>Ga0209092_10005284_pt1 | contig 10491 bp, 6 predicted proteins | sample FraStrMetagenome_FD_187446 | JGI IMG/M metagenome (GOLD analysis project Ga0209092, IMG submission 187446) | Marine eukaryotic phytoplankton communities from Arctic Ocean - Fram Strait ARC3M Metagenome (SPAdes) (version 2) | ecosystem: Environmental > Aquatic > Marine > Oceanic | place: Fram... | reverse complement strand
TATTCTGAACACCGGAATTTGATATGTTAGGGCCGTTGAAGCGCGAAGATTGCACATGATTATTTGATATTCGCCGATTGTGTTCCATAGGCCGGTATTGAATTATCATACTATGTCCTACCATACTCGATTGCCTATTCGTGAATTTCTCGTTTGTATGACGCACAGTACATAGCTGTGCGTGTGTGGTAGAGAGGTAAATCGGGATATCGCGATTACACTTTGTTGCTCCGTGCGTATGGAAAGGGTTAAGCTAACTTTGCACAAACGCAAAAGGGAATCCGATTTTCTGTTGAATTCAAGGAGGTTTTCTACACTCTCATGATTCAATGTCCATTCATTTTCTCAAAAGTAGTGAATTTTAAGCAGGCACGGGTGGAGCATCTGCACAGCAAACGAGATGCCCGACATGAGGTCTGTCACACCCCCTCCTGGCTATTCTCACATGCTGAAATCTGACTCCGAAGAACTGGTCAAGCGTTGGCTCACAAGATTCCTCCCTGGGCTTGGAGAGGAGGATCTGATGAACTACCGAGACCGGTTGATGGCCGACGGCTTTGACCATCGAAGCAGGATGATTTATGTGAGGGAAGAACACTTGCACTTCATGACGAGTGTGCACCGAAGGACGCTGATGTCAAACATTAACAGTGTTCCCGTGGAGAGGTGGATCTACTAAGAGTTCTGTCATCCGTTTCTCGAAGGAGAAGACGAATTTGGAATGAAGCTAAAGATGCTGTTGGGTTCTGATTCTTCTAAGCATTTTTGCATTGATTTGCATCAAACACACACAATGCTTTAATTCACGTTCGTTTGAAGCGTGGCATTTAGGGTCGAAATTATGAATTAACAACTATTAGTGTGATCCTGAAACGCTGTTGGCAGGACGGCCGAACCAGACACAGGTCGCCGAGTGTCAGAAAATGCAGGCAACCAACCCCCCGACTCTGGGTTGCAGGTTTGGCAAAAATCCTGCCGAATGTGTGCTTGGCAACATGAGCCAGCCCCCCCGCCTTCACAATAGTGTATGAGACTCAGGTGCTCTTTTCTTCTTTTGTTTTGGACTGAGCGCAATTACTCGCCCTCTGCAGCACAGCAGGTCAAAGCCTCATGGGTGATTGGGGTTTTGAAGTCAAACGTGCAGTGGGCAGACAAAGACATTCAAAATGGGCAAATCTGCAAACATCCCAGTGCACGTGATTGCTTGGCTTCACCTAGTTGCACTGTGCACTTGTATTATCTGCTCCAGCCAGTTGGGAACAAAATTGTTCTCTGTTTCACCACTGACAACACTGCAGACAAACTGTCTAACTTTGTGAGACAAATCTTCCTCTGTGGACAGGTTCTGCATTGAGTTTTCGAAATCTCTCCAACTGCTTGTTCTGTGACCTATCACTGTGTATAGGATGACGTAAAACGCTGATTCACAGTCCACTGGTGACACTCCTCTGATGCAGTGTTGTCTGTAATCACGCGCAACAGGGGTGTGACTGATCAAGGATGTCAGGGTGGACTTTGCTGCAGATTCCTCTTGCAGGGGGTGATGCACAATGCATGCTTCCCACTGATTGTTGTCATATGGGAATATCAACATGAGTGCATGGTGTTTTTCGCCTATCTGAAGCAGTTCTGCGTTTGTTGTCCCACGAGAGATGGCACTTGTGACATGAGTGTGCATGATGGCTGTTTTTTGATGCGGTCGGAGAAGTTCGACTTTAAGTTCTTGCTCCTTGAGCAGTTCAATTCCATGAGCTTCCTTGAACATTGCAAGTATTTCCATCAGACATGTGTCACTTAGATGGGAGTATTTTGTGGACAATGTTTTGTACTGAAACATGTTGCGTGCAGGGTGCCCTTCTCCTGGCCGGTAGAATCCTGTGCTTGTGTCTGATGAGTGCAAGTAGATGGCATGACGTCGATCATCCAAGACATTGTAGTTCGTGACTTTTTCGCAGTCCACTTGTTGGGTTCTTGAATTGAAGCCATAGAAAAGAGTGTTTTTTATTTTGTTTTCAAGCACGAAAACAGCAATCAACATCTTGAATTTGAGACAATAGAAGGGGCACAATATTTTGTGACACAGTTCGGAGGCATCAGTCATCCTCCTCAGAATCGTCACTAGTGTGGGCAAAGGGAGAGTCAGATCACTGCTTTGCTCTGTCACACTCCTACTGAACCCTGTGAAATGTGTTGCGCAGGACGACAGTTCCTCAACAAATGACACAAAGGCAGGCAAGTCATGAGCTTGACGTGCAGACCCCAACTCTGACATCACTTTGCACATGGACTCTGAGAATGGTTGATTCTTGGGTGCTTTGAGGTGAGGTAGGATGGCTCTTGCATTTTTACCAGACCTCCTTCTGCCAGCAAAAAGGCCAGAGACAAAGCCTGAGTTGGCACGTCGTGATATCTCATTGTATCTTACTCTGATTGGCACAGCTGGTAGCGAGGGCTCATTCCTTGAATACTCTCCATTCAGTTCTAGAGAAAGCATCAAACATTTGATTAGCGGGGTGACATGCAATCCATCAAGCGTGCGTTATTGATCTGGACTGGTGGTGCACATAGATGTGTGTTTTTTTTTTCTGCTTGTTGTAGAATGTGATGTCCGTTGCATACACTAGTGATATCACAGGCAGTATGATCTCTGGGATAAATTTCATTGACTTGGGTATGGTAGTGACTTCACCTGTCATAAGAATCTGGAATTTGTGTGCTGCTTCCAGTTCCGCTAGCGACTGTGCTTCCCGGAACACGGTGTTAGACAACCCATGAGATGTGAGAAACTTGGTGTTGACCTGCGATATTTGGCTCATTTTGTCATGCATGAACTGTCTGAGATTGTTCTCGTGTTGAGATTCACTAGTGTTGAGACACCGAGCCAACAATGTGTACCCACACTTGCTTTTGTGAACGGGGATCACATGTGGTTGTGTTTTCTGTGCAACTTTGCTAAGGTCAATGATGGATATTGTTGAGTTGTCAATGTTTCTATGAAATCTGTTGGTTGTGCTGTCTGTTGATGGCTGCAGCATGACGACATCAGATGCGAACACATCATTTAGAATGCTGTTTATTTTCTTGCTTTTGGAACTGTGTTTTTTGATAGCCCTCAACTGAAAATCAACACCGGCACACGGAAAATGAAAAGTCTTGCACAATGCCTGCAGGTAGTAGTCCTTGTTTCTGTTCGCACCTGTTGCAGGAACTTGCAAGAAGGTGCACAATTGTTGAAGTTCTGTCGTGGAAATGGTTGCACCATCTTTCCCATGCTTTTCCAACAGACGTTTGGTCCGTTTTTTCAGGGGCTGCAACTTCAGGGGCACTTTTTCTGTTCGTGGAAGATATATTTCATCCGAATGACACCGACGTATGAACTGAAACAGCAGGATGATGAACATTGGTCTGTGGAGATCAGAAAAGGTTCCAAGATGAAGCAGTGCATGAATTGATCTGCTGACTGGATCTCTTGGAATCTGTGTCTTCTCCATTTGATGTTGTGTGAACACGTCGTTTGGTCCTAGGGTCTGCCACCATGTGTCATCACCGAAGTGCTCTTTGGGGTCCTGGGGCAAAGATGAATCCCTCCTCACATCCTTCTTGTCCTTCTTCGTGACTTTTTTCGCCATGAATTGGGAAAGGAATGGAATGATGTCAGTCCACATGTGCATTGACAGTTGCAGCTTCTCAAGGAGTGAAAACTGTTCATACCAACGCATGGGATTGAGGTCTGACGTAGTGTAGCTACCCATGAATTCATGCAAAATGTCAACCTTGGTGCTTGAGTAACAAAGCTTCTTCCGACAGAACCATGACAGACGGTCTTTTGTTCTGACTGGCAGGGAAACATGAACTGGTTGGGGATGATTCCTTGTTGTGATTGCGTTGTCCAAAGTGGATGATCTTTCATAGGGATCCATTCTGTCTTGGTCTTTCAACCATTTGTTCAAATGCTTTGTCCTGTATTCAGGAGCCAGTCCAGCAGTGATCAACAAGAGTGACAAATGAGCTTGGAGCCATGCTGTTGCCCTTGGGTTGGCATATATCACATTGAACTTGATTGAAGCCGTGAACTTCAGGTATGCCAAGGCTTCACTTGTGAGTGTCATGACTTTTGTTTGTGTCATTTTTGAATCAATGTAGTTGGCTTTGACCTCATACTCTCCACCCATGCACAAGTCATGGGCAGCAAGACACACGTGCAGGAGAAAGTCATTGTAATGACCCCTTGTCCTCATGCTGTCCTGTTGATGGGGACGGATTGAAAATTCGGTGCGAGAAAGAAATCCGGTCTCTTCGGCGATTTTGAAACTCATCTTGCTCACGGAATCAGTGTGTTTCAACAGGGATTGAAGCTGAGCTATGGTCCTATCACCAAGGCTGAACATGGATTTCTCTGTCAGGGGGAACCTTGTTCTGCTTTGCAACAACAAGTGTGCAATTGTTGAGTAAATCTTGACACTGTGCACTATGTTCCAACGAGTGCAGAGATCTTTGACAGACGTTTCCCTGTTGTTTTGATGTTGGTATAGCAAACACACCGCCTCACGGTCAGCATCCTTTTCCTCCGTCCAGTCGTCAGCATCAATGTCACCGATGTTAACATGCGTTTTTTTCATGTCCCAAGCTTTGATGTTTTGTTTCAATGAGACTGTGCCTTTCACTTTGTTTTCCGAAATGGGTTTTCCCATGGGGCGCGGAAGTTGATGAAGGGGATACACTTTCAATGTGGAGCAGCGCAGGAGAGAGTGTTTTCTCTTTCTGGATTGATTTTTGCGACATGAAAATTGGACAAGCCGGTTTGCTCCAGCCGGAACACTGAATGCAACATCAAGCTGAATGAGCTCAACATTTATTCCTTTGTCTGACATGTTTTTCATCTTTGTGAAAAGAACATTCAATGGGCAGTTTGCACTTCCCGGCTTGATTGGCAACCGAAACCCAAAATCAGCAACATGCACCACATGTGAATTCAATTCTTTCACAAAACATGAGTCGAGGATTGAGTCAACCATTGTGACGTAAGAAGGTTTGTTGGATGCCTGTTGTGAATTGAAGCACACACCTGAACTGTTGGAAGGAGTCAAATATGTGCCACTCGCATTCAGACTGTTGATCAAACTAGTCTTGCATGAAATGTGCAACGCAACTTTGACAGGTGTGTCAATCACTAACACTTCCTTCCCCTGCAAGCCTTTTGGCAAGTGCAAACATTTGTTGCCACTGCAGCCAAAAATGCTGTCTTGCTTTGTTGATCCAGTTGCCTTGTGTGGTAGTCCACATCGTAATGTGATCTCGGTTCCAAAAGACAGCAAAAAGTCACGTGTGGCCTGCTTTCTTGTGCCTGACATTTCACTAGCTGTGATCACAACACTGATGGCATCAAAATCGGATGAGATGGCAGAACGATCCACCTTGAACTTGGATGAAATGAACTTGAGACACTTGTTGTGGAGAGTCTTTCCTGTCTCACGGTTGTTTGTTGCTTCTGCTCCCCTGCAGAGTTTCATCCAAAAAGTGGCCACAGGTTATCCAAAATTGACAGGTGACACACATGATGCAAGTGTTGGTGAATATTTACCAATCATGAAATCCGGAGGGTGGCACATACGCTGATTCTTCATCAGCCTCTGTCATGTTCAAAATGAGATTTTGATTTGATGAGTGAGACACAGAGCAAGTCACTTCATGTGTGGATAGTCAAAATGTTGGAAACCGACTCTGGTTCACAGTGGCTCCCTGGACATCCGTCACAGCTGCTGCAGCAAGCATTTCTTCGCAATGCTTCATGCCCCCGGGGTGAACGGGGGGAAATTGTGAGGCATCAGGTTCAATCATGCACTCCAACTTCATGTCCATCGTGTCGTCAAATGTTTCGTGAGGATTTGGACTGATCTGGATCTTCTTCTCGCACAGGCACATCTTCAGTCGCCCAGGCGGCCATTCTCCTGAGCCCTCACACATTCTCTGTGTCAAAAAGACAACATTAACAGGTGACAAAACTGACATCTCAAGCCAGACAAAGCTAGTGAGCAGTCGCACCCATGGTGTCACTCAAATTTGTTAGGCACATCTTCAGTCGCCCAGGCGGCCATTCTCCTGAGCCCTCACACATTCTCTGTGTCAAAAAGACAACATTGACAGGTGACAAAACTAATATCTCAAGCTAGACAAAGCTAGTGAGCAGTCGCACCCATGGTGTCACTCAAATTTGTCATTAGACTGTGAAAATTAAAAGTGATTCCCAATCCTGACCCAGCCCACGCAGCCCCAGGGACCCTCACACCCAGCCGGCTCAATTGTGTTGGCCAGGGTCGGGGTTTCTCAAATTGGCAAAACACAACGAGTCACTTCCACGCGGCAGGGAACACTGGGACGCATCAAATGTAACCGTCTCCCGGGTCATTCATCATCATGTTGTCGACCAAAACGTGGGCATAGGGAGCATTTGGATCTTCTTCTTGCACCGGCAGCACCTCTTCAGTTGTCCAGCCTCTCATCGCTTTCATCCTCCGGAACCCTTGCCCATTCTCTGTGTTGAACAGATAGTAGTATGACTCCTTTCCTAGAAGAAAAATGTCCCTTTCAAACGTGTGAGGGTCGTCTGCTTTGTACTGATACGAACGGGGTTTTTTCTTGAAGCCAGTCGAGCGATGGTTTCTTCTTGCCTTTTCTCTTTTGCCCAATGTGATCTTGCATTTGTTCAAAGCAGCACAGGTAGCACCAACCGTGTCATGGAATTTGTCGGTCTCCTGCCTTTCGTGCGGGCCAATGCATCTGCCAGTCTGCATCTCCTCAATCTTGCCACATGTTGTGTTCAGCAAGATCATGTGCATTTCTAATATTGAAGGCAGACTTGTTCTCCACGCTCTCATTTGAGTTTGAAACCAAGAGCGGGGGAGCTCAATCCATCGGAAAGCAGGGGCGCCTGGTCCTTGCTGGTCAAGGAGACTGCCATTGTCTGGAAATGACAGTCTGGTGTTGAAAAATCTTCCTGAATCTTGTTCCCACCTCTCAATCATTGACTTCGACACTCTCATCTGACATTTGCTCACCGAGAGAAGCCTTGATTTGGTCTCAACACAAGTGAAGTGCACGATGTGGGCAATGTGGATGAAAAGAACCCTGTGATCAAACAACGCATGCTCTGCCCCTCGTCCTCTGTTCCGGCTGGCTGCGCCCTTGTGATCCACGCCAACCTGCTTGAAAGAACGCTGTGTGTCACGTTGAGCGTTCTCGACACTTTTGAACCTCAGCAGCAGATCGAACCAGTGTTGAATTTGCTCTTTGGTGTCCATCCCGATTTCTCTTTCCTCCAAACAAGTCACCAGTGACTGGGATGCTGCAACAAGCAACCTCGCATGCAATTCGAACATTCTGTTGTTGCTACCCTCCATTTCTGTTAGATTCCTTTGTTGCAACACCTGTTTCAAATAAACTGGTGGGTTTTGACACAGACTGACCCGAGCCCTGATTGACATTGGCATCAGAACTAGTTCATGCCAGAGTGACACTCTCTTTGCAAAATCTCCCACCGCGACGTTTTTGTCTGGAACGGGCATCTGATTTTCCCAGTTCAAGAATCCGCAAAGCATCGACTTGGCAGCAACGGAGATGGCCAAATTGACCGCGTCTCCGTCCACTTTCAAAACTGCTGTGATGCTTGGGCGACTTGACATGTTGCCGTCTGCTCATTCAAAAAATTGTGAGCCTTGTCAAAGCCAGCCTGCGCAGTGGCAAACTGTGGGACGGCGACCACAGGGGCAGAACTCTGTTGCGCGTCTCAGGCGTTGGTTCAAGATCAGTGTGTGCTGACAAAGATGCAAATTAGGTTCTTAAACTGCAGTGAAAGCCATCAAACTCAATCCTTTTCAAAACTCAGACGGTGTGCGTCGCTGTCAGATTCGATGAAGATTCTGATTTTGCCACCAAACATGGTATGATTCGAGGATTTGAAGTCAATCAGAAGGACAAACAGATGATCCTTTTTTCACAAACCGCAACAATTTGTCACACACATCTGTCACCCTGCCCGCAACATGTTTCATCGCACCCATCCGTCACCCTGGCCTTCACCCTGGCCCTCACCCTGGCCCTCACCCTAACCCCAATTCTCTTTCGCACAATTGGTCTTGTCTTTGTTTGCAATCAACTTTTTGAGACAATCGCTTCTTCTCCTTCGTCTGAACCCTTCGCTTTCTTCGCGCTGCCTTGCAGTGCTGCACGCTTGTGCGCTTTCCTCGCTTTCTTTTTCTTGACGCCGGTTGTGTCATTCTTTTTCGCACAATCGATTTTGTCAGTCACTTCTTTGCATTCAATTGGAAAATAAGTCATCCAAAATTTGTCATTGCGAGGGTCGAGTGCGTAGTGATGCGGCACCACCACCACTCCCACCGCCGTGACGAAGGCTGAATCATGGAACAGGGTGCTCGACAGATGCGTCAGCAGACTTTCTAACTTGTTGTCACCATCCACACCCCGGGCATCGCATGCCTTCAGAGCAGCAGAAAACAGACGCAGAAGAACCTTCTCTCCCATGGTCAGAGCACGACGTTTGATCTGCAGAAGTGTCAACGCACATGACCACACTGCAGTGACCTTGGCACACGCGAAACTCCCCCAATCCGGCCTGGTCGTGAGCGACACTGACAGCTTCTTGACTATCTCCCCACTCTCTCTTTCAATGTCCTCCAATGGGTCACTGAGTGTGATTGTTTGCAGTGGTTTCGTGACGTCCATGAGTTGACATCTGATGTGGTCCACATCGTTCCCCCTCTCAGGGTGCGCCCCTCTTGCCACTAACCTAATTGTTTGCAGTGGTTTCTTGACGTCCTTGCTGTGATCCACATCGTTCCCCCTCTCAGGGTGCGCCCCTCTCGCCACTAACCTGATTGTTTGCAGTGGTTTCTTGACGTCCTTGAGTTGACCTCTGCTGTGGTCCACATCGTTCCCCCTCTCGGGGTGCGTCCCTCTTGCCACTGATGGATTGTCGTCAAAGCACTTTTTCACTTGAACATTGTTCAGCATGAATGTGAGAATGTCACTTGACAGATGTGATGATTTTGGCAAAAAATCACCAGCTTCAATCTTCTGTTTTGGCTGCTTGTCGAAAGCAAGGTTGGGCCTTGTCTTCAGATGATGTGCGAACATGTTCATTGCTTCCACAGCCAGTGGCTTCGAATGCACCAGTGGCTCCATTGCTTCCACAGCCAGTGGCTTCGAATGCACCAGTGGCTCCGAGCGCAGTGCTGTTGCTTTCGCAGCCAGTGGCTTCAAATGCCCTCTGCGCAATGCAAAAGATTCCAATGGTTGAGCATTTGTGCCAATCGAAGTGAAGAACGAAGCTGACCTGGATGTGGTGCTGTTTGCAAAACAGATCTCAAGAAGAATTGTGTCTGAGACGAGATTCGAAAACAGATTCCACGTCACACGGTCTTCTTTGTTCCTTTCAATTGCGCGCTTGCATGAGTAGTGCACAGAGATCTTGATGGCGCAGGCACAAGACTGAAGCCAGGTCCACAACATGACTTTGGAAACACAGTTGGGATTCTGTTGGACGACACACTTCCTGCTGACTCCGGCATCACAAAGACTCTTGGTGATCGATTCGTGACATGAATTGCTCAAGCAAGACCAGAGAATCACTTGAACTAAAACTGAGCTAATGTGGTTCGTGCTAGGAAAAAGCGAAGCCCGCCCCCCCCGCCCAAATGCTTGTGGCAATAGCAGCTTTTCCTCCACACGGAAGTCTTCAGTGACAGCGTTGATTGTGGCAACTGATTCAAGGATCCAGTGTTCTGTCATCTGAACGATGCGCTTCATTTTTTGTTTTTTGGAGCCATCGGTGGGTGGTGAGATGACTGATGAAAGACATTTGAGCCTCTTCTTCGCTTCTCCGCACAACTGTGCAATCCTGATGAGGATGTTGCACTCCCCTGTCTGCTGGTTCTTAGTGCTCATGCTGTGATCTAGAAACTTGATGAGTTGTTGTTGTTCTCGTCACAAACAATGCCGTGATCCCCTGTTTTTCTTGTTCAGGTGAAAGACAGTTTCATCTGCAGACAAACAGTCTTCAAAAATTGTGAGAGGTTTGTTCACACAGGCATGCGTGATGACGCATGCACGCGATGACGCAGATTGAACACTGAACTGTTGAAGCTATGTCTTAGTTGCTGTCGTTTGATTTGTGAGAAAAGTAACCCGTGGCGAGGTCGTTCAAGTCGTGGTTGGTCAATCCTCGTACTCCTACTACCCCACCTTCCCCAAATTCTCCTGCTCCTTCTACCCCACCGTCCCCAAAGCTCCCTTGACCCAGGCTATTCTCCTCGCTGTTCTCGGCGTCTGACGGATACAACAGAATCCTTGGTGCATCTGAATCCTCGCTTGCTCCTCCTTGTCCATGATCCCCAAGCTTCGCCTCACCTGTGTCATCTTTCTCCTCCAACTCCTCCCTGGACCCGTCACTCTCGCTCTCGTCAGAACCAGGAGAAG
>Ga0209092_10005283_pt1 | contig 10492 bp, 9 predicted proteins | sample FraStrMetagenome_FD_187446 | JGI IMG/M metagenome (GOLD analysis project Ga0209092, IMG submission 187446) | Marine eukaryotic phytoplankton communities from Arctic Ocean - Fram Strait ARC3M Metagenome (SPAdes) (version 2) | ecosystem: Environmental > Aquatic > Marine > Oceanic | place: Fram... | reverse complement strand
TTCTTTGCTTCAATCCATTACACAATGTCTTTGTTCAAGTGGCCAAGGGACTCACTGCAAGCAATGGGACGTGGAGTAAGCAGTATGTTTGCTTCTTCTGAGAAGATGGATTAAATCTTCTAATTTGATCTAGTAATGTAGACGAATACTGTTTAATTTTTAACATTTTTTTGAACTTCTTTTTTCGTTTTGTCAAGTAGGTTCTCCTTCATTATATATAGTTGTTTGTTGTCTTGTCAGTTGTTTGTATGAAATGTCTATTCCGCCAAGTGAATATGTTATTTTATATGCTATGAATTGGAATGTGATTGTATTTACTATGGGTAATAATTTTTTTCGTTGTGCATACTTGTTTCTGTCATCATTCTTGCCTTCTAACTTTGAACAGTGTTATCCTCTTACAATTCAATGTGTTTTTTATTCCAATTTTCCAGAATTACTTTTTAGCATTTGGTTCCATCACATGATACAATCTTTTCTTTTTCTTCAGTTTTTGTATAAAAGTATTGCAGATTTGTTCTCACACTAACTATGTATTTCGTTTTTTATATTTGCAGTTGAAACACAAAAATTGTTTGAAAGAAACTAAAATTTAAACCTAAATCTCAAATTTCCTCCGTCCTTGTATTAGGTTATGCTACCTTGGTATTTCTCAGATTTTGGAAACAATGCACGTGGGTGAGCAGGATACTAAAATACCTAAGATTTAAATTGATGGTAGATCTATAAATTATTTTGGGTTTTCAACCATTAATACTTCTTACTAGAATTTTCGTCTCGTATGTACACTGATAGCAGATCGAGCCGCGTTTACTAAAGCTTTTTATTTCTCTTTCTCGGTCTCTCCAGGTACCTCCTCATCTCCTCCATCTATCAACTAAACTAAACGAAATGTGAGTCGATGCGGTTCTATTCTATCTCCGATAGAAAGTGCTGCCTTCTGCACAATATAACCATCCGAATCTAAAATCAGATAGAGACTACTGAAGCAACATTGTAAATGACCAGCCACCATCATATGCGCATTAATATAACATATGCACTTCAAGTACTGAACGGTCTCGCATGTGCTTCAATAGAATCTATTCTGAATGGGACATTGTTTCCGCAATTTTTTACTTTTTGCTGACCCTGTATTATTATTGTTTTATTCTTACCTACGATCACTATTTGTGTAGATGGGACGTCTTCATGCACCAGGAAAGGGTATCTCCAAGTCCGCCAGACCCTACAAGCGCTCTCCCCCCGTTTGGCTTAAAATTTCTGCTGCTGATGTTGAAGATCACGTGTGCAAGCTTGCTAAGAAAGGTCTTACCCCATCTCAAATTGGTGTAATTCTTCGTGACTCCAACGGTATTGCCCAAGTGCGTTCTGTCACGGGACAAAAGATTGTGCGTATCCTTAAGGCTCACGGATTGGCTCCTGAAATCCCCGAAGATCTTTACATGTTGATCAAGAAGGCTGTTCAAGTAAGGAAGCATTTGGAGAGAAACAGGCAAGATAAGGACTCCAAGTTTAGGTTGATTCTTATTGAGTCTCGTATCCACCGTCTTTCCAGGTACTACAGGACCACCAGGAAGCTTCCTGCAAACTGGAGATACGAATCATCTACTGCTTCTACCATGGTTGCCTAAATATTCAATAGTGATGAAGTTAGAGTATCTTATGTTTTTTCTATGTTCTTTTTCAAATCATATTTTTATTTCGATCCTTTTCTATTATGGCTGCATAGAATTTATTCTCTCCAATTGAAGAGTTATTTATCGCGAATAAAATGGAATATACCATGATTACAACAATATCATCAACTTCTGTACTGTTTATTTTTGGCGCCAATTGAGATTTATTTGGATTTGAAAAAAAAAAACTATCTTGGAAATATGTAGTCAAAAGTTATAGAATCTTTGCATTCGATTTTGAATCAATACAATAGATCAGTTTTATATTCTATACAATGTCAAGAAGTTTCGTCAATCCCCATTCAGTTCAGGCTCAATTTGCCAATCTGAACAATGAGTGCGAATCTCTCCGCCATTCCACAACAGTAACTAACAACGAGCGACGCCAAGAGGAGAATCTTATCAAAAAACTTCTTCAAGAACAACGGACTCTAACAAATCAAATTCGTATAGCTCATACAAATCTGGGAGCTGAAAATAAGAAACGTCAGCTTTTAGAAGACGAGATGAAACGACTTCGAGATATATTGAGATCTGATCGTAAACATATTCTAGACATTACAAGCGAGTTACTTGGACTCAAAGATGAGGAGAAAAATAGGAAGAGGAAGTTTGTTGAGGAAATGAACGACTGTAATAATGATTTGGAAATGGGGCTCCAAAGTTATCAAAATAAAAATTTCTTAAATATGATATCCACCAAAACGGTCAAAATGCTGATTGACGTTATTTTGGAAAAAGAGTTAGACAAAGAGAAGAAACAAAATAAGGAAAACTTCCAAGCTTCAGCTGAAGTAGACTGTTTAAATGTTAGTACGAAGTGGAAAGACCTTGATACTCGAATGAGAGAAAGTCATGAACTTATAAAAGAAGCCAGTAGCAAAATGAGACGTGAGCTGAACCATCGACAAAAGTTAAAAAGCGACATTTCGAAATTGCGTTTTAAAGTATTGAAAGGGGCAGAATCAATCGACGATACAAGAGAGGTAAGAATATATTATGATATATTATATTTAAGTCACATTCATGCAAGATTTATCTAGGTATTTCTTTTTAATTTGAAGGCTTTAGGATCAACAGAGCTAAATGAACTAGAAAGAATTTGGGAAAATACAAAGTATCAACCTCAAGATGGTGTCTCAACCGACGCCCCTCATGATCCAAAATCACCGCTCAGTGGAGATCAAGAAATGCATGAAAGCAAAAGTAACAAAAATGAGCCTACAAATATGGGACTGTTTTATGGCGATACAGATGTTACGCAATCCGGATTGAGCTCCGGAATCGATGCATAAGCCACTACGAATTATTATTCTTTATAACAAACTCAATCATTTCCAGGAATCGCTAGAGATGAATAATTTACTTCATATCACTATTGTTTTCGAAAGTGTCACTATATTTTATATTAGAGAATCCATAATATTCAATATTGTCTTCCTTCAAGGAAGGAATAGTTCGACTCATTTATATCAAAACTCATTTGCATATATATCTTTTTGATCAACCTAGTTTTGTCGCTTCCTAATTTTCCAATAATAAATTCTTACATCAATTCCTTGTGCGTATAAACTTTAGAAGGATGTGATCCTCCAAACTCTCCAACACTATTGGTGCCACCTGATGACCTCAATTGCCACTTTGTTGTGAGCAAACCCTCAACTCCTACAGGTCCTCTTGCATGAATTCTTCCCGTGGAAATTCCAACCTCTTTGCTCAAATAAATGTTACAAATGTCATGAGAAAAAAGGATTTATTGGCAACAACTAAGATTATAAGCGGAAATACATACCTGCACCAAGACCGAATCTATACCCATCGGCAAAGCGTGTGGAAGCATTGACAAACACACATGCTGCATCAACCTTCTTGAGGAATTCTTCTCCAACTGGATTTCCTTCTGAGCATACAATAGCTTCTGTGTGTCCACTGCCATATTTATGGATCCAATCAATGGCTTCTTCCATAGTATTTACCACTTCAACCATACAAGTAAGATCGCCATATTCATACTTGAGATGTTCAGTTCTTAAGTCGCACAGACCGGACTTCATTGCTTTAGGTCCACCCAGGCATTTGATTCCAGCTAATCTCATTTTCATCATTACATTCATAGCTACTCCATTTGTTAAGGTGTCAGAATGCAGTAATAACGTTTCCATTGCATTACATGCTGACGGGTAATCTGTCTTGGCATCTACAACAATTTTAGCAGCATCAGCTGAATCAGCGCTAGAATCCACATAAACATGGCAAACTCCATCGGCATGACCAAGAACAGGGATTTTCGTGTTTTGCTTGATGTAAGACACCAATGCATTGCCCCCACGGGGAATTACGAGATCAATAACATCGTCTAATTTGAGTAAATCAGATACCTACGGCATAAAAATAAAGGAAATAAATATAAGAACAAGAAGTGCAAGCGATATTTTTTCTTTCGCCAGATTAATCATACCTGACCCCGCGTCGTCACCAAACCAATAATACTCCTATCTATTTTCCCCATACTTCCTTCTTCAATAGCATCTCCAATAACCGAATGTAACATTTCATTAGAGTAAGCTGCTTCCTTTCCACCCTTTAATAATAATCCATTGCCACTGGCTAAGGCAAGGGCTGAAATTTGTGGAAGGGAATCAGGTCTCGACTCAAAAATAATCATGAGAACCCCAATGGGTACAGTTACCAAAGAGAGTTCCATTCCCTCTGCGAGCTCGCGTTTCTTTTCCACAACACCTAAAGGATCACCTTTTTCAGCAATCTGTCTGATACCATCTGCCAATGTTGCTAGTTTTTCATCCGTTAATTTGAGTCGACGTACGAGAGGGAGTGCAGTATTATCTGCTTCTGCATTAGCAAGATCAATAGCATTAGCAGAAAGAATTCTTTCTTTATTTGACAAAAGAGAATCTGCTACTTTGTTAAGAATTTTTTTTCTTTCTCCATATGATAAGACCTGTAATTTTCTCGCTTCTATGCGAGAATTATTAGCCATTTCTTTCGCATTTTCGGACAAAGATGCACACGATGAACCCTTAAAAATAAAAATCGCAATTTTTCAGCATTACCACCCTCAAGCTAGGTCTAAATTGAAATAAATGATGCACTTACATCAATGTTTGACTCTGAAACAGCGAGTGCTTCGAGATCTGTTCCAGGTGTTACAAAGAGCGTCCCCTTGGCATTTTCAGGAACATATTCTGGAGATAAAATGGACCGAACACATTCAATATCGGACCCAGATGTAATAACACAAGCTCTACACGTAGAACCTGGTTTCACAGCACCAACAGCTGCATCAATTTTAGCTGCCATGCCACCCCGTCCTGAGGTGTTCGGGCAAATAGGAAACTCTTGGCTTAGTGGAAATATGATCAAAAGTTGGATAACGAAGCAGGTCTCTCTTACCTTGAGAGCTCTTTTCTCCTATAGTAATGTCTGCAGTATCCTGATGGTAAAAAGAAAGTAATTTACTCCCCTTTTCAGAAGGCGGACGATCATATACACCATTGACGTCTGTTAATAACACGCACACTTCTGCAGCAAAATTCCTGGCACATAAAGCGGCCAAGGAATCATTATCACTGAAAACGTCACTTGTCATGTAGCCTTTATTTGCTGAAACTGCATCGTTTTCATTAATTATTGGCACGATTCCTAAAGATAAGAGACGATCAACTGCATAGGTCAGGTTACTAAGACGTTGCTTGTCTTGAAAATCAGCTTGAGTTAAAAGTATCTGAGATGCTGTTACATCACATTGATCGAATAAAGAGGAATAGAGTTTTGTCATCTCAAACTATAAAAAGAAAAAATGAAAGCATTTTCACGGTTAGAGATACGAAATGAGTATTTTACAAGGACAAACGTTTAATATTCATTTACCTGGCCTGTCGCTGCACGAGCAGAATCATAAGTTCTTAATCTATCAGCTTTACTAGGCTCAACAGGCACCGTGTCGGTTCTTCCATTTATGCTTGAAAGCAAATTAGAACTCGTATTCCTTCTCATAATAGCATCAGTTCGTTCAATACCATCAGAGGTTGGGACATTTTCACCGTTGCCAGCATTTTCCTGTTCATTTTGCAAATCAATAAAAGACATATTCATTCGGGTTTGCTTTCGAATTAGACGTTTTCCCATTCCTACAGCTCCGCTTGAAACAAAAATTACTTCAACCCCATTTCGATTCAATTCAGATATTTGTTCCACAATGGCGCCAAGTCGCGGAAGAGAAGGACGTCCATCTTCGTTAGCAACGACGGAAGTTCCTGCTTTAATAAGGACTCTTTGCGCTTTTCGAAGTAAAGCGCGGCTTTCGGGTTCTTTTGAGTTCATGATCCTCTTTTGGTTGGAAAGGTTGGAAAGGTTGGAAAGGTTGGAAAGGTTGTCACAGACTTTGACACAGACTTTGTTGGAAAGATTAAAATGTATCCCAATTAGAAATGTGACAGCCGAAATAATCACATGAATGTCAACATAATTAAGACTTTTAACTTAGTTACGAGAAATCAAATAGATTTCCTACAAGAGTAGAATACAGTATCGATAAATACGTTGCAAACTGAAAACCATGATTTTTGCAGCCTATTGTGGTCGGAGATGAATTAGTTTGATGTCGTGTACAATTTGTATGAACGAAAGTTCAGGAATTTCGTTTCGTACGGCATGTGATGATTAGGAGTTTCATCTACGACCCATATCAAAATCCAAGCATATGACATTTAACGTGCGTTTTTATGAAGAACGTACTGGATGTATGTATGGATATATTTGATGTGTAAACAAGTAAATAAATAGGAACATATGAGACAAGGAATAGGAGAGATCCGTTTATAAATCCGTTTTTTTCGACATTCTCGATGACGATTCAGTCTTTTTTATTCCACGTGGATTCATAAGAATTGATTGATTTTTTTCAATTTCTACTGGATTCCACAAAATTTAGGAATCTTTAATTTTTGGGAGATAAGCTAGATTTGACTATACACATCATATAAACTGTCCGAAAATAAAAGATACTTTTCAATCTATTTTTAATATTTAAGGCAATTCTAGATTTCCAATGTTGAGTTTTATGGACGATGAGAGTAACACGACTTTGCGACGCGGTATGATTTCTTTGCTAAAATTTAGTACGGGATCAAGCTTTCATCTGTTCCTCACCTCATTAATTTTACTATTTTGTGTCAATAAGAATTCAAAGAAGCAAACTTAGGTTTTCTTCGTGACTATATTGCTTGCTCAAATGGCATGCTTCCATCCTCACACATCATGTCCTTGAATTTAATTTTTTGTCACTTTCATTCATCTGATTGTGCATATTGTCTAATCTAGTACTATTGTTTGTTTCTCATTTCTGTAGTACAGATTGTATACTTTTCTTTGAAAAGAAAATGTAACTCCTGTGTTGCATTGTAACACTTTCTTGAAAATTAGGCTTAGTTAGACGACTCAGTAGACATAACATAATCGACACGAAAAGGTAAACATTGAAAACATGCTTTTGGTCTGATCAAATTGCCATTGCAGTTTCAATCTGCACATGCACACGCTTTGAATAAAGAGGGTGGCTCTCAAAATAACATTTATTACGCTGGTATATCTTCTCTGCCACATCAATTTCTTACAATCAATTCCATTGTTGGTAGACGAATATTGCCCAAGGGCACCATTCAAAGTACTCTATGTTTAATGATCAGCATAGACTACGGTAAAAAACAAATTCAGAACATAGACCGCCACCCAAATAGTAAGCACAGAAAGAATTTTGAGATCCTTTTACGATTTTTTCATAGAGTAGTAGTTCTGGAGTTTTGGACGATTGTGACTCCTACGTTGAGTCAGATCAGCGAGATCTTTTTGATTCTTGAAAATTTGAGTTAAGATAAATTTGATATAGTAGGTGTCGGAAATAAATGAAAGTAGCTGCCATGAAATGATGTATTGAAAAAAAAAAACAATGATTAAACAACCTACCTGAAGCCAAACATAATTAAGATATCAGAATTTATTTCCTAAAACACACACAGATTCCATCAAAAGAGGCAAAAATACTTCACAAAAAAGGATGCATACCCGGATCTATTAAATAAATATATCATCTACACTACTCAATTCATTCTTATGGTGAACAAATTTACACTTACAAATTCAAGAAGTTAATCCAATCTTTTGGAGAACCAGATCCATGGTATGGGATTTAATATATTATGTACTTGGCCAAGTCAGGATTTCCATATTCTACATGACAAATGGGTTTGATATGCATTCCTTTCATTAATTTCTTCTTCTCAGGGCAAATAATGGAGATAATAGGTGTAACGGTCTGGACTTTCTTTTTCTTCTAATAACAGGTGCGTTTAACATCCAGCTTACTTACTATTTATCTTCCTCAATCTTTAGATAGTAATATAACTGTGACCTACACTGGAGATAGGCTGTTAACAAACACAAATGTTGGTTGTATTGATGGGTTGGTTGCTGATGTTGGTGTGGACCAAATTGTGAGCTAAGAAGTAATTTAATATTTCATAAAGCACTACATCATACTACTTACACTAATCTAGGACAACTACAATATACACTTTATATCATATTGACTTCTTTTTTAGAATCCTTGTAGCGTATACTAATCATTGTAAGTACAAAGTTGTGCTGACCAGGCACCACATCATTCAATTAAAACTGTGAGCATGTTCTCTATGGAACACATCTCACTTTATTATTAGTTCTCTGGAATCAGAGGAGTGTTTTATACATCTTCTTCATGTTTTATTGAGTTTTTGAGCTATGTTTTAAAAATTTAATTTGTATTTCATTTTTTTGTTTTATTTTTTGCTTTTATTATCATGATAAATTGTGTGCATGATGAACATGTGTGAGGTACCTGGAACTTTTTGCCTTCATGTGGTGGAGGTTGAGGTAATTTTTTCATGTAAATGCTATGGTGAATACTGTGCCTAGTTGAATCGCCCCCGTACGTAGTACGTCTTGGGCAACAAAAAATGGTCTGCGTAATGGGGAGGGTCCCAAGTATCAGCTAGAAATAAAAAAAGTGTATAACTAGAGAAAACAAGATTTTGAAAAAGTGAGCCAGATTTTTATACCAAAATACGTATGTAGGTTGTTTAGACTAAAAATAAGACGGTACTTAGAGATTTCCAAAATTAGTTAGTGATTATGTCTCATCCGAACGTATATTTTTTAATTCAAATTTGATTTTTGAATGTGGTGACGTTTTGGAATTTGAGTTTGATTTGTTTTCAGAGACTGTCACAAATAAGCAAAGATGTTTGAAACCGGAACTACGAACGATTGAAATGATTGAAATTGAAAATGTAATGATGCATCTATGTTGTGTAGTAAAGGTTATTTTAGAATATTTGAAAATGGGTAGGCAAGGTGTCGTCGTAATGATAATGCTAGGAATAATGCAAAGATGAGGAAGACAACACTGCATATGACCTATGCTGGACATAGGTGTCGACAAAACACACTGTTGGGGTGTGTTGGTGTTGGGGGGTTGTTTGTTGGTGGATACCAAATTGTGAGTTAAATAGTAATCTGGCATTTTGCCGAATTACTACATACTACGTATACTAATTTAACTACAATTCTAATATGTTCTCTACACCACAATTACATTGATCTAGTAGCTCTTTGTAGAGCATACCAAATCAAAGTAAGTACAACGTTGCGCTGGCCAAGCACCACGTTGTTGAAATACAACCGTGAGCTGTTCTCTCTTGGAACACGTCTCACATTAATATGTATCTTTACGGCTTGTACTAATGTTCTCTGACATTCTTTGAGTACATCAATCTCTGATCAAGAGGGATACATTTGGGTCTTGCCCTTCAACATGGATCTGAATCAGATCATATATTATTTTATTTATTTGATATAATTATTTAATAATATACATGACGCGTAAATAATGATTTAATGCATTTATTCATTATATTCTTGTAAGCGTATCACTGTGTATGACACATAGATTGAGCATATAGTGTGTGGTAATACGAACATAGATCAAGCCATAATGGAAAGGTATCACGTGCTAATGCAAAGAATCTACAAGAACGAGGAGAATGCATAGATCAATTATGAAGGCTGTGGTAATATGAATATAGATCAAGGCAGCGTTTATGGAATGATATTATCAAGAGAAGTCAAAGTGGATCAGGCTTAAACAATGTGCTCAACGAATTACAAAATGAACACGAAAATAGAGAAGATTATGAGCTCAATGATTGTTATGGGACAGGTGAGAGATTGATGAGAAAACTTGAGCTTCATCATTTCTCCCAGAGAAAAGAGCAGAGGGCTCGCAAATTTAGTTCTCAACCAATGGAAGAGTCTCAGGCTTTGGTCCCAATGTATCAATCAAATGTTATGCCAATACATATTTAGTAATAAACGAATACAAAACAATAATATAACTTTTTACCTTGTTCGTTGTTGTTTTTTTTTAAAATTGAATTGAAATTGATTCTCCGAAGTGAGCTCATTACACTCAGGATATTTGTGTATGTAACATTTGGTATGAGACATGTCAACTCAAAATAGCCTCTAAATAAACACAAAAAGCCATCCTCCGCCCAAAAACCTGGCAGGCCACGGATGAAATATTGATTGCCTAATAACTTTTGTCGTGAATTTACTGTCGCGCCAAAAAAATATTTACTTATACCAGCAGTTTGCCGAACTATTGTCTTTTTGTAAATTTTAATACTACGTTTTACTGTAATTCAACATACATCAAATCATTGTAGCCCTCATATATTTTTTCTCCATTCAGAAAAAAC
>Ga0209092_10005281_pt1 | contig 10496 bp, 3 predicted proteins | sample FraStrMetagenome_FD_187446 | JGI IMG/M metagenome (GOLD analysis project Ga0209092, IMG submission 187446) | Marine eukaryotic phytoplankton communities from Arctic Ocean - Fram Strait ARC3M Metagenome (SPAdes) (version 2) | ecosystem: Environmental > Aquatic > Marine > Oceanic | place: Fram... | reverse complement strand
CAAGTATATATTAGAGTATGATATAATTCAACAGTCAATTCTCTGGAGCTACTTTAAGAAGAACAAAATGTTACCTGGTGAACTAACTAACTTTGAGTTTGATAATGATTGGTTTGAAGGGAAGTCACTTCTTTGAAAAGTCAACGTTCAACAACCACTAAATAATTAAATAACATACTATTTTCTACGTATTCCTACGGAGAAAACGAACAAACTACATCAAAAACATCCGATTGGTTATCCAAATTTTCAATCGGACCAACCAACACCTAACCCATCAACCAAACCAAACGAATCCTAAGAATTTAATAAGTCTCAGGATTTACTGAAAGAAAAATTCAGATCGAGCGTTCACTTTTCGCTTGCTAATCAAGAATTTATTCAAAATCCCAATCCCATCAAACATTGGATAGAATATTTATCGTACCTACATACCAGTTGTCTACGTGAATCCTAAAATCCTAATCCTCCCACCAACCCATGAACCCTGCTCAAGCCATTGCAACCTTTGACATCCAAATCAGCTCCGTCATCCAAGAAGTCAACAGATTAAGCGCTCTAGTGGACACCCTTACAAAAAGAGTGGAAGAACTGGAAAAAAGACCACCGCGATCTATTCAATTCGAACACAGCTCCCATTCATCATCCAGCAACAGGCGGTTTAATATTAGGGAATTAGCAAAGGAAGAAGCTCTAACAACATACAACTTCAGGGCTTTCAACGATTTCCTGGATAGTTACGAAGAAGAAAACCCGGATCTAATCAACCAAGATCAAACCGAATACGAGAGCGAACACTATAAAGAGTATCTAGAGTTACCCTGTAAGACCCTACTTGACCTTGAAATTCAGAACGCCTCCAAAGACTGCAGAGACCTCCCTGGAGACCCTGATAAGCAGATCAAGAAAGCTCTATTACTGCATCTTGAAGAAAGATTCCAAGAACACCCCCTGTGCTACGATTCAGCCTGGTATCTATTTATACAAGAAATAGAAGAAAAATATAAGGGCAAACATATCTTCAACTAAAAATAAGTGTAAACAATGTCGGAAAAACAATTCTCTACCCCGATTAAAGTCAAGAAAGAGAAATTAGCTTCGCTTGGTCATACTATCACCCCGATCAAACTCGAAGAAAGTCAAGGTATCATAGATGAAGGTCTGTCAATAGACGAAGTAGTACAAATATTAAACGGTAACGAAGATTATACTATCAACGAACTACACCATGAAGCACTCGAAGTCATTCTCGAAGTCTGGAGGAAACGATATAAGATGGATACAACAACCATTGTGAACTTAAGTCGAGAGCAGATCCTCATGGAATTAGAAGACATGGCTGAGGACAGTGATGAAGAAATTGACAAGAAAGTAGACGACATTTACACTACTGTCAAGGCTATGAATATTTCTGCAGCCACAAGCGATGAGGAAATACTCAAATACAGTCATATCCAGCGATCTCGATTTATTTATTGGCTCCAATTAAAAAGAGATGGAAAAGTAGTTAAATACGACGAATTGTTAGAGAGTCCCGAAGAATTTGTTATTGAAAGACTAAAAGAATGGAGAAATCAGCAAAAGCCGAGTGAACTGGACGTGATTATGGAGGACTCATCCGTAGATGAGGACGAACTATACTCCTCAAAAGAACAAAATGATCATACGGAAACTTCCAATATCTTATCAACCTTTTCTGAAGTGCATGAAAACAAATCATCGAATCCAACGAACAAACCTCCGGAAACGAAAATGAAAACGAATGATGTTACTATGAAAGATCCTCCAGAAACCGAGGTAATAAATACTTCGCCTTCGCCAGCCCCAACGGCAACAAAGATAAGTCTCGAAACAACGGACAAGTATCTAGACTCTGCAACTATTGAAACGATGCAACAGTTACTTTTTGAGCACTATTCCGCGCAAGAATCCACAATAAGCAAAGATATCATCAAAGTATATTCAAAAAAGTACCTGTTGAAAACCATTAAAGAAATTCGAGATAAAATGAAACCAAAATCAAGTAGCCTGAAACAGAAAACCAAATACTCCAAACCAGTACAAGCCGATCTCCAAATGAAAACCCATCAAAGCTGGAGATACAGTATCAATTTCACACTATCAGATGAAATAAAAGGCACGGACGGCCTACGAGATTATCTATCGGACATTCTCCACGAAATGGTATCGTATTGCCCGGGTCTTGTCCTTCTTCTTTGGAATACTGACGAACATAAGGGAGCGATTGATGATTGTGAGAATCTACCCACTACCATCACCCACTTGCAAAAGTACTTTGAAGGCATAAGATCTCCTGCAGGAATGAGCAGAATGTATGCTCGATTCAGATTAGGCATTCCCATCAAACAAAATCGACAAACACTGGAAGCAGATATTATCGGATGGGCGAAAGCGAAGGAGATAAGAATTTTTGAGTGTTCCGTCCAACACCCTCGAGTCAAGACATGCTGCTGGGCTGTCTATCTATCGAATTCGGTGGATAAAGAAAAATGGTGCCGCGCAGTTCAGACGTTATACTCTACCTTTATGAAGGACAAAAGTGGGCCAGTCATACAGTTAGGGTTAGTCTGGAGAGCCCTAAATGGACAAACCAATATAGATAGGAAAAAGAAGATTTATGCAATGCACGTTGACGCCCCCCGACATCAAAGCAGCAAAGTCAAGCAATTTCTTCGAATGCTCGCTCAAAATAACAAATTCCTTCCATTAGGTATCCGCTTTCGTGTCATGGATGAGTATACTCAGTATATGTCTGATACCACGAAAGCAAAGTACCGCTACATGGTTAGCAAGCACAAAACCTTTCTAGCCGAAATCAAGCAAGTCAACACGGATGCGATTATCTCTCTTGATAAGAAGATTGGAGACTCGAAGATGACTGTCAGGGACCTCGTGAACAACTATAAGGACATCAAAGATGGCAAACGAATCTTCTCTACCATCAACTCCAAATGGAATGATGCACAAACACACATAGCATTATTCCGCCCGGACAAGACGGCACAAGCCTATGCTTTCATCCAGTCAATATCAACTTATGTTTATCACACATTTCCCACGGCTACCAATCTTCATAAGATCTTCACAGTAGAAGCTATAGAACAGGCAAAATCCGAACAATATCATCCAGGTACCCAGACCTTTGTTACACAGGATCAATTAGATTTGGATAAAGAAATTCAGGCCGATCTAGATGATGATTGGTTTGACTTTTGTAAGGTCAATGAAAATCCTTTTGAAATCGATATTAGTAATACCAAACTAGTAGGAGGAGACAGGCTATATACCCTTAGCGGAGACGATGACACCGCAAGTACTGTACCAGCCACCTCCTCCCAAATATCCTTTTCATCCAACATAAATTCTGTTCATCATTATGATCCATCAGTGTCCTCCGATACGATAAGTATTTCCTCCCCCTCCCAATCCCAACCAAGTGTAGAAGCTGCATCCAGTCTTGATGATAAAGCAAGTGATGTAGCAGCGGACGCATAGTCTCATGAGCAAGCCAAAGGAAGCGAAGCTAAAAACTTCTTTAATGGAACATATGTCTCCTCAAGAGACTCAAAATTTAGCAAATATATGTAAATGTAGTAGTAACCATAATAACACAAATAATAAAATTAAAAACAATGATGAAAAACTATCAATCAACACCCAACTTCGCTGGCGCAATGCAGCGAACAATGATACACCCAAGAAGAAAAGGAAAACCCAGCCCAAGCAAACTAGGTTCAATCGTAATCAGCAAACCAACAAGATTCATTCATACATGAAAGTAAACCCAGATAACCTTGAGCAAACTGACGAGCAAGAAGAGAGTTTATATGGCCTTCCCCATACGACCAAATCCTCGGACGTGATACGCCTCTGGTATACCAATCCATGCGGTATAGGAGTCAATCCAACTCACCTGAAATCCGATGATAGTTTCTCCTTTCTACGCTCAAAAAGTAAATGTGATGTCTTTGGCCTAGCCGAGACAAACGTCCATTGGAGGAAGTTATATGGACATGCAAGTCTATATTCACGCGTCAAAAAAAGATGGAGGTACTTCAAAATAGCAACATCACACAATAGTCATGCTAACCTAGGAGTGACACAACGCGGAGGAACGTGCACAGTTGCAGTTGGTCAAGCAGCATATAGAGTATATCAAACAGGACAAGATGAGTCTGGACTAGGTCGATGGAGTTGGCTAGAGTTCCGAGGACGAGATGAATGGTGCACAAGAGTGTATACAGCATATCGACCGGGTTCCAAACCACCAAACGAAGAAGGAACTACGGTATACCATCAACATGCAAGATACCTACGCCAACAGAAAATCAATCAGGATCCTCGACAATTCTTTGATGAATGCATAATAACCGAACTTGCAAACCAAATAAACCGATGCAATGTAGTACTAATGATAGATGCAAATCAGGATGTAAGAACCGGACACTTCAATCAGGAAATGAATGACCTTGGCCTAATCAATATCATAAGCAATACCGTCCAACAACCTCTACCAGCCACACATCATCGAGGGAGCAAACCAATCTCCGCCATATACGCATCGTCAATGATCCAAGCCACTCGAGCAGGTATTCTTCCTAAAGGTCAGGGAGTGCACGGAGACCATCGGAACATGTATGTGGACCTCACTGCATCTTCTACACTTGGTACATATATGTACCAAATCGTATCCCCACCAATGAAGACACTCCAGCTCAAAGATTCTCGAACTGTTAAGCGTTTTGTAAAACAAATCAGAAAGCATATAAAGCATAACAATCTATCTCTAATAGGATTGGAACTAATGCATACATCAGGATATCCAGCTACTGCAAACGTCATCAAGCTGATGGAAACCTTTGATTCCCAACTAGGTCGCGCGATAGACTCAGCCAAGTCAAAGTGCCGCACAATCAAAACAGGTGCAATACCTTTCTCAGATACCTTTGCCAAGCTTCGGGAGGAATATAGGCTTTGGCTCCTAGTACGCAAGAAGCTACTCGGACAAAAAGTATCCAATACAACCATTCGCCGTCTAGCAAAGCGAAGAGAGATTCAGAATCCGATGGCCGTACCCCTCAAAGAAGCCACCTGCATGATGTATGAAGCCTCCAAACAATATCAATCCTTTGCGAAACAACACGCACGGGATGGCCGTGATACCTTCTATGAAGCCTTAGCTGCAGCAAACGCAATGCACTCCAATACGAGCAAGAGCAAGATACTAGAAAGAATCATGCGAGATGAGAAGTTGCGAGAACAAACAATTCTAAATAGGAAATACTTTCCGAAACGAAATGCGCCATCGCAAAAGGTAGATCGAATTCAATTCCAAAAAGGGACTGCAACCGTTGAAGTTTCTAAGCCAAAGCAAGTTCTCCAAGCTTGCCAAGATGATACAAAAGCCAAATACAATGAAACTTCTTCAACACCGTTAATGGATCCAGATACTCAGCGTCGCTGGGGCAACTTTGCTGAAACAACCTTTTCCCGAAATTTCCAAGCCCATGGAGCTACGCTACCCCGAAATACCCCTACATGGATGGAAGCCATGCTAAAAAGGACTCAACATGACTACACAATCCCCAGACTACCAATAACTATGAATAGCACTGAGATAAAATCTGCATGGTCCAAAGTCAAGGAACACAAGGCCACCTCACCATCAGGGCGATATAATGGCGTATATAAAGTCATGTCAATGCACAAAGATCTTCTACAAATGCTCACCTACAGCATGAATATACCCTTCGTTACCGGCCAGCCGTACGAAAGATGGAAACACATGATCGACATCATGGCATTCAAGAAGCCCAACAATATTCACGTCTCAAACATCCGCTCAATAATCATAAGCGAAGCTGATTGGAACACAGCCGGTAAAATCCATATAGCACGACGAATGATGCAAAATGCTGAGGATTGCAATTTACTGCCTGATGAGCATATAGGTGGCAGAAAAGGCAGGAAAGCTACTGACGGAGTACTCACCAAAAGATTGTTTCTAGACAATGCCAGACTCCTCAGACGCCCAGTTGCAATAATATCTACTGACGCAGCAAATTGCTACGACAGAATGACGCACACTTACATCGCTCTCATGTGCATCAAATGGGGGCTAGCCGCACAGGTAATGATAGCACTACTCAAACCCCTCCAACTAGCAAAACATCATACCCGTACCGCTTATGGCGACTCTACAACATACTTCGAAGGACGCAATCTACAGGGAGCTGGTCAAGGCAATACTGGCGCTGCTCCATATTGGACCAGTGTCAGTACACCCATGATAGAAGAAATGAAGGCCCAACTCCTACATGCAAAAATGATTTCTCCAATCTCCGGTATTGTAGTTCTACTAGCGCTGCTTGCTTTTGTCGACGATACAGAACTTTTCATCATGCACGCAAGCGATAAGGATGAAGAAGTTATCAAGAAAGCCCAGAGGGCATTGATGCTTTGGAGAGCCCTGCTCAATGTTACTGGCGGTATAATGAGATCTAAGAAATGTGCCTGGACGCTAATGTCCTTTGAATCAGACCGAACCAAACCCTTGAAAAGTATGCAATCCGTACCAGGCAATCTCACGCTCCCAGATGAAGATGGAGTGATTCGATCCATTGAAAGATATGACTCGGATCATCCTCGCGAATACCTAGGTGTATATCAGACAACCTCGGGCTCGGAAACACCCCAGTTAGAAAAGATGCAGAAAGCCGTTGATAAATGGAATATACTTATGGAATCAAGCAGATTACCACCCGTACTCAATCTACAGGTCACTCTCAGCAAGATACACCGGACTCTGTCTTACCCACTCCCTACATTGAGTATCCCCGAACATGACCTCCAACTTCTATCTGATACCCTATACTGGAAAACGCTTCCGAAATGTGGCATAGTAAGGACATTTCCGATATATGCAAGAACTCTCCCCTATACATATCAGGGACTTAATCTTCCAGACCTATATTTGGAACAAGAGATTTCTAAAGTAAAGGAGCTACTCAATCTTGGCTCAGTGGATAGCATAACATCTAAACAACTCTATCTAGGGTTAGAAACGCTTCAACTGCACGTCGGTGTCAGAGATATAATCCTAAACTATGACTTTAACAAGTTTCAAAGCATCACTCCATCTTCCTGGCTAAAATCTATATGGCAATTTCTCTCATCCCAGGAATATACTATCAAAGGATGGCCACATCAATTACAAAACCCTAGAGATAACGATCAATGTCTAATGGAAACGATAGTGAATTCGAATGAATTGAGCCATACTGAACTAGACAGAATCAATCAGTGCAGGATCTATCTCCAAGTATGGTCGCTTTCAGACATCGTGGACGGAAACGGCACAAGAATCACTGACAAGGCTTTTGCTGGGTACAGAGATTCATCGCGCACGAGCACACTAACCTGGAATGATCGAAAACGTCCACATTACGTATGTTGGCTAGAATGGCGTAAATATCTTACAAAAACCTTCACGACAAATGACCGCACGCTAAGACGACCCCTGGGACCATGGATCAGACCATCACATCAGAAATGGGAGTGGTTTTATTCTGCCAATGAAGGCTACCTATATAGGAAATTGCAAGGACACGTACGCCAGTATCGACCAGCACGACATTCGAGGAGCTCAGCCCGGTCTGGTACTCTATGGTTTGAAATATATTCTATTCTGAAAGACGACGAAATAGAATTAAATAGAAGCATACCTGCCACAGTGAGCGAGTCGGCATCTGGATATAAATACGTCAAAACTGACGGATGGTCATACAAACGAGTGCATAACCCACAAAGTCCATTAAACACTCGTGGCACACTTCTACAGATGTTAAGAAACCAAGCCCTTCCAACTTGGATAGGTACATACGGCAATCTGAATGAATGGACCTACGATGAGACTAGCGATTTCCTCACCAAAAAACTTCGACTAGTTTCGGACGGTTCATATGATGAAGGTAAAGGCGCAGCGTGCACTATAATCGAAGCAATAGATGGTTCAAGCCGAATGATCTTCTCTACCAACGTACCTGCAAATATCCATCCCATATACCATAACAATGATGCCTACCGCAGTGAACTTTTTGGTATATATTCCGGATTTCGAGTACTTTCCATTCTTGAAAAAATATTTATGAAACAAACATCGATTCAAATATCCTGTGACAATGATACAGCGTTAATGGTATCCGAAGAATACACATATATAAATTCTGGTGTCAAACATTTTGACGTAGTAAAAGCAATCGTTCATTACCGATCAAAAATATTGTCGAAGTTGTCTTATCAGACAGTGATTGGACATGCAAAGGATAAAAACATAGGACGACCCTTAACCAGAACGGAGGAACTCAACGATCTATGCGACGAATTCGCAAAAATAGCACGAGAGTCTTATCCACAACTGGGCCCAGTACAATTAGAGGGAGAGGGTTTAAGTCTTTGGCTGCATGAAAGGAAAATTTATACTGCGATCGAAAAACAAATTCGACGAGAATATTTTGATAAAAAGGCAAAATCAGTCATGTCACAAAAATACGATTGGAATGATGAGCAATTTAATTTAATAGATTGGCAGGCCTATGAACGTGCAACACGACTTATGCATTCATCAACATTGATAAAAATTGCCAAATGTGTTACACAAACTCTTCCTGTAGGTCAAACAATGGAAACACGAAAACAATGGAATCAATCATATTGCCCACGCTGTCTTCATCCCGTGGAAACTGTCGACCACCTCTATGTATGTCCACACAAGGAGAGTAGAGAAATCATTGGAGAATCAATTATGGCACTAGATGAATGGCTAGAAAGCGCATCAACTGAACCTATTCTTCGAAGTCAGCTTATAACGATTATTTCACAATATGTCTCCGGAACACCCATCCAAAATACCAACGATTTACTCCCCCCCCTTCAACGTCAGTGTTTGATAGGATGGAAGCATTTCTTCCAAGGTCGAATCCATTCGACCTTTGCCGAGTATATGCAACAGTATTACCAATCCATCAATTCAAAAAAACGAGGAAAAAAATGGACGGCCACACTGATACAAAAATTGTGGACAGTGCTCTTCCAAAAACAATGGGATCACAGAAATAAATGTGTTCATGGACGAGAAAAAACCATCAAATCAACACGTGAAAATCAGAATTTGCAACAGACGATACGAAGCCTATATACTACAGAGCAACAAAATAGATTTCCACTGCTTTCCCGTGATCGATATTTGATGGACACACCACTCACCGAGATCCAGCGTAAACCAACTGCACAGAAACGAGCCTGGATAGCTGATATGAGACTAGCAATAACGGAACGCGACGAAGCTAATGCGATCGAAGCGGCTGCACAATCCAATCTCATGCATCGGTTCCTAGAATCATCGCCGCATCTCTCCGATCCTTTGATATCCCGATCAAAAGCTCCGAAACGAATTCATAGAAAACGAAGAGTCTCCACCAAGCCTCGCCGTCGATGTCAACGAGCGTATGAACAATCCATCCCCCGCAAACAATCGATTTCATCACCACGTCGATCTTGTCGTTTTCATCAAAAACCACGCAAAATTTTGCCTTCTCAAAAACGTTCGGAGCCTATCGCAGCGTCTCCCCGCGCAAACGCACCACCCCAACGCCATGCAAAGCGAAGAGTCACTACCAAGCCTCGACGCCCATTCCTTCGAGCATATGAACTAACTCTTCTCTGAAAACGCACGTCCCCGTCACCATACCGTTCTATCCGCGTACAAACGAAACCACGGAAACGAATACTTCGAGCATGGGAAATGTCTGAGATGCGCCGCCGACAACGACTCAAAACAATTATTGCGCCGAAAAATTTTAGAGACTTGAACGAAACGAAAACTGCCTTGATAAAGAGCTCGTGGAAACCTCCCTAATTTCCTACGTACGATAATTTCAATTTTTTATGAGTTGTTCAACCACAATTTAATCGTTAGTCGTGGGGCCTAGTCCCGCCACGGGTCGCCTTCCAAAACGGGGAGCGACCTTAAAAAGTCCACATCGGACAGGTAGTTTATAATTACTTAATCAATGAGTTTGTTTGTTTGTTTGTTTGGTTTGAAGGGAAGTCATTGATCGTGAATACAAATATTCTTGTGAAAGATTTAACTGGAGCGTCAAAGGGTGGAAAAAAGAAATCAAAAGGATCCAATAAGAAAAGTATTATTAAATTTAACACTACAACACATGGTGACACAGGTAAGGATTATTGCTACACAGCGTATGTAAAAGGTAAGCTGCAAAGAGTGTATCTATCAAGTAAGATTGAAAACCCATACGACAAAGGCTTTGTGAAGTTTTCAGTTGATTCAGATGTGAAAAAGGATAGTGTTGCATATTATTACCCAAAAGAAAATGCAGCAATGGCTTTGAAAATACGTGTTTTTCTTGACCCTAAATATTGTATTATGAAACATCCTACCATTCAGAAGTCTT
>Ga0209092_10005280_pt1 | contig 10496 bp, 7 predicted proteins | sample FraStrMetagenome_FD_187446 | JGI IMG/M metagenome (GOLD analysis project Ga0209092, IMG submission 187446) | Marine eukaryotic phytoplankton communities from Arctic Ocean - Fram Strait ARC3M Metagenome (SPAdes) (version 2) | ecosystem: Environmental > Aquatic > Marine > Oceanic | place: Fram... | reverse complement strand
AATGGCCTGCGTAATTTGAGCGTAATGTCGATTCAGGCCGTAACAGGCTATAAAAGGTCATTACACCAAACATTACGCCAAACATTACGCTTGAATCCCGTAAACGCGAATTACGCGTAATTCAACCAAATCCTGGTATGAATGCTGTAGAGATTACGCGTAATTCGAATTACCACATGGACGGGCCTTATTGTCAATCGTGAATGCAGATATCGGACACTTTTAATGAGCTAAATTTTTCGCTCTGAGTTATGACTTCTTCTTCGGTCGAACAGCAGTGACCATCTAAATCTCTAGAGAATACATATCGGTATTCATGTGCATTTTGTCCAGCTGCAGCAGATGCTGGAATATGATTGTACTGATCTTGTTACGTATCTATGTAGAATCATGGTGCAGAGAAGCAGATATTGGATGCTCAAAAATAATTTGGTTTATAAATCAGAGGCGCTATGGATAATATACAATCTGCACGATCTGCCCAATCAGGAAGACCAAAAATGAATCCATTCGCCGCCCGAACTCAACCCTCCCATTTCACTTCTCCTGGTAGCTGAACCAACGTGACTGTATGATTATCACACACACATGGGGTATTCCTTACCAGAAGTTATCGTCTCCCTCCACAAAGCCGCTCCGTTTCCACACGTCATTACCTAAATCGGATTCTATCAGATTTTGTGGTTTGGTTTTCAATACTAATCTGCAATGTTTGGTTCGCATTCTTATATCGTGCCATTGTACTGTCTTGACCTGGATACTTATCGACAATAAATGATGTGGTCTAATTTGTTGTAATCAACTCCAATTTTTGATGTGAAATAGATCATTTCATTATGTGCCAACACCCCCGCAGAAAAGATCCACCTTGATTGAAGCGTTTATGATTTTCTACAATGATTTGCTGTTCCTCTGGCGCCGTGTTGTAGCTCAGAATGGACTTTGTAATTGACGGCACATTTTCACTGTTTGCCACAGCATCAACTAAATCATCTCCCGTGAGAGCTGTTTGTTTTGCTGCATTTGGGGACGGAGCTATTTTACAGAATTCTGTTCCTATAGATGAACGCAAATCCGTAGAAGGGTCGTTTGAATCCAAGCAGTCTCTAGAATACATTGTGTCACTAACATTTTTGTTTCATATTAGCTACATTGCAGGAACACGATAACTTCCACCAAATGAACAATTGACTTGGCTATTCTGCTTGTGTGTCTTGCATTGTTTTTATTTGAATTGGTGTGTTCTGTCCTCGTGTTCATTATCTCCACATGTTCGCTTTTACATCGCATGTCATTTCTTTGTTTATTTTGCTTTTTTTTTCGTTTAATCGATACGTTAATCAAAAAGTGGATTTAAAATAAAAATAATAAATTTCCCACTGATAAAGACATTTATGTTTTGGAGGATTCAGCGACAACAATTTTCAAGAAGTATCATAAGTGCAAAGTTCAAAATATGTAGATGCATAAGGACAATATCATACTATTACCCCATTATAAACAAGGTCTTCACCACCACGACAATGTGATAAAAATGGATGTTGTGATATAGATACGAATAAGCATGACAGGCCGAACTTTTATGTCAACAGTAAAGATTAATTTTATTTTGTTGTTAAGTTTTCCATTAAAACCAAAATCAAATGCATCACAACGATTTAATATGCAACATCTGTTCCATGCATATCAGGAAACATTTTTGCAACCATTGCGGTTGTGCACCCAAAACTTCAAGCTTAGTTGGAGTCAGTCTAAGCTAAAACTAGGCAAAACAAAATTTGATGTAGGCTTTGATGAAGAAGAAGAATTTCTCTCGTTGCCAGTTGGTTTTATTTCCAAGTAAATATAGGATGCATTTAAGCATATATCATCATGTGAAAAAATAATCCATAGCATGACAATTGGAAAAAGCCCATGAGCATAAACTTATAAATAATAGTCCTACCATTTACATTGAAAAACCAATCACGTGAATGGCTAAAATTGTATCAGAAGACATCTCAGAGAACTCCACGCATGTGAAAATATGATACAGCTGTGAAAATATGATACAGCTGATGCCAAGCACGATTCAACAAAATCTCTTAAAACAAGTCACATTCCTTCATGAGGAATTATTAGCCGTGGAATCATTTATCCTATGAAGAATTCAATCAAATGACATTACATCGAAATGCAGTTGTATGTCCATTTCTGATAGTTCTGATATGTTCATTTGAGTGTTGTACATAAACTCATACATATAATTTGACATTGCACCCCCTTTTTCTTATTCCAAAAGCATTTTTAATAAGTTGATCCCTTCTCTCACAACTTAGACCTTTACAAATAATCTAAACCACCAAACAAACAAATAACCAACTCAAGACTTAAGATCATGGCTCCTAACAGTAACTTCCAGTCTCAATCCATCACAGTGTCTCCAACGGCCCCCGACTCAAGAGCTGATGCATACATTGCGGCTATTGCAACTGCGGCTCCTCTCAAAGTTCCTGCCAAGCATTTTGCTCAAGTCATGAGACGTCATCGTGAAAATCGTGGAATCTCATCTAAACAGATAGCTGCTTTTGAAAAAATCTTTGCAGGTACAGGTATTACAACCATGAACTATAGTGCCTATAGTTTCCATGAAGGAACGGATCGAGCTACTGTAGTTAAACAAGGTAAAGCTGCTGGAGAACCAGGACCAGGTGAACGTGATATTGCATATGTAGACTACTCTCGCTCGGAGCGTGGAATAATCTTTCAGCATTATGCATATGAGCTGGCTTTAGAAGCGGCCAAAAATGCACTCAGTAAATATCATGGATCATTAAATGATATTACCCATGTTGTAACAACTTGCACAAGTGGTTGGCACGAACCTGGAATTGCTTGCCATTTGATTCATGAGCTTGGTCTATCTCTCAACACACAGAAAATCGAGCTCAACTACAATGGATGCTTTACTGGCCTTGCTTGTATCCGAACTGCCCGTGATATTGTACGTGCTGGAGGAAATGTAACTGATCGAAGGGTGGTGCTTGTAGTGGCAACAGAAGTAACATCTGTACAATACTCGGCAGATGCTGACGATATTGAGAGCTTAGTAGCATTGTCACTTTTTGGAGACGGTTCGGGGGCTACCATCATTGCTCCTGAAGGAGAATGGCTCTTGAGCTCCTCTGGAAGCTCATTAGTTCCCGAATCGCGTCACTTACTTACAATGAAGCCCCATCAAGACCCAGGCAAGAAAGATAATAGCTGCTATGTTATGGGTCTTAACCCAAATGTTCCAAAAGCTATTGGGGGATATTTTGCAAATGGATATGGATCTCATTTGTTAGATAACATGACGAAACATTTGGAATCTGTAGATGGTACAATGCCAGAGGTAGCTTGTCATCCTGGAGGACCCAAAATTCTTGATGCAATCAAATTGACTTTGGATTCTCGAGGCTTTCCATCAGATGCCTTAGATAGAAGCTACAAAACTTTGCAGACTAATGGTAATCTGGGTTCTGCAGCCGTTCTATTTGTTTTAGAAGAAGTGCTGAATAATACAGATCGCGATGAAATTTTTAGTTTTGCATTTGGTCCAGGAGTGACAGTAGAGTGGGGACATTTATGTCGCAGGGGAAACAATATGAATATTGCTGCAGCACAATAATTGAGGTGAAAATAAAGTAGAATAACATTAATAACATGGAAAAGGAAGCGATGGTATACACTTTTATTCAATTCTGTAAGAAATATGATCATAATAAAATGTCGTGAAATGTCGATTACATCACTAACAATATATCACCTTGTATGATTTTTCTATTTTCGACTTAAATTTTGGTATAATGATATCGATTACATATTACATATATCTGGGTGATGCTGCCCGCTTGCATTTGGATTAATTGCTACGATTTTTTGATAATTAGATGAAATAGATCAAACCATTACATTTGTGTCAAATATCGTTATTAGTTTGTTGCTTGCTAGTAAGGTATTCATTCAGATGAGAGAATGATAGTAAATCACATGAAAAAGTGCCGAAACGGAATCAACAATTGTTACAAAAAGCTTCCTTTTTCAAAAGTTAATCATTTTGCATTAAAATTGACATTTGAATCACGAATTATTTTAACTATGGATGTATTTTTTCTTTAACCTATAGAAATGACAATTTATAAGATATAATTATACTTTGCCTTGGGATGATTCAATCAAATCGTCCTCCGAATTATCGTCTTCCGCTTGTGAAGAGACTCTAGTGAAGGCAATAGACGAATGATTTTTCTTTAGATGAGATTCTGGAGTTAAATCAAAAGTATAGTTGCAAATAGCTAGAACAACAACACCACCAGCTAGTAACATAACAGGAGTTAGAGGTCCGCCGAGTAGGAAATGATCCAAAATGGATGAGAGAACAATGGCACCAGTGGTCGCCAAAGTTTTCATGATTGCATCAGCATATTTAATTGAAAGAGCTACGAGCATTCCACCGGCCGCCCCAATAAAGGACAAGCACAATGTGATGGTTGTCCATCCACCACCATAACCTACGTCCCCTCCGCCATTGTAAAAAATGAAACAGAGATAGATGGGAGTACTAGCATATGCAAGTTGCAGATTTCTTTCCCAAATATTAAGATTATCTTGACTGTTCTTAATTACCCTTTCGAAATAAATGGATGCAAAACCGCTCGTTGTCACTTCCGTCACAACTGCAGCAATTCCAAGAAGTGGAGAAACGTCATCAGATTTTAATGTAGATTCATGGTTTTCAGAAAAAATATGTGAGGAAAATAATAATGCCCCAAGCACCAATTCAATCAGAGCTCTCCATCTAGCGTAGGTATATTTACGATCCAGCAAAATTGTTGAGAATGTAGCTGTAGTCAGGATTTTTAGCTGCGCAAAAATGGTAAATGTACCTGCATCGATATTACGCAGTGCGACAAAGGAAAGAATATTCATTGCTCCGTACATTAACGACAGAAAGAACATTTTAGAGGATGAACGTATTAATTCTTTCACATGTGGTATCAGTTGTTGATCAGGCTGTAAAGAACCGGAAACCATGAAAATAGAAAACACGAATTTGATAAATTCAGCTGCCAAAAGAACCTCATACTTGGAATAAACTTCTTGGAGATACCCTTGACTGTAACGTCGTAAGAGGGTGTAAAGTGAATTTTGAAGGCAAAGGACTAATAGCACCGCAAGCTTCGTGCTACTTAGGGAACAAGAAAACATCCCAACTTGTTTGTCCTCCTTACTGTATTTACTATGGGATTCAAGATTCTTTCGCTTCATTTTTTGTACTAGGAATAAACTTTTTGCGCAGATTTTAATATGAATGTAACGATGATAATTGACTGATTTTAATGAGGACTGCTGTCAGATAAATAAATGACAATTCCTTTTAATATCGGTCATGAACGAATAAGCAACAGCAGTAGATTCATAAGTAATTTGTACCCAACCATACGTAAAAACTTTGGGCGTAATTATAACTGAAGGGCCTCTTTGCAAGTAAATCTTAGCGTAGGAATTGAATCCTCTCCAAAAAATATTCTCTAGACCAAAACAAAAAAACGTAATTTGTATGCAAGCGTAAATAATTGCGGACTATATGAGGTATTATAGTCGTGGGTTACTGGGTTTTGTAAAAATGTTTCTCCAATGAAGGCATCAACACCGTCGACTAAGGCTTTGCACTATGAAAGAGTTTAAGTTTATTTTGTTTATTAAAGTTCAAAATATTTTGGATGTGTGCCCTGGTTATTGGGTGTGTTTTCTTGTCTGAAACTCTAGCGGTGTTAGAAATATTTGTGACATGATGAAAAATTAATGCAATTAATGACATCATCATCAAGTAAGATAGGAAATTTAAAACGAAAACCAAGGTAAGCAAAGGAGGATGAATAATCTAATGCTGGTTTCCTCCGCTGTTATGAGGGTTCAAAACTTGTGAGGGCTTTCGAGGCAAATAATATTTGAATGACTTCATGGTCATTTTAGCTGTTCTTTCTTTTGAAAAGATTTTCGATATATCATATTGGGGAAACCTCCTGGAGTAGAGAGTAGAAACCCTCGTTAACAAAATATCTTAGAACAAACAGACATATGAACTTTCTAGCGTACGCTCATACTGAAATTTGTACGTTTCAGATCGTCATTGTTTTTCTGCCCAAATTAAAATGAACTTGATTGAGGATTCGTCTCTTCAGTGGTTCGTATCTAATAGACCCTTTCAAGCTGTCCTTTCTCAACCACTAGTTTTGCTTGAAACTGAAATTATAGATTCTGAAGCTTCTCATCATTGACTATTCAGCAATACCTTGGTAGACGGGCTTATACCCCTATATCAAGATATTTCAAATATTTGATTCGGACCATTTACACCATTTTTAGTATTGTCCAAGCGCACCATTAATGAGAGAGCTTGAAAAACATTGTCAGCAGGAATAATTTGACTTGTACGCATTTTACATATAAAATTCTAGTATTTCCTGAGGGAAGAGGTTCGATACCCGGTACGGATATTGCATTAAGAAGGATGCACTCTACGAGTCAATACAAGGGAAAATATTAGTGATAAGGCACAGCATAGTCAATTAATAATTTTTAAAGCGTTGATTTTGCTTTGAAAAGAAAAAAGACCAGAAAAGGTATAATTGAAAATTTAAGAGTCCAATTTAATATTACCTTTTTTAAGGAGTCTTTCTATAATTTTTTGAAACATTTCATTCCAAATCAGTGTTGTCTTTTGACATATTAGACTGGACAATTGATACGTAATCAACCAAAGCTTTTGAGTAATTTGAATATAAAAATATCAAGTTGGGTGAAAAGGTATTATAACTACTTGAGGGTCGCTTGCAAGTTTTACACTTGGTAAAAGTAATCTCTCAGATTTGAATACAAAGTTGCCTTCAAGACAGTAAGTAGGTACTTTAGAATATGGAATTCTCTATTTGTTAGCAGACACACATTGTACAACCTTTGGCATTTCAAATACTTGGATAAAAAATTTTACAACCAAACAAAAACATCAAAAATAGGTCATATTATGATCATTGCATTGCAAATATTTTTTATTTTAAGTGTAGATATGTAGAACATACTAGTATAGGCTCCACGCACACACTAGCCCTTGATTAGGACTGATCATTTAATTTTTTAATAAACATAGGATAAAAAAATCACAAAAACTAAACTCATAATTATCATTCAACCAACTTTTAATCTAGATAGTCTGTGCATAAGGCATAGTAACGTTACTCCATTCAATTGTGCACCAATCTCCCCTTTCAAAGATTAAAGTAAGTACCAACCATTACTCGGTTGTTGTCAGATCGTTCCCATTGTTCCCCTGCAGAGGCCGGAAAGGAAGGACCTGATGAAGGAAGACTACTTGACCCTCAAGTGTAGGACCCGTCCTGGCAACCGCGAGTCGGCTACCTAAGATCTTCCCATTCCCTATTTTAGCAGTGGAACTCCTGAGAAATACCTGAAGTGGAAAAGGAATGTCGAGAAGGCAATTAGCGGACAAGGAGCCACTGATGGACCGAGCAAGTACACGCTCACGTGTAGGCTTCTCAATGGTAACGTTCTTACGGCTTTCAACCTGAAGGCTTAAGAGTTTGACAGCGAAACCAACCCGAACTTCCTGGAGGTCATCGAAGATCTCACCAGACATGTGTTCCCTATCAAGGCTATACAGACCCAGAAAAGGTTCATGAGGCGCGTTTTAGGAAGCCCAGGGACATGAAGACACACGAGTATGTATCCCTCGTATGTGAAATCAACGAGATGTTGGTTCAATTTCCGACCGCGGATCAGGATAGCAGACTTCCTAACGACAAAATGTTGAATTTGCTCGAGTTCGGAATGTCGAGTTGGTGACAAAAAACTATGATTCTACAAGACTTTAGCGGAACTAGTGAGCTTTTGCGAAAGTCTAGAGCTGACCAAACCAGAAGTTGAAAAAAGGTCCTCCAAGAACAAGTCTTCCTCGTCCTCCTCTTCTAGAAAGAAAAGGAAAGTAGGATTCCAGAGGGACCGCGATACCAATCTCAAAGGAGATTGCCTCCTCCATGGAAAGAACTGTGGACATAGTACCAACAGGTGTCGTACGATAAAGCGTTATGCCGCGCGTCCAATATTTACAACTGACAAATTATCGCCAAACATAATTGTTGGTCCTCGTACTTCAACACCCATCATTCTCAACTTATATCTCATTTCAATAGTAATTTCAAAAGCAACTTTTAATGCAGTAAGTTCACTCCCAAATGTGCTTGTTTCCACTGTGTGTTGTCTCTTACAATACCATCTAACCAATGTATTATTCACATAAAATAACACTCCCGTTACGGATCGTCTCGTCCCTAAATTGTGTGCATGGTCTGCATCCCATTCAAGCCATGTTACCACAGGTTTTCCTTTTGCTTTCGGATACTTCAATGGAACTTTCTCATGCCCATCAGGATACAGTAATTTCAGACGTTCTTGTTCCTTCATTGTTACTTCTGGAAATTTGGGTTCAGATGTAAGTATTTTCAAAGTTCCTTTCTTATGTCCTTTCAAATAACCAAACACTCTCAACATTGTTTTCATATGCCCTTCCCTTGGTACTATTGAATAACGAGCCATCGTCACTGCTGCAAACATCACATCAAATCTGCCCAAAGTAACAGCCCAATTCAGCGATCCAATTAGCATTCTGTATTTGGAGATGTCTTCGTCGCTTACTAGTGTGGAGGTATCCAGTTCTGGATAATATCCTCCTTCTAAAGGTGAGTGATGGTTTCTTAATTTTGTATCAAATATCCTCTCAATTTTCTCACATACATTTACAATATATGTCTTTGCCGAGATTTTCGTTCTACATCCATTCTTATCAGGTTTCACAGATCTATCAATGTTGCCTCCCAAATAGTACTCAGGTACGCCGACACCCTTTAATTCAAAGCTCCCAACCTTCTTTAACTCCTCTATTATCTGCATAGGGTTCTTGGACGCTATAATAAGGTCGTCCACATAGACGGCTACATATTCGTAGTGCTGTCCACAGTCTTTGAACCAGAGGTCGGAGTCCGCTAATGTTGGCTGGAACCTTAGTTTGGTGAGTACTTCAGCACACATGTTATGAAATCTAGCTGCTGAGCTTTTCAATCCGTATTGTGCTTTGTCTATTATCAGCAATTTCCCTGATAGCTTACCAAAATCTATTTTCGTGTATACTTTCACTTTTGTTTTGGCATACAGGTATGCATCGCTGATATCAGCTGCTATTACCTCCAGAAAGTACAAGTCTGCAATCAAGAATAGAATTCTTACTGTTTCTATAGACACTACACCAGAGTAAGTATCGATAGCGTCTACCTCTGTGTGATTACCTCCTGCCACTAATTTTTCTTCTTCCATCGTACTTCGCATCGAATATGAGGTGTGTTGGAATAAACTGGTAGTCGTGTGGTATATCATTGATGTTATCCTTAAAAATAAAGGTATCCATCTTCATCAATTCTTCTAATTCTTTGTTGATTGCTTCTAACCACAAATTATTTCCATTTTCCTTATCTATTTGTAGTGCATCTGGAACGGATCTTGGATTCCTTACCCCGAATTTAAATTTCTTGAACGCGTTCCTTGATTTGGCCTTGAATATTCGCAGCATTCTTATGAATTTGTTTGGATTCTGCTTGTGACGCTTCGTCCATTTCCAGCCATTTAAGTTGTACAGCTGATTTTCATGCGAATATTTTGCTAGGGTTAGAGGATCACTTTCTTTGATGGATTTCATTTTCTCGGTTATCCCATAAGATTTTAATCATATACGAATATCCACTTTTCTTGTGATCTAATATTATCTTAAAAGTATACATTTCTTTCTTCTTGTTGATTGTAACAATTTATCAGATCATTATAATCCTTTAATTCTTCACCACCATTTACAAATTTGATGATAAATTTCCCTTCATCTGTCCAATTCGTCACGGTAGCCTTCTGGGGTACGTCATCATGTGTATTGACATATGTAAATCCTATCAGATCTTCTGGGTCTATCGTAGGAGCTTGCTTATCTCCAATAATATCCACTGTTACCTTGTACATAGATTGCTTCATTAAGCTCTATGATGATGGTACCAGAAGGTAAGTCCACTGCTGTTATCGCTGTAACAATTGGAAGTGCTTCTAGCTGCATATCGTCATTAAAACCTTGCACACTAACTTTTCTGCTTGTCGTGGACTCCACCATAAAACCATTACCAACGAGAGAGGTGTCACAACCTCCATCCACAAGCACTTCCCCACGTCGACTCGATCTGTCTTTAGGTCTACAAGAATTCTTGTTGAGGAATCTTGTTTGCATTAGATGAATGCTATTGTCTTCAAGTGGGTGGTAGTAGTAAATTTCTCTTGGTGGTACGGGTCCAGGTAGGTAAGTGAACTCAAATGTTCCATTTGGTGATCGTTGAATTAACGGTTCATTATATGCTCTCCTAGCTCCA
>Ga0209092_10005279_pt1 | contig 10498 bp, 3 predicted proteins | sample FraStrMetagenome_FD_187446 | JGI IMG/M metagenome (GOLD analysis project Ga0209092, IMG submission 187446) | Marine eukaryotic phytoplankton communities from Arctic Ocean - Fram Strait ARC3M Metagenome (SPAdes) (version 2) | ecosystem: Environmental > Aquatic > Marine > Oceanic | place: Fram... | reverse complement strand
GAAGAAATATTAGTCTAATACCAACGAACAGAGCTTTCAACACGTTTCTAGAAACGATTAGTTGGAAGTTATAACTACTCTAACTAAAACAAGATGGGCGAAAACGATGATAGCCGCATGACAACCTTCAGTGGCGAGCGAAAGGATTGGCGGAAATACAAAATTAAGATGGAAGCTTTCCTGACAAGGAAACGATGCAAAAAGGCACTTTACGAAGACATGTCCAAGCCATATAAACCTACAGTCACAACTGATGCGTCTGGCAAGAAGACTGTGTCTAAATCAAAAATTAAAGAAGAAGATCGAGAAGAAATGAACGATAAGGCTGTCGGTTACCTTTTTGAAAGTTTAGAAGGCGATGCATTTACCAAGGTATCATTAAAAAGCACTAAGAGTGCGTACAAAATGTGGAATTATCTGATCGAATGCTATGATAATGTAGACGAAGAAGATAAACAAAACAAGAAGTTTGAACTTGACGAAGTAAAAAGCAAACTAAGATGGGGTCTGAAAGAAAAACCCGAAAGTTTCATGATGAGACTTAACTTATTAAACGAAAAGTACACAGATATTGACCCAATATTCACCTTGGACGAATCAGAAATGAAAACTATATTTTTTTCGAACATTCCAGACGATGTGGAATTTAAGATGGAAAAGAAAATCATCAAGAATAGTGGTCTTTCAAATATAAGCCTCGAAAAAATTGTCAAGCGTATGGAAGATGTCTGGGAGGAATTATACGGCGAAGATTCAGAAGAGACAAAGAAAGAAACAGGATCGGCTCTCAACACTGAACAAAGAAACTATAATGGCTATCAAAGTAAGTGGAAAAACAGTAACGGAAAGAATAAACATGAAGGAAAAACATGCCGCTACTGCGGTAAGAAAAATCATATTGAGGCTGAATGTAGAGGTAAGAAGAAGGACCAAGAAGCATCCAAGAAATTGGGAAAGCCAGTATTGAGCAATAGAATTTGTTACGAATGCAAAGGATACGGGCATTTAGCCAAAGACTGCCCGAGAAGGAGAGAACAATCTAACAACTTGGGGTTTGAAGATTGTTTCTCCTTCAACGTCCAGCATAAAGAGATGATCGGGGACACAGAGAACGCCTTTAACAACTTCTTTGATACTTTTTTCGATGAGGAACAATGTTATGAAGTCACACCTAAACAAAACAACGATGTCAACTACACCCAAGGGACGAATGTAGAACGGGTATTGGCAGCGAACAAAGAGGCCGCACCCAAACAAAGTAACGATACCAACTACACCCAAGGGATGGATGTAGAACGGGCATTAGCGACGAGCAATAACAAATTTGAGAATTGGCTTGTCGATTCAGGAGCAACACTCTCCATCGACAACGAAGACGAAGGATTAACAAATATGACAAGATGTCATACTGAAATCATTGTTGGAACAGGTTCAAAGACGAAAGCCTACAAACAAGGATACCGTAACTTTTTCCCAGTCAACGAAGAGGGTGAAGAAATTCCAACAACTCTGAACATTAAGGTAAAGCATGTAAGTGATTTTAACAAAAAGATTCTTAGTTTGAAACAATTGACAGATTTAGGATGGGATTGCATTTATACAACAACTCAAGCCTACCTCAGGAAGCAAGAAGACCCAAGTATTATGATCCCTTTACAAATGAAAGAAGATGGAATGTTTTATTTGCGTGTGAAAAAGATTGAAACGGCAAACACTACGACGGACAAAGATAATAAAGACAAGGACATGCCGATTCTGCGCAAACAACCTAAATGGGGCTTAAATACAAACGAGATGGACGTAAATCTGGCTCATAATATATGGGGCCACAAAAGCAGACCGTTATTGGAAAAGACCGCAAAGGAATATCAAATTAAACTGACGGGAGACCTTAATTCATGTGAAGGATGCGGAATGGCCATGGCAAAACGCAAAGCTATAGCTAAAACAACAATGGTAAGTGCCAAAACGTTTGGTGAAAGATTGTTTGGTGACACAGCGGGACCTTTCACTGCAACACTGGGAGGAAATCGATATATATTTGCTGTCGTCGATGATTTATCAAGATACGCATGGATTGGTTTCGGAAAGAAGAAAACAATGTTTATTCAATTCGTACAGAAAGTAATCGAAAAATTGAAAGGATTGAAATACAACGTGAAATATTTTAGATGTGACAATGCTGGCGAGAACATGAAAGCAATCACAGAAGTCTTTGATAAGGTAGGAATCATCGCAGAACATACTCCACCGTATTCACCCGAATTTAATGGAGTCGTCGAACAAAGGCTAACCATTCTTCTACGACGAGCATTGGCTTCAACCGTTAATGCAGGACTTAACAAAGAAACAAGACAGCTTCTATGGGCTGAGGCTGTTTCATACAACAACTTCACTGAAAACATCACGATATCTACAAGACGAGAAAAACCACCAGCCACATTCTGCGATTCCAATGAAACGAAATGGATCCCATACCTTCAGCCCTTTGGCAGAATAGGCGTCGTTACAATAAAGAAATCTTTCAAGGCAAAATTCAAGGAAAAAGGAACCAAAATGATAATTGTCGGCTACGCACAAAACCACCCTCGAGGAACATATCGACTATACAATCCAGCCAAACAATCTGTCGTCACTTCCAGAGACATCTACTGGCATGATTTCACACCGTACAACCCAAAAGCCGATTTAAACATATTCGCCCCTACCGTGCCTCAAAGTCGAAACAACAATGAAAAGATGAAGATCGAAAATAAAATGCCTGAGTCACCGCGAAGTATACCCGTCCTTGACGCCGGGAGGCAGTATGACGAAAAACAAAACGAAAAGACGTCAAGAAACGGGAACAATGAAAAAGAAGAGAACACGAACGAAGAGAACAACGAAGAGAACTCGAACGAAGAGAACAACGAAGAGAACTCTAACGAAGAGAACAACGAAGAGAACACCAACGAAGAGAATAACGAAGAGAACACCAACGAAGAGAAAAGCAAAGAGAACAACGAAGAGAACACCAACGAAGAGAACAGCAAAAAACCCACTGCTCAAAAGAACAACGAATTGACTAAAAAGGAAAGAAGAATCGCACGAGAATTACAAAAACTACAATGTTCATATAATCCAGAAGCATCTATGAAGACACATATTACAAATACACCGAACGAAGAAGAAAAGGAAAAGGAAAAAGAGAACGAAAACGAAAAGAAGGAAAAAGTCATAGTAAACTTCATTTTCGACAATACAAAACAAGACCACTCACGTGATCCAGTTACAGTAAAGGAAGCGCTAAATTCTGAGAAAGCAAAAGAATGGAAAAATTCTATTAAGGAAGAAGCGAACAACTTTCTAAAAAGACAAAGCTGGAAGAAAATATCTCGAAAAGAAGTAATTAAAATGGGAAGAAAGATTGTTAAATGCAAAACTATATTCAAGACAAAAATCGAAGCTGATAAAACATGCAGGTTTAAAACGAGAATGACCATGAAAGGGTTCATGTTGCAACCTGGCATAGATTATAAAGAAACATTTTCACCGGTCGCGTCAGAAACCTCAACCAGAATGACAATAAGTATTTACCTATATGGAGCAGAAGGGCTACCTGAGCACAAAGACATCAAGTTCAAGATAGATATGATTGATATTGAAGCAGCATTTTTGGAAGGGAAACTTCCGAACCCAGTCTATATAGAATTTCCACCAGGACTCTTAGAAGTCGGAATAATTACTGAAGAGGAATCAAGAAAAAATTGCATTGAGTTGACAGGAGGTATGTATGGATCGCCAGAAAGTGCGATTCAATTTTTCCGAGAATACAGCAACCACCTGAAACAAAATGGATACCAGCAAAGCAGAATGGATCCATCCGTTTTCTACAAAAGAGACGAACAAGGAAGAACAGTTATCATAGCGGTCATCCATGTTGACGACACACTGATTGTAGGAACTCAAGATGAAATAAATAAATTCAAAACGATTGTCGGAAAACGTTTCGGATATACCGACAAAGACGGATTTAAGAAACATTTAGGAGTATGGTACGAAGAACATGTGGATAAGAATGGAAATAAATGTATCATCGCTACAATGAAAAATATCATCGAAAACATTATCACGACGTTCGAACAACACTATAAAAAAGGCAAACTACAAGAATTCAGTACACCAGGAAAACCGGGGAACACCATGGCAAAAAATGAAGAAACAGCAATTGACGCAGAAAAGTACAGAAAAGTTGTTGGAAAAATCATGTATTTGGTGTGTAAGTTAATGCCGGAAGCAGCGAATGCCGCAAGAGATTTAGCCCGTCATTTCACCAACCCTGGTCCCGAACAATGGAAAGAACTTGCACGTTTCGTGGGTTATTTGAAGAAACACCAAGACGACATCAAACTAACAATGAGGAAACCGAGAGCAATGAGGGTAGGAACACTAACTGACTCGAATTATGGTTCACCGAAAAGTGTAAGTGGGGGCATTCAAACCCTCGGAGGTTCAATCACCAATTGGCTATCGAAAAGCCAAAGCATGGTAACAAGATCAAGCACCGAAGCGGAATATGTAGCAGCCGTATTAAATGCAAGTGAATTGAAGTTTATGCAGATGTTCTTGGAGGAAGTATTTTACGTTACTACACCTGGTATCATGCTGGAAGACAACATGGGATGCATTTTCCTTGTACGAAATAAACAGATGGGACCCAGGACAAAAGCAATACAAATTAGGATGCACTGGATAAGAGAAGCGTTTGAAAAAGAGGAATTGACCATCGATTATGTTAAAAGTGAAGAAAATGAAAGTGATATAATGACAAAGAATGTTACTGAACAGCTGCAAAAGAAATTCAGCGAAAGGTTAAGAAATGGAACATTACGAATTTATGAGCAATGGAACTCTATTGTCCAATCAGTTGATGGTTTACACAGAGATACCATTGGGGAGGCTGTTGAACAAAGTAATTCAAATGTCCACGAATCGGATGAATCTTCCGGAACTAATATCAGACAAAACAGGAATGATCTTGACAAGAATATGTATTACTACGTGGAAACGTAACTCGAAGGAAACTTGGATAAAGTAAGATTGAATCAAGTCTTAGGTTAAAAGTAAGATTGAATCAAGTCTTAGGTTTGAGGGAAAACTCAAGAAAGAAGATTAATTACATTCGTTTTATGAAAGAAGTCAAGATAGAAATCTAGCTCACAACTTTTAAGATAGAAACACAATTAAGAAGAAATATTAGTCTAATACCAACGAACAGAGCTTTCAACGTGAGTCCGTGAGGCCTTCCTCTCCGATAGGAAATGACCCAACGTGAGGCCCTCTCTTGTCACTCGTCATTGGTCATTGGGCGAAGAAGAATAAACGTAGGCTCTTTGCATGTACAAATGTACATGGGTCGTGGAAACCCGTAATTTACATATATTCTATGCTCATGTTCTCTTCTTGCATACGTTTAAGTTCAGGCAGAGGTTATGTATATATATCTTTGCAAAAAGCGAACTTATTTTTGAGCGGATTTTCATCGTAGGCTCTGAATTACAAGTGTGTATATTCTCCATATTTACTAATACATACCACAGAAATCGTCAGAATTTGAGCTAAGAATGAGAAGCTTATGAATTCTCTTATTGCTATATATCAATTCTTCCATTAAGCATATTTATCGGTACCCCGCCCAGTCTCTCAGAAAACTCAAAGCTTCGATACGTTCAAACCCTGAAGTCACAAGCGCGTCAAAAAAATCACTTCTTATTTTTACTGATAAAGGATAGGATAGGATACAGACTCCGCCGAGCAATTCTCCTCCTTATTTTTAATCCGAAAGAGTTTTGAGGCTTTATAAGACCGTACCGATTGTCCTGAAAATGTTGGTGACGATTTGCCATGAGAAGCAGAGGTGGCAACGGAAAAGTTTTTCCATAGCAACTGTCCCGAAGAAAGTCGTTTCTATTTTATCACATTTTCTTCAGCGATCATGGTTGTTCTTATTAATTGCATATATTTTCCAAAAACTAATTCTGATGAAAACTAATGCATATGTTCATGACACTGGTCAGTGCCCTGTCGTCCTAAGCCTACCTGCTAACGTCGTGGGAAACATATACACGCCAGACTCGTTGGTGATCGAAGACGAAGCAAATGCAACGTTTTTTATCAACGGTAAACCAGTTTTAGATCGACTTCGTTTAGATGAGTATGCTCGACTCACAGCTGCTCGTGTTGCCGCCTGGCATATTAATACACGAAATGGGACTCTAAATTCAGACTTGGCATCAGCGGCATACTCCTTCAACCAATGCAATGTGAGCATACCACAAATTCTTGCAGTATCAAGGCAGAAGAGTTTAGCCAATGATATTTTGGACCTAAATTATACAGCGAATTTAATGATGATGAGGCTTTTGAATATCCTCCAAGTTTCGCCAGAGGCAGGTGCTATTCCAGAAACATGTGCAGAAAATAGTAAGCAGTGTGTTAACGGTTTTCACTTGGTTGATGTAAGTTCTTACGACAATGTTGCTGTAAGTATGGAAAGTTCTATATTCGATGTCTGCACTGAAATAATGGAAGGCCTAGAAGTAACAAATACTTCACGGTCATTTCTTTCTAGTGAGAACAATTTCTTTGAGCGGAAACCAATCGCAAATACGGAAAGAGAGGGAAATGGACACAATGCATCTTGTTTACCATGCGCAATATTTGATCCTTCTACTAGCGCTGTTAATCAAAGAGCACCGCGTTACTTCGATGTTCCGTATTTATCACTCGGCGCAATAGACACGTCAATGAACGAAGACATTATTGAACACATTGTTTTGATGTATCCCGGGCCAGAGTATTCTGCTAATGTCTTGATGCAGTATTTAGCGGATATGAAGCGAAGTTATGTAGCAGTATTGCATGAGAGTAGTGATGATAGCCGAGGAATTTATTTTTGGATCGGCATTAAAAAATCTTCGAATCTGTACGGCCTTCATACCGAACGTTTTCCTTTCGCCATTGAACCAGAGGATGATACTTTAACACATCTCATCATTGCCATGAAAGAATTGAGAGAAACAGGATTTTGCACTATTCTTGTTGTTGTTGATGTTTCAAGAGTTGAATTGGTTTCAAAGGCGGCTCAATTTTTGAGTATGAATTCAACAGACTTTTTGTGGATATTTTGTTTTCCAGATCCAATAGAAGAGGGTTCAACGCTATACTTCACAGAAAGTTCTACTAGAACCTTTTTCCAGGGGACAGGTATTTTTTCTTTATACGTTCCACAACGGAGAAGTCAGCTAGCGAACATTATTCGCGAGTTTGATTTTGGCAAGGGTAACTCTCAAAGTGTTGAAAGTAACTACTTTACAAATCCTTATATGGTTTATGATGCAATAGTAACTAACGCCTTGAGTGCATGCGACGCCAGAAATAATGAAACGTTAAGGAGATCCAAAGAACAATTTAAGCCAATTCAAACTGTTGGAGTATCAGGGGATATCACTTTTGATGACAATGTGAACAGGAATATTCACACATACTTCTTTCAGATTATTAATCTTCAACCTGACCCATATAATGAAAAGCATCTGCGCTTAGTGAGAACAAAATATTGGGAGGATATGCACTGGCTTACAGAAAATCAGTTTATCTACAAGGATAGCACCTCTTCGCCGCCGCCACTCCGGCTCGTCGATGTAAATATGCATTTAATTTCGAAGCCGGAACGAATATTTAGTTGGATATTGGGGAGTGTGTGCATCGTTGCATCTATAGCTTCGATGATTTACATTCGAATTTTTCGTAATCACGAACTCATCAAGTTAACACGACCAGATTATCTATATTTGCTTTGCACAAGCTCTTTAGTATCGTCAATTTATTGCTTTTTTGGAGTTTATGATGAGAATTTGACTTCCGATGAAAAGTTTTTAACACTTACGTGCTATGTTCGACTGTACGCTGTTGTTACTGGTGCGTTCATCGGGTTCGCCGCATTTATGGCAAAGGTGAGTTATGAATTTCAAAACATTTAGGTACATAATATCGGTCCTCTAACTTCTTTGTCAGCTCCATAAAATCAATATTTGTCTTGAATCGCAAGCAGGTATCGCAACTGGAACAAAATGTCCGTTCATCTTGGCTTCTTCTTCTGTCATATTTTTGTCATTTGCTTTGTTTTTAACTTGGACTTTACAATATGGCGTACATTATCATAGGTACGTCCACGCATTTATAAAAACTATTTTAAAATTATATTCTTCATTTATATATATGAATAGGCGTGCGACTGAATATGATAAATTTGGATTTGTGATTGAAAGCAGCGCATACTGTGGGGATAAATATACTAGGTTAGTACAAACTAAGATTCTTTTGAATAGGATATGCTTTCCTATCAATAATTGATTTTTGTGAATTATATATTCGTTCAGTGGTTCCGGGTTCCATAATCGAAGTGAAATGAAGTACTTGTTATTTTTCGTTCTTTCAAAAATCTCTCCTATTATTTTATCACTACATTTATCATTGAAACCGGCGACAACAGAAAAAGGTTTTCAAGTCCGAAAGGAGGCAAGAAGTATCTACAAAGTCACTTTGATGCAATTTCTCGCTGTGGCACTTCCAGTAACAATTATATATCTTGATGGTCTCAACGAGTACGACTTAAAGTTCCTTGCACGTTTATTTAGCATCGCATTCTATTCAATTTCATTGCTCGTGTATTTAGTTTTTCCTGTAATAAAAATGTCCAATGAAGATATAATGGAAAGCTTGTCCATACAGGCTGTTGGAGAAACTCAAAATTATGATCAAGTTCTTTGAAGTGAATTCTATTACTTCATTATCTCCCATTTCGCATAAGTTGATGAACTAAGTTTCCGAGAGTTTACATAATACTTTAATTTTCCAATTTCGTATAGAAGTTAATGATTTAAAGACTATATCTTTTTCTAATCTAATTTTTGGTATATATATATATATATATATATTTATACCGTTAAAGAATAGAGACGTTGTCAGGTTCATATCAGTTCTAAATCATCACACTCTTTTGAGGAAGTGCCGCAAAACACAACGAAGTTGATAAGTATACTTTTGCGCAGTTTTTGTAGCCACACAACTGTGCTGCTCATACTACAAAAATGGTTAGATTTAATGGTAAGGCAACAACAAAAAATCAAGCAAAAACGATGACTCGCTTAACGTTTGCTGGTCGGGTCTATGTAATGCACCCTATTCGTTTCAATCGATGAAAAACTTGTCCGTATACTCGAAACTTCAAACGTATCGGATACCGCATATCGATCAACCTCAAGACGAACTGGCCAGAAGGACTAAAGGTCAAACAACTCACACTGGCACTGGCCACTTTTTGGCCAATCAATACAAACTGGACCGCCTCTTGTATTTGCAACGAAAATTGAATGGTAAAAACTGAGATCGAACTTCCGGAGTAAATGGTGTACATCGTAATAGTAGACATCCGAATTTAGATTTAGTGCGTACTTCTCTTGCTACACTCAAATCTAGAGCTTGAAAAATTCCACCTCGTTGCAAATGCAACCTACTAGTTACTGCTGCTAGCAATTGATGGCACCGGAGCCCACCCACGAGCCCAGGTCCATGGTGCGCTCTGTGCCCGGCAGCACCTCGTGCACCGTATAATCAATCTTGCTGAACTGCTTGAAGGTGTTGTGCATCTTGAACAGATCGGATTCCAGGTAGGCGTCCAGCTCCTTCTTGCTGAAGAAGGTGTAGAAGCCGCAGCACAGGTCAGTTCCCGGGCGTCCGGCTCCGTTGTCGTCCACGCACATGGTGAAAAACTTGGAACGCAGGCCCGGGTAGCCCACGTACATCGCGGGAAACTTGCCACCATCCGCCTTCACGGCCGTGCGGAAAGCAATCTCGTCGGGCACGTCCGGGTTGCCAGTATAATCGATACTCAGGTACACGTGCAACATGTACGCCTTGTTCTGAAAATCAGCTTCACCAGCCTTACCGTCCAAACCGGACCACTTACCCTGATCGATGGACAGCTCCGTACCCTCCATCACATCGTGAATCTGGTAATCGACCTGCGAGAACTGCGGCCACGTCTTATGCGCAGCAAACAAATCCGACTGAACATAACTTTCCAACGACTCCCTATCAAACCACGTGTACACACCATAAATCGAATCCGTCTCCTCACAGTAGGTAAAGTACTTATGCCGTAGCCCCTTCGGCCCATCCGGTGGCGCGTACATTGCCGTCATACCCCCCTCACCGAGAGCCTTGCGCATATCCTCGATGGTCTTAATGTCCGGGTTACCCTCCCAGTTGCACTTCAGCGTTACGTACAGGATGTACGCTTTCTTCATGTCGTTCACATCGGCGCAGATCGGTTCACGTGTCTTCTCGCTGGACGACGATGCCTTGGAGGATCCGCCACAGCTCATCATCCGGTAGGTGGAACTGCCACAGCCCATTCTGATAGGATGTGTGTGTGTTTGTGTGTGTGTGTTTGGAC
>Ga0209092_10005278_pt1 | contig 10498 bp, 9 predicted proteins | sample FraStrMetagenome_FD_187446 | JGI IMG/M metagenome (GOLD analysis project Ga0209092, IMG submission 187446) | Marine eukaryotic phytoplankton communities from Arctic Ocean - Fram Strait ARC3M Metagenome (SPAdes) (version 2) | ecosystem: Environmental > Aquatic > Marine > Oceanic | place: Fram... | reverse complement strand
CAGTTGTATTGGAAACTCTACTCGGATCTTCAAATATTACTTGACATGTAAAGTCTCGAACTAATTATCACTTTTCAGAAGTCCAAGTCCTGCACCTCCTTCCCAACGAAAGCGATTCGACATGTTCCTTTTTTGCTTTGAACGTATCTTCATATAATCCATTCTTCATGCGCACTTAGTGTACGTAAATGTTGTACAAAAGTTGAAGTGAAGACCTGAAAGATTAATGGTGATCAATACTCTTTGACATGCAAGCTATGGACATCTTTCTCTGTGTATTGTGATTCAAAGTAAAATGCGCGCACTTTTCTTTGTTTTTTGAAAAAGTTGACAAATATGAGCCAAGGTGAACTTTCGAGATTTGTGCGACGTGAAAAAATAAACAATCATTAACTTATTGCCATGACTTATTTTGATCGATCTCCTTCTTTTCCCGATCTTCTTGAACTTTAGCCTTTACAGAGCGACCACGAGAGCGTTCCGATGATCTTCTTGTGCCAGCTGCTCTGGGTCCAGATTCATCATCGTCCAAGTTACCTGCGCTTACGGCTGTTGTTCGAGCTTGCACATTAACCTTCGCTTGTACTTCTACGATCGGTTCCTCCACCACAAACGTTTGGGGTTTCGAAGCAAGACCTTTCTCGATAGCTTGCGCTGAAGCATCTGCTAATCTGCGAACCAATACTCCCTCACTTGGAAGTTTCTTAATATCATTTGACTTCGAAAATATCTCACGTCGTGCGATTATTCCACTTTGGCTCACATCTATAATCAACTTACCAACATTAACACTCTTGAAGTCGATAAGCTGTTGCCACACTATTTCTACTCGTTCATCCGATGGTACGGTCGCATACACAGGTCGTGCGCCAGTTTGAATCGTTGCTAATTCAAATGATGTTTTCAATATCGCAGGAAACCATTTGGTAGCAAGCCAATCCGATAAACGACGTATTGACGGAACTGAGGAAAAATTAGCTTCAAACAATATTTCGTTGTTTCCCATGTTCTTAGCGGAGTTGACAGCCCTGCTAAATTCATTTTTCCAGTCGCCTTCAGTCAAAACTTCACCCCGCAACGATGTCACGCAAATATCCACGCCTTGATCAAAGACGTTTTCAGAAATCTCAGGTGTAGTAGTTAACATCGCTGCTGCTTCTCCCAGTGCAAGTCGTGAAGTTCGTAGAGATTTACCTGTTTCCATGTCGTTACGAAATGGCTCTAGACGCACTGCCTGCATTACAAATTCCTCCCGTAAAATAGGATCACGACGTGGTCCACCAACAAATGCAGGGGCTCCAGGAACACCAAAAAGTTCTCCGTACTGCAAAACCACGGAATCTTCACCCAATGCTCCAGGAATACTCGCGATCGAACTATCAGCTTCTTTCCCAAACAATCCACTTAAAATTCCATTATTTTCATCTTCATTGTCATCAGCCTCGCTATCCTTCGTTCGAACAACCGCAATCTTCTTTGTTCTAGCAGGAAACGACGTCGAGGCCTGTTTAGCTGCAAGACAAACTGCACGCAATGCGTCTGTTCTAACACCATCCCCACTATCATCACTGATATCATCGGCGGTACAAATAAGAGCGTCGGCAGGTTGCGCCATCATGCTACACCATTTCCCCACTGCCGCTACTACATCAGTACCGCCATCCTCATCCAACATACTCTTCACACTTGACCCAGCTAGCTCAACACTACCACCAGCCACTTCAATAGAGCTGAACACTTCTGATGATAACGCAATGCCTTCATTACTCGTCTCATCACTCTGCAGGACAAACCACTTCACGTCGTTGCCACGTTTCGCAACGCTCACCGCGGCTGCCTCTCCGATGCCACCGGCGGGAGAAATCACAACAACATTTAATGCCTCAACATGAGTACAAACAGCGAGTAAAAGTGCCACAATGGATCTCTTGTTGAACTTCATCCTGGAAAAATATAAATTTTTTATGGAACAGAAAAACAAGTAGGTGTTGAGTTAGCGTTCGAAAATCTCTGATGCAGACGTGTTTCCTTCCACGTGGAAAAATGATTTATTATTTTAGCTTTCACTCCGACTTCATACTTCTCATTACTCATTAGACATTTTAGACATTACTCATTAGACATTAGAGTGACATCTAAGCTCTACGGACTACGGATTACGGATGTGCCTCTCTACTCTCTACTCTCTAGAATCTACCTACACGCATCAAAGATCGATATGTCAAAGGGAATGGTGTGAAAAAGTTGAACACACACAGGGTTAAAAATAAAAAACCTTCACACACCACCACCACAAAACACAAACAAATTAGTCAATGAGATGCATACAGACACCATTGACAAAATTAAATATCTACGCTACTACATCTAATTCACGTGCGAGTTACAAGCGTGGTATATTCCGAAACAATAATGGGAGAAGGAGATGAGCGAATGAGTTGGCTTCATTCGAAAGCTAGAGCTTACTTTTTCCTTATTGTGTTTCTGATCTCTTGTTCAGATGCGTTCCTTTACTTTGCAGTTATTAATCGCAGATACGTAAAACATATTTCACAGCAGACTCAAAGAAGCGCGTCAACTCAAGTTACTAGAAGTCCTGCGTTGAATGGGACTAACGACGTTACTCTTATTCCTCGGACAGAACTTGGTATTCGAACAGTGGGTGTAGATTATGGTACAGCGCGCACAGGAGTTGCTGTTACAACGGGATATAATCCGAGGCCTCTAGCTATATTAGACAGTACCAATACTACAGAGTTGTCTAGGAATATTGTCAGCATTGTAAAAACAGAGAAAGCTGATCAAGTTATTGTTGGCATGCCTTTTCTGATGAATGGGACTGAAACAGAACAAGCTCAGGTAGTTCGAGAGTTTTCTAGTTTTCTGGCCAAGAACTTATATTCGGAAGTTGGGCCAAAGGTTTCTATGTGGTATTGGGACGAACGCTGTTCTTCGAAAGAAGCCGAAGCAAGAAAACTGAGCTCCAATCCAAATGCAGATACTATTGGAACACTAGATGCTGATGCAGCATGTATTATTCTGGAACACTTTTACTACGCAAAGGGTGTTGGGGCTGAGACCGTTAAAATTCCAGATTTAGACGATGCAAAAAAGTTGTTCGAACTCCAAAAGCGAAAAAAGTCTGAGGAAAGGATTGCGTTTGAGGAGAGGAGAGCAAGCGGCCTTAATGCGAGGAAAGAAGCTATGGCTAGAGCTGTTGAATTGGAATCTCAAATGAAAATTGAAGGCACTTTTACAACAAAAACGAAAAAGAAAAAGAGAAAGAAACGAAAAAGATAAACAATATTATTTTTTCTCCAAATTTAAAGATCAGTCAAACATGCGAGTTTTCTAAGGTGATAAAACGCGGAGAAGTTACGCTTGCCAAGCTACTCATTTTTTCAGTATTTAAACAGCGTAGCAAGTAAGCAGTATCACCAAAATCATTTCCAGTCGTTTCAACGTAAATTATGTGACGTTCATTGCAGTTAGAGCGTCTCGTCTATTTTCCATATGTATACGATGGCTAGTGCACACTTATGAAACTTATACAATGTAGCAATATCAAGACGATCATCTGTACAGTAGGACAAAAAAGTGAACTCTATATAATGGTTTATCTTAAAGCTTTGAAGTTATTGGCAAAGATTGGACATAACTTCTCGTAGCAAGTCATTGTAATAGTTATGGATGGAACAAAATGAATAACTCGGGCAACACTGCCACGAAACAGCCCTCTAAGCCCATCCGCAAGATATGCTTTCTTTAAGCAGTCTATCATACCCGAATAGAAAATTGGTTGGTTCGCATCGCCGTAAACTCCAGCTCTTTGGATTTGCAATCTAAATTTAGCAAGATCCAGTGGTGATGTTAACCACGAAGCAAGTGCGCCAGCACCAGCGCTTGCGCAAACAAGTTGATTGAATGAAAGGTCGTGCCTTGACTTTGAAAGATCGTATGAAACAATTTGTGTTTTTATTTGTTCATAAAACATGAAGTAGAATGCCGAATACTATGTTGTTTGTGTATATGAAAATGAGTGAGTAAACCATTAACCTTTCATAATGATGGAAAAAATTTCTTACCGGGCCAAAACTAAGGAGGGTAGGTATATAAGCCTTGTATAAGCCTGGAACCCCTTCAGCCTTCATGATTTGCTGAACTGCATCATAGCTTCCCTTATATAAGAGACTCTTTCGTTGCATCAAACTTTGAACTTGTAGTCTTTCCTTAATTACATCGACGGGTACATAAATAATACATGCGACTGTTTCGGCGAACATCCCGCCGAAAAAATGAGCCACGAAAGATGAATGATCGTTAAATACGCTCGAAGTCCTGTCTTTGAAAACGTCGTAGGAGCATAGATAAAGCATTGTCCCAGGAGTTCCTCCGACCAAGATGATTCCAAAACCACGATAAAGAGCCTTGATACCTTCCTTCGAGTATGTTTTCATAATCGCATCAAAAGTCCCCCTATATGGAGATGCAAATCTTTTCTTACTCACATATTGCAATCTAGCTTTTGCTGTATCCAATGGGTGGGTTGCGAGACGCGAAACGATCGAAGCTGTGGCAGAAGCAAGCAAGTTTGAAAATATAGTATTTTGTGTACTTTTTGAAGCTGACGAGGTGGATGATGATTGCTCGTTGCCATCCTGTAAGCTCATAATTCAAGTTCTTAGTCCATCCAACTAACGCTAATCAATTCATTAATTTGATTTCAATTTCATTCCCACAGTTTTTCGAAATATGGCTATTTCCTGCTCTACAAGTAATGTTGACAAAATAAGTATAGTTGACAAAACTGTAGCTGGTGTCAATGAATGTTGAGATGGACAACAAAAATACCTGGTACAAGAGTAGAAGTTAATAAAATAAAAGTATACAGAGTTTAAAAAAAAATTACATTGGAGACACGAGACACCCCTAGATGGGGGGACGGGGGACGGGGGAAGTACAAAGTTCGGTAAAAGTCTTTTTCTACTCCACACATCCGAAAAAAACTTTTACCGAAAACTTTTACCGAACTTTCGCCCCCCCCCCAAATTTCGAACACATTTTCAAAAGTTCCACCCGCCCACCCACCACCCACACATTCATCATTGCGTACGATTCCTTTTTCTGACTTAATTATATAGTCAATGTTAACGTTTTCTGCGTTTATCTTATTTCTCTTTTATGAGAAAACTCAAGATTGCAAGTTGCAACCAGAGCTGTGCTGACATTGTTCAACTATTTCCTGGCGAGGGATACCATTTGGTACCAGTGCTGGGTCGAAGGCTACATCTGAGTGAAACGGCCAGATGCCGGATGTCAGATTTTACACGAGGTCCCGTGTACATAAAAATCCACAAGAGAGAAAGCACTGTGAAACCAACAAATTATTCCACCACACAACAAAACCTATCATAGGATTATACTGAGGTAAGTGGTTTGCATAATTTTCGTTCGAGCATCTCTTGGCATACTCATATAATCATATACACATATACACATACGAGGTCCGGCTCGCTATAAATTGTGCGTCATATTTCCGCATTTTCACAACTTCAATTTTTCCAAAATTAAATTAGCTTCACATGCATGATTACGTAGATACACCACACAACACCCACACAGCAACACATAACTGAACGGTAGAGATAATAACAAGGAACTGAGCAAGTATCACACTGATGCTATTCCCCAATTTGGGATGGAGGTAAACACGAGACATAACTTAAAGTTTTTACCTTAATTTAATTTTATTACTGAGTTGGTTGACAATTTTTGGTAACGATCTTTGAAAGGATAAGTGCTACTTTTCAGCAAAGAGGTGAAGATTTTGTCGGTTATGGGAGTTGATGGTGCGGTATTGCCTTTAGTCACGACGGAACCATTGTAATTATTGGCGATTAAAGTTGGCCGTCTTTCGCGTATGTTGGATTGATAGTAAGAATGAGATTCGTGACGTCATGGGCGCAATCATAGATTCGATTATGCGACTTCTACTTCTGCTTGAAATCTTGAATTCGGACAACTTATTGGCTTGGAAACTTGAATTCAGACGACTCAAGCTTTTAGAATACTTATCCGATTCAGTCGTTGAAGTGTAGTCACGGTATGCTCTTCGATTCGTTGAGTTTTTTGCTCCTTTTTAGAGCTTACTACGAAAAATTTAATAACAAGTACCGAACATTATCGGCAGAAGACATTTCGTCTTTCAGTTGAATCATCTAGGTCACAGGTAAGAATTTTTCGCGAGACACCTACTTCGTAAAATATATTCATCAAATTATTTGTTTGTATATGTAGACTAAGGTGAAAGCAGCCATAATCATGGGAGGGGATAGGTACTTGAACCTTTATTCAACCAATCGAGAAAAAAGACAGCCGAAACTGTACCGACCCGAATTGGCTTAAAAGTAAGAGAAAACTTATGCCACTCAACACGATCTTATTATAAATATAATTAGGAACACGTGCATATGTGTTGTGTTGCTTGGTGTGCTCGGGAAGTATGTGAAGTCGTTGTGTATGTGGCGGCTGCTGTTTTCATCATTTACTAGTAAAATGTTAGTGTTGTGAAAACCCGAACACGATGGTTCGTAGGGAGTGCGTGGGCGATGAACAGCCCCTGGACGCAGTTGAAGAAGCTGCACCGTCAACTTGGTCAGGACGAATCTTGCCCGGTCCAAGTTGAAGGTGCAGATTCTTCAAACGCGTTCAGAGAGCTGCATCGAGTGATGTAAGGTCATAATTAATATTTTAATACAAGCGTAAACAATTAATTATTTCCACAGGATCTAGTTTAACCATTGCACCATCCCATACCGCCTTCGGTAATACATTGTAGTAGAACGAACCCCGAATCTCATAGTCCGGGGGAACACAGTTCGGTGGGGGAAGAATTAAATCTAACATAAAATATTAATTATATACCAGGCGTTAGTTATATCACACACGAACAAGCGCTAGTTGTACCGCACAGAACCAACATGAACGAGGAAGACACGAAATCGCATTCATCGACATCCAGCGTGGTGAGTATCGGCAAGAAGTTAACCATCAACGCAAAGGCCAGCGAGTTCGATAAATTCTTTAAACTTGTCACGCAACAGTTCAGTGCCGAAGATGGGTATGAAGAGGTTGGGCACGCATTATCAACCGGAACACAACTGGCCCATCCACCATTCGACATCCACGAATTTAATGAAAGCTATCCTATCGCCCATAACCCTGAGATCGAAACGCTTTACGGTTATAATGAGAACCAGTGGTCGGAATTTTGACTCTCAACATTAAAAGAAGTACAGAAAGAGTGGCAAAAGGAGTGAAAGAAATCGCAGGATGCGTGGAAGCGAGCCTACCACAACATCGTACTATGTTTCGATGACGATTTTATCATTGCAATGAACGGGAGCGGCGAATTCGATGACGCTGAGAGAACGAAGTGTCCGCTAAGTATCATGCGGCTGGCCCGCAGGCAGGCATACAAACAAGGATCCGCGATTCTAGATGACCGTATGAATGCCGTCGTGATAGGAAGGACACTATTCCGGAAGCTACAATATAGCGCAACCAACTATGAGTTCCTAGAGAACTGCAAGACGAACCATGGTGTGTGTAAGGCATATGGCTTCGATTGGTTAGCTCCGTATACCTCCATGAGAACTACGATTAAAAAATACTTTGCAGGAGAAAGTACGCTCGACGACCTTGACGCAATAGCGGACCAGGAGGCTGAAAAGAACTTAGCTCGCCTTCTCATGGCTAATTGTGGGTATGCAGAATTGAGAACCGACCTCGCGAAGAATGCGGTGAACGGGAACAAGAACGCATACCCTAACACCGTACAGGATGCCATCCAACGTCTGACGGTGGCAAGCATACACGAGAAAGAGAGGAAATCGAGGAGGTTTAAAAAAGAAAAAGGTGAGGTCTCCCCGCTTCGCTCACCATTACAAAAGAAACCAGTAAATGCTCAACACTTCCTGTCGCAACCACAGACGAAGACGGAAATCCCGAATAATTGGATATTACTCGATACCGGCTCATCAGGCATTTTTTAAGAGCAAAGAGTTAATCGAGGAGTTAGAGAAGGACAAAAGGGGCGGGACCACTGTTACCTGTAACTCTGGGGAAGTGAAGGTTGACACAAAAGGAAAATTCTTAATGGACCGGGCCTTAACGATATGGTACGACAAGAGAAAAAATCGCAAATGTCTTATCAATTTCGCAAGTAAGACGAACCTTTGATGTGGAGATGATAGGCGACAAATTTGTGATAACTTGGAAAGATGGGACAAAATGGGAGTTCAAGCAATCGAGTGAATTTGGATTTTACTACTCTGACACGGACTGGTCTAAGAACTCACACTGCGACAAGCACGTACTATTAGCTAGTACCGTTAAAGACAATAAATCTAAATTTACGCCACGTGATGTATCAAAAGCCAACAAGGCTCGAAAACTAGAGGCCATCTTATCGTTCCCTTCCACAAGACAATACAAGTGGGCAGTTGAAAGTAACGCTCTGGACTGCCCTGTGCGATCACATGACATCGAAATAGCAACGAAAATATACGGACCACACACGGCTGCACTCGCTGGGAAAACAACACGACGGCCCAGCAAAGAGGTACGACTGCCATCACCACCCCCTTTCTCGTCAATCGACCCAAAGTATCGGCGAATATGCATCTGTGTAGACATACTGACTATTGATGGATTAAAGCTTCTTACTACGATTATCCCTACGATAAAACACTCTACCATAACTGCTATCGAAGGGGCGACATCGACGAACATCTCGGAGGCCATGAAGCCCACCATCAATCGATACAAACGGGCAGGGTTTACGGTAGATGAAGTCAGAGGCGATGGAGAGTTCAAAGTTATCGAAGTATTTGGGATAAACTTGAGAGTATGTGCCAATAACGAACATGAGCCCTACATCGAGCGCTACCATCGCCTGTTGCAAGAAAGAATGAGGGGATTGTTAGCGAATAGTGCCTTCAACAAATTGCCTAAGATGCTCATACGAGCGCTCACGAAATACTCGATATTTTATTTGAATCACTTACCGTGGAACTCGGGAGTGTCAAAGACCCTGTCGCCGGCATATATTGTGAGCGGACAACGGCTTGACTACAAAAACCATTGCCAACTCGAGTTCCTCGAATATGTCCAAGTTCACAATCCATCGGACAACACCATCAAACCTCGCACGTCACCAGCACTAAATCTAGGGCCAACCGGCAACGAGCAGGACACGCATCGATTCTATAATCTAGTATCGGGACGAGTATTTCACAGACTGTATTGGACATGTGTACCAATGCCTGAGGGTGTTGAAGAAACAATACATAAAATGGCGAAGAACGAAGTGATGACGGGTGAACTAAACTTCGAGGATGAAGACTACGACACAGATTATGTGCCTGACCCGGTCGACCCCTCGATCTAATCCTGAACCACGACTTGGACCTAGAGGAGGTAACGGAGAGTGAAGTAAAGGACATACAGAAAGATAGCCATGAGAACTCGGACGGGACTGGAAGTATCGACAGCGGCGGAACGACAGAAGAGTTGGACACCGAGGATGTGTTGATATTGCATTTAAACTACATTAACAAATTAATTAGAAATGCTAATAGTTATTTAAAAAGGTTCAAACAGTATAAAAAGTGTAATTTCTGTCAAAAATACGTGTGTGTTTCATGTTTGTATCTGAATATGTCAGCATGATATCTTACACTTCAAATTAATTTCCGACACACTCCTGTGAACTTGATCAGATATTAAATAGATCTGATTCATGTTCATCAAACAAATTGTATTGAGTAAGAACGTCTTTATAATGTTGTTTGTACACATCAAATTCCTTCTGATTGATCCCCATAATAAGATCTCGAAATTTCACGAATAACACACCTTGTAAAGGTTTTGTATTATAATCAGCAATCACGTCAGATGTCGGACAATACAACACCTTAACTTCTCTCTTCTGTACTTTGTCCGTCACAAAGAAATATGTGATATTGATGTGCTTGCTCCCTTTCCCTACAGAAAATGGATAGTTCTTTCCTAACAGCATTGCTATCTGATTATCCTGCATTAAAATATCTTCTTTCGGCAATTCTCTTTGAGCCATACGGAAGTAACGAAACCAAGTACACTTTGGTAAGTATTGTCCTGTTGAAACTATCTCCATCTCTGTTGAACTAGTGGTTGTTAACCCTAGCTTCCCTGATTTGCTTAACATTGCTCCAGTCATTGTGAAATGTTTGTGTGGTCGATTAAAGAATAAAAAGGTTTAAATACTAATAAAATACCTAATTTTAATTTAATAAAAACTATTCTATTCCGTCTTTGGATTTGCATCTACATGCGTATGTGCTTGAACACGTACTTGCGTGATACCCCATTTTTTCACATGTTTAGGGTATCACATTTGTGTGTGTGTGTTACCTCGTGTATGTTGATACACTGTAATGTGATACCCTTTTTTGTG
>Ga0209092_10005277_pt1 | contig 10500 bp, 2 predicted proteins | sample FraStrMetagenome_FD_187446 | JGI IMG/M metagenome (GOLD analysis project Ga0209092, IMG submission 187446) | Marine eukaryotic phytoplankton communities from Arctic Ocean - Fram Strait ARC3M Metagenome (SPAdes) (version 2) | ecosystem: Environmental > Aquatic > Marine > Oceanic | place: Fram... | reverse complement strand
GAATTTCTACACAAAACATATTGAAGCATAAATATACGCATTTTGGAAATGGGCATGGATAAATTCCCAAAACAAATATCCAGTACCTAGAATCGCTACGGTATATTCCCATACCGAAACTAAGTAAGTTTTTCATCTTGATATCCTGAAGTGTAAAGAAATATGAATCAGAAATTATAAAAAAAGTTTCTCAAAGATTTATGTACTTCGTTTCATAAACTAACTTAAATATTAAAAAAAAATACGTAAACTAGAGAACGACCCCTCTCCATGGGATTTTGCCGTCTTCTGTGAATTGCCGACCGAGACCTTCTTCAATTTCCAAGTTTCGCATATCGTTGGATTCCTTTCTTACCGGACTCCCATTGTGTGCAATCTCATCTTCTATCGCTATTTCAACCCTCTCTTAGGAAAAAAACAGCAAAAAACGAGCAAAACAAGCTTGGTTCCGCAACTTTTGTCTTCCTCGAGTGATTTTAGACCTATACAAAAGTAAATTAGCTTGAGGCATATCTATATTTGACAAGCTACCGTTTTCGAGACTCCGATTTGACTTCATATATAGGAATTCCATCCATCGGCTTCACCTTTTTGGCCATTTTCACCTACCAATCAGGGAGGAACAAGACCGTGAACGTATTTTCGCCGTTTGCACTTAGAGGTCCAATCGATTCAAAAATTCAAATCAAATTACATATCTAAGTAATTCACCTCAAATCCGCATCAACCAACGGTTTCCCAAGATTCGAATTTTTTAAAACACTTTATTTAGAAAGCTTCTCCGATCACGGTTTTTCAATTCTTTTTCCATACTACGTCATCAACACGGGACTCGAATTATTTCCTTTTTATCCTACCTCCTAAACTACGTGATCTTAAAACTACGTCGAAGCGTCATTTGTATTTTCATCCGAAGTAAAATTACCTAAGCCACCCTCAATTTTGACTCAAGGAAATACGTCATCGTCGCCTCAACCTTTCAGACTTATTCCCACATAAGAGTTTCCTACAGAAATTAGAACCTAGTTTCTTCTACAATCAGGTTCCTATCTTCTTTAACTTACTCTACCTCGCATAAGAGATTCTCCTTCGGCCTTTCTTTTTATTGGTAAATTTTCTTAGCTACAGGTCCTTGCAAATAAGGAAAAAACCTTTCGCAAGAATACTATTACATTTAAAAGACCACAATTTGTACTTTTCTTTGACGAAGGCTAATTAATGTGCACATTTGGAAAGCATAAATCAGTAGCACATTGGACGGAATATCTACAAAACTTCCTCGATAATACCCTTGTGTGTGGCGAATTAAGGTGTATCGAAAATTGGATCGAAACGATTCGCTCATCCGTCCATTTTGCATCACCCAGCGAAATTAGGGGTGGTCTGTCGGCCTCCTGGAATCTTTGGAAAATCTTTTTCAAGTCAGCTTTTCCCGATCTATTTTTATTCCTCGAAAACCGCCATTTTTTCCTAGCCGGATCGAGATATATAATCGCAATCAATCGTATCAAGCATCCGACGGTAGGAAAATTTCACAGAATTATAAACAAACATAAAATCTTCGAAACTGCTGGCACCATTCGCATTGTAATCAAAGCCACCATAATTCTCCTTTCGAGAAATCGCGAACAATTCCCTTGGGTACTATCAAAGTTTAGAAGCAACATTACAATAAAAAAATTCTGCTTAAATCTCCTCCATTCTATCGACTCCAAATCCCCGGTATTTCGAAAAAATCTTGCCACAACCGAATAAGATATTTTATTTGAATTGCGTGTCATTTTAGTCAGCCTTCTATTTTAAGGAATCATCCCACATTTTCCAATATATATATATATATTCACAAAAGAACCATGTCATCAATCCCGGACAGAGATTATTACAAATTCTTATTCACTCCAGATTCAAATGAATCCCCTTTCTCCTCCCATGAAAACAATTTAAGTGAAAACATCTTTCAACAGGAATCAAGATTTTGTCATCAATTTGAAAATACAAATCCCAAGGAATTACCGGTTCAGTCAAAAAATCATTTCATATTTGAAGGCATAAGAAAAGAGGTTGATGGACATAAGGAAATATCCAAATGCAAAAGTTGGTCGGGTTCAGACATGGACATTAGTAGCTCCGATAGTTCAGACTGTTCCCATAACTCCCAAACTTCTTCTAAAGTTTCTCTTTCGGATAGCTCCACTTCCGCTTCTTCACAATCTCACTCCGATACTTTATCTGATAATAGTATCTTTTCCAATTTAAACAATGATATAAGTCCAGTTTTTTCCTATCTAGAGGAGGAAGATATCGAAGATCTATTAGGAGAGAATGTTCAAATACCAAAACCGGAAACTCAGGAAACTTTAGTCAATGATAATTCGGATACCATTGCTTCCTTTAATGTCCGCAATAAGTATAATCACATGACCGCAGCCGAGCTCCTAATACAACAAAAACTGACATTTCTTTCCATTCAGGAACCCTACGCCAGTTCCAATAAATCACCAAAGTCCTGGAAAGCCTTTCAAAAACTAGAACTCGAATCTGCCCGTGTTACCTGCTACGAAACCCCATTTCAAATAATATTATTCGACTCGTGGAAATGGGGAGGCAAAATATTATATCCCTTCCAGAGTCTACAATATGGCAGGGTCACCTCCATCGCATTTGATCTTGGCAACAATCAGAAAATTGGAATCGTCTCCGTGTATGCACCCACCAGAAACAATAATGTACATCATCTCCCGGAAAATAAATCTCTTCCAACTCTGAAATTAACATCTTCTATCATCAATAAGATTATATCTCGATGGAAGATCGATCACCCAGACATGTTAACTTTAATTTTGGGAGATCTGCAGGAAACAGTCACTTCATCAGATAGAGATAACTTAGGCAAATTTCGTCAGGAACCTACTGATGAAGGAGTCATCTCAAGTCTATCAGATTCACATTTTTCCATCGTTAGAGACAAAAACCCGGAATCCACGTATGTCACAAGATTCGGAGAGGAAGGGGCAAGAGGAATAGATCATATCCTCTTCCCCGTGGACGAAAAATTTCAAAACATCTGCAGCGAAGCCAAAATTAAACGTAATGTTGGGGCATCTTACTTCCCGTCGGATCACTCCTTAATTACTTGTTCCATTGATAGAAAAGGTATTAATAACAACTGTGGAGGGGTTGAAAAAGCGAAATATGACTTCAGCAAAATATTTTCTATTAAACTAAAGCAAAGCGGAATTCGAGGTCAAGATTTAACCTTTGATACCTCTCAATTCAAAGAAAATCAGACGTTTCGGGATCAAGCAGAAATGTACAAGAAGGTTCAAGCAAAGACAGCAAATGATTCAAACTTTACGAATGCCTACCTTTCCGAACTGGAAGATAGAACTGAAACCCTTTTCAGAAATCTTTGGAAACAAGGAAAAAGACAAAAAGTTAATGGATCTTTAAATAAACTTGTACGAATCTCGGATAGTAATGCCACCGAACTTTCTTATATCTTAAAGAATTATAATATGGCAGTAAAAGCTGCAATGTCGGATCTCAAATTGATAAATAATGTGTGTACCAATGAATCCGCAGGAAAAGTCAGAGGAAGACTTAGAAAACGCAATGGTTTCAAAATCTTCAGCAACCTTCCGGTACCAACGAAGCTTAGATACTTAAGATCAGCAATTGAGAACAAAATTAGGGCAATTCAAAAAAATCTGTATTGGATTAAAGAATTTAATATCCGAAACAAACATGAAAGCCCTGATATGCTGCCCATGAATCATGATGAATTTTGGAAGGAGATAATTGCAATTAGCCGTTCCGAAAATTTAACTAAGAAAGCTAACGAAACTGTCGAAGCCTACAAAAAGGAGGAACACGAGCGCATGTTACATACATCAGCAATTGAGTTTGAGAACAACAAAAAAAGTACTCCTGGAAACAAAAAACAATATACTGAAACATCACAGTCTAATGATAATACTCTATCCTCTGTGCCGAATAATGTAACAAAGCTTCTCAACTTCTGGCTATCCAATGCTGGATGCAATCAAGGATTTGACTCTAACTCGTCAAATTTGGAGACCTCCACAGCTTTTCTTTCTCTTCGGATAAATGATTGGAAGGAAAAAATATTGAATATCGACCCAGAGGAAATGAATATTTCTTGTCCACCGCATCTAAAAATGATGAAGGAAAATCTAATTGAGGCGGAAAATGATCTATTCAAACTAAGCAATCAAGTAACGAAACTACAAACCTTCTATCGCAATTCGACCATGGAATATTTCCTCGACACGTGCAATATTAATAGTTTCACCCGCAAAGTACTACCAAAAGGCAGATCCGCTCCAGCAGCCCACACTACAATTTGGGACCCAACCTTACAGAAATTTAGAAAATGTAAAAGCGAAATTGAACAGCTGCAAGCCACCAGCGATTTCCACGGTAAATGGATGGCGAACTCATCCGCACCCGAAACTTGCGCATTCGCAAAAATTAGAAAAGAAGGACGACTTGGAAATAGGGGCATCATCTTATCTCCAAATAGGATAATTACGAAAGAGGATATTCCATCCCTCATTCAAAATGGAAAATCGCTTCCTAAAAAAATTCAAAAAGCATTCCTGAAAGCACATGGACCCCACACCGCAAAATTATTTAGAGAACCTGCAGTGGACAATCCTGAATTTTTCTATCCCTTTTACCTGACCGATGCCAATGGAAACATGAAAAATCAGGATGATTTAGAATTCAATTTTTGGAAAGCAATTGCTACTGTGCCATCAAAAGCAAGATTCGAAGGCTTTCAGATGGCAGTGATTGGCAGGTTTGATTCAAGATGGCGAAAACTATTATTTAATTTAACAAAACTAATTTTAATTATGCGTTATGTGCCGATAGGATTAAAGAAAATGGCAAGATTCCCAATCCCAAAACCTGGAAAACAAGACGAATACCGTCCCATTTCCCTCTGCCACGATCTCTACTGCTACCTAATGGGCGTCGTGACCTCATATTCATCCGCTGCAATCGAAAGAGCAGGTATTCTTCACGAGGGATTGACTGCATATCAAAAAGGAAAGGGTTGCGCCAACCTCGTGACCACTGAATTAAGTTTTCGTGAAGATTGTCTTGAAAACCATATGCCAGCAGTACAAATTGACGAGGACGAAGAAAAGTTCTTCGACCGCATACCCGTCGAAGTTCTTTTGGCAGCTATGCGCGTTAATGGCTTTCCCGAGCAAGGTTATATCGAAATTAAGGCCAGCGCTATGGAAGCCAAAACAGTCGAAATCATCACCGCTAAGGGGATAACTTATGCTCGCTTCATATGTGGCCTGGAACAAGGAAACCCTGACAGTCCAACAGTCAGTAATCTTGTAATTAAGTTCAAACATGATGTGTGGAATTCAATGACAGAAGAGATCAAAAGAATTTTAAAAAACAACAATTCATCGGAAGGGGAAAATTACAAGTTCAATACAATCGATGATTTCGACGGACCAGTTTACATTTGCAAAATAGGCTATAGTGACGACAATAGCAAATACATTTCAGTTCAAAATGAAGATGATCTTCTATTTTTGGTAAAGTATTTCACCCAATTATCAGGTGATATAAGTATGGTTACTAAAATTGGCAGAAAATCTGCAAAATGTGAAATTCAATTTTTTAACATTTCAGCAGAATTAGCAATCAAAATGAAGAAAGTATGGAGCACCGCTTGGAGTTTTATCGATGATGCTCCAATTGAGGAACAGATTCCATTTAAAATTCATCTCAAAGAAAAAGAAAGGGAAAAATTCTATATTCTATCTAATTATTTGCAGTTATCGGAAGAGGATCAATTAAATTGGGACAATATAATTTCGGCAAAAGGACATCGCCATCTAGGTCTAACAAGCACCCTCAATGCCGACACATCAATTTCATGGACAAAAACACTGGAAAAAATGTATGAACGGCTATCCATCTTAAATGTGCATAGAATGAATTTACGAGCCCAGAAAAAATGCATCAATATGCTGGTAGGGACCATGCCAAGCTTTGTTCCGGTACAAGTGAACTATCCTAGCACGGAATTATTAAAGTTTGACCAACACATCGCAAAATTATGCAGTAAAAGAAATGGCTTATCCAAATCAGATTGCAAACTGAGAATGTTCATTCCGGAAGAAAAGGGGGGGTTAGGTTTTATTTCAACATTAGAGCTTGATATCATTGCAGTTGCAAGAGAATTCGAGATAATAAGCAATAATATTACCTTGGATTCTCGTTCGTTCAGGACGCGTATTAAGGCTATCATCGAATATCAATTGGAAGACTTATTCATTTCAAAAAATCATGCAAGGGAAGCCATTACCAAACTAGCCCGGTATGGTATATACATTCGTGACTCGAAGGATGGGATCATCAACAATATCCTCGCGAAAATTGGCTCTTCAAATAAAAAATTTGTTCCTTTCAATCACCCAAATTATAAAGACATATGCAGGTCTGGAATCGGGTTGGGAAATGAAACAAACATTCAGCTCATGTTAGGGGGACCAGTTCACAAAGTTATAAAGGCTCTGAAGGAAAATCATTGGAACACTGACTCCGAAATAACTAAGCTAGCAACGAATATAGATATCAGCATCAAGGAGATACTAGATATCCATTCCACCATTACCACATCTAGAATATCAGAATTTCAATCCTTCTTTTCTTTCTGGGAATGGAAAAATCCCTCGCTCTTGCCAGTATCCAATATTCCATCACATCAAAAATATTGGAAGCTAGTCGACTTCTCACAAATTCCAAAGGATTTTAGAAAAAAGGATTTCAACGACAAAGACATCATGAACTGGCATATTCGGCAAACTCATCTCAACTGGGAACATCTCATTCGGTACATCCCACAAACGAAGAGCATTCTTTTTAATTCATATACTTGGGAAGGAAAGCTATTGCAGCATATTTTTCATGGAAAGAGCCCTTTGATTGTTGCCACTGATGGTGCCCATACTGAAAAAAGAGCAAATACTTCAGAAAAAAGTTCCGCAACTAATTCCAACTTCACTCTCTGCATTCTAGATATTCGAGAGAACGAATCATTATCATCTGGCGAGTGGGAATCGAGAACCGTCATTCCTCTTTTAAGCAGAGTCTCAGTACTTCCGTATGAATTTGGAACGAGTACCTCTGATATAGCATATGGCGAGTTTTGCGCTATTTTGATGGGAGAACTAGCTTTTTCATCCATACCTAGAATAACTATTTCTGATAGCAAATCGATCCGGGAACAGGCACAGAAAATTCGCGACCTGAAATATTCGGCCAATGACAGAAATTTCATCCGTTCCATCGCGGGAGGCACTGGAAAATTCATTTGTGGTATGATGAAGGATCTTATTTTTCGCAAGGCAGAAGCAAATCAAGAATATCCACCATCCATGGCGATGCAATGTTTGCACGAAAATTTGATAGAGAAAAATCGGGAATTCCTCAGAATCGCAAAATCTTGGATCTCGCCGAATCCAATTAATAAGGACTCGAACGAATTGGTTGGCTGGGAAGAGGAATATTTCGATAGCCATTTAGAAAAACCTATAATAAAGGTTAACTCTCATCAGTTGAACTCTGCAGGAAATGGAATTAAACAACCTCCACGATATAGCAAACTTATACCAAATTTGGCGGTTTTAAGTGCAAACCACTTCGCAGATAGATGCGCTGACTACGGGAACAAGTTCGAATCAGCCTCTTTTTCTTTTAGCTCACCTACCCCATCACTTCGTTTTTTCATTTCATGTGGTGGAAAAATAATTGACAGACATATTAGCGAATTTTGTCATGAAAATTTCACTAATTTAAAAATACGGAAACTACGAAAAAAGAAAACACAAGGGTTACTATGGAGGATCCTAGACTCCACCACAACTTCTTGGGATACTCTGGCATCTCATAAGGGTTGGCGTCGCTCCCTTTTAGGACTAAGCAGCACACACACAAGAAGAATTTATAAATCCGAGATTTATCGTGCCTGTGCAAAAGCGTACTTTATTTCAAATTCAGATGACTCAAACATTATCAGAGAATTAGAAATGGCGAATATAACTAAATCTATTTCGATGTTAGGAATATGCTTGTGGTGTAAAGGATACAATGGAGACAATGGTAAAGGAAATAGAAATCATGCTATTTTATCCTGCGAGCATCAAAATTTAAAAGAATTTAGAATCAAATCATCAAATCTGATTGAATCAAAATTGAGAAATCTTTTTCATAACATCCAACAATCAACCAACCATGATAATGTGATCCGATGTCTTCATACAATTGAGAAAGAATTTCTGCAGCATCAACTGAATCAAACTGGAAGGCTCTGCAAAATGCAAAAGTCCACAAACACAAGATACCTTCCAACAAAACTTATTCTGGAAAGAGAATCGTGCGAGTCTATAGGTATTGCAATGAATTCCAGAACATTTAACTTCTTATCTGAAGTATTTGGACTGTACCCTATGCATAATGGCTCATCCATAGTTCGTGATGAACAAATCGGAATCATAGACTGCCCTTGGTTGGGCCTTATACCTACTTTTTTGGACAACATCCTCCTCCAATTATGTCGTAGCACAAGGAAGTTCATTCCACATAAAGAAACCGCCGATATCATAGAGGAAGACCTTATCCATTCCTGGAAAGAAATTAAGGAACTCATCATGGCGAAGGCAATTGCCATACATAGGATCATAGGATCCACCGGTACCAAACTTGAAAAAGAATGGAAGAAAAATTTCAACATCGATATCGACTCATTCAAGGAAATCAAAAAAGAACTGAACCCGAACCTCAAGATAAAAGTCGGAAAAAAATGCTCTGGAAAACGCCGGAAAATATATTGTATACCCTGTACTGAATCTGCCAATCCAATAAAAAAGCAAAGGAAAAGCAGGAGTGAGATCAACATAGGATCATACAATTCAAAGTCATGCACGGGTATTTCATGCAACACCACATGTAAGTTCTGGCACCCTAACAGTGACTTCTCCCCTAACCAAATAAGGAATACCATTAGACAATGTCAAAGATGCAGCAAAACAATGACCGCTATTAGACAAAGCAAACAAATCTTAAATGACATACTTGCGCATAATTCTGAAAAACACATCGCCAAGCTTTTCAAATTCGTTCATGCAAACCAAAACTCCCTGCGATACAGGTATGCTCTATTCATGGGCATGCTCAACGCATGTCTCCCCGTACACAAACAGTTAGTACGCGGAGCACAACACATAAACAAAGTGGATGACAAAAATAAAACAATATGCAACTTTATTTGCATTTGCATCAACAAATTCTCACCAATTTCCCCAAAAAATATTTCAGTAATAATCCGCAACACCATCCATTTCATGAATAAAATATTGAATGAAAAAGAAAAAGAATTTAAAGAGGAGAAGTCAGCAGAACTTAGAATTCAACAACTCCAAAAAAATTCACCTCTGCAAGACGCTTCCTCCATAGACAGCACCCTCTCATCATCAATTTCTCCCACAAATCTCTCACTCATCTCCACAGAATCAGACACGAAGTCACATCACACCGTTCAAACATCAACCGCATTTATGTCATCCTCCTTTCCTCCACTCATAAATTCAATTCAAAATAAACCGCTACAACCATTTGTACCAGATATATTAAGGCCACAAAGATACCTGTATGGAAACCACATGTCTAAAGCCATAGATGTACTCCGATCAAGGAAAACCCAAAAACTCTTCATAGCATCAGCGGAAGCAGCTCCCCAAATATCAAATTGGAATCTACAGGGTGACTGGAGGGAATTTGCAAGAATGTTTTTTTCATATGAGGTTATACATCATAAACCAAATGGAACCTACCTGATTCCTCTATTTACAGGACAAGCATCATCCGGTCACTGGTACCTTTGTGTAATTCAAAAAATAGGGAGACGACACACAAAAGCATGGTGCCTTGACTCTCTTGGAAACGCGAACATGTGTGACAATACTGCGAATAAAATCAAAGCAGCATTCTCCCCAGGACGCGGAATATTTGAATGGGTACCCCAAAATTGTAGAACCCAACAAGAAGTGGAATGCGGACATAGAACTATCCTCGCAATGAAGATAATTCAGGAGGGCCTCGATCGATCGACACCGTTAGAAGTATGCATACAACACGCAACATTGCATCACCCTCCTTACGACCATCTTTCCCCCACCTTCATCCGAGAATCCATTGCTGGATTCGTCAATGATCACACTCCTTCCATGACCCTGGCACCTATACGATTTCGGTCGCGACAAGAGAGAAACCACATAAGACCAACTCAACAATCCGTCAACAAAATAGAAATTATTGACCTTCAAAATCCATCTCACTCACAAATGATCCAATCCAAAAATTAATCAACTGTCTTGTATTGTACCCTGTTTTAACCTGTTTGATATTGCTTGCCTGTATGCACGACTCCGGTACGGACGAGAAGAGGCC
>Ga0209092_10005276_pt1 | contig 10502 bp, 5 predicted proteins | sample FraStrMetagenome_FD_187446 | JGI IMG/M metagenome (GOLD analysis project Ga0209092, IMG submission 187446) | Marine eukaryotic phytoplankton communities from Arctic Ocean - Fram Strait ARC3M Metagenome (SPAdes) (version 2) | ecosystem: Environmental > Aquatic > Marine > Oceanic | place: Fram... | reverse complement strand
TTTATTTGCAATATCTGTCCCCCCCCCCCCCCCCATCTACATGATTCTGAACCCAAAATTAATTCGGAACTAATGGCTTTCCCACCAACGTACTTTTTCTACCGTACAAGAAGTACTACCTCTACGCTTCACCGTACATGCTCTTTATTCAGTTATATAATGTTTTCAGTACTCGTCAAAATTCAAAATTCGAGTCTCATCTTTTTTTTTATAAAACAAACAAACAAAAACGGTTTTCTGGCATGCAACAACAACCATTCTAATGACATTTTCACTTTTTATATTTCTTCAAAGCAATTGGAATAATATGTCACCTCCAGTGAAAACCAGAAGCGCCCTCCTGAACGTTCGGCGTACCACACGTCTAGGATCAAAACGATATTGGGAAGTCACTGTCACTAATAAAGCCAAAAGCACCAGAACAAAGAAGAGCAGAAGAAGAGGTGCTCCCCATCGATGTTTAAAATGTGATGTATCGTGTACAAATGATAAATGGAGTCCTATGGATTTTATAATAGACCACCATGACAACAATCCGGATTGCCTGGAATCGTTGTTTGAATGTCAGAATCCCAGTTGCAACTATCGTGGACTGACTCTATCGTCTTTGAAAATGCATGCGGGCAGTGGAAGAGATAAAGAAAAATGTATCTCGGCATTCAACAAAGCCAACGAACAATCATACTACACGAAATCTTTTGCTGCTACTATACTCCCAATTGAAGGGACAGCGGGGAATGCTCCGTTTCGTTCTGCAGTCGGTCCATCCAGTGTAGCGATAGCGGCATCTCATGCATCGGAAAATTATTTGGCTCAATACTCAGGAGCACATCATGATCACGTAACATCGTCCAACCTGAATAAGTTTATGACAAATCCTACATCTACTAGCGAAGAAGAACAGTCATATAACATGAACAATGAATTCATCACTGCAGCAGACAATGACAATGACCCCTCCATCAACACTGACACAGAATCAAGCTCTTCACAAGAAGAGCATGTAACGGAATCTGATATCAATTGTCTCTCTACAATGCAAGGGATTATGAAGTCGAATATGAATACTTTCACCTGTGATGATTGGTTCAGGGCAGGGTTGGAATTAGAACAAATTTTGAGAAAAGCATGTGTTCCTAATTATGTATTTGACAAAGTGATGCATTGGGCAGAAAACAATCGTAACAATATCCCAAACAACAAGGCTTACCTTCTTAGCAGGGAAGCATTATACAAGAGGATGGAAGGATCTGTCTACGGCCCAGAGATCTCATCAAACATGAAACCAAAACAAACTATTGTAGACCTACCATCAGGAAGGAAAGCGTCAATATCATCTTTTGATTTTCTTCCACAAGCATTCAGTATTCTGAATTGTCCTTCTCTAAATCCTCCAGGATTAAAAAATACGGTTTTCAAGAACGATGTGTCGTATGGTGAGAATGGTAATCCATTTTACATACCGTGGATCGAAGACGATGTCAATTCGTCCACTAAACGATACCATGGAATGATAGATGACATAGAAACATCTTTCTGGTACTGGAAAACGTGCAAGGACATGAATCTAGATTCGACCACCGACTTATTGGTACCAGTGATCCTATTTCTGGATGCCACACAACTGGGAGGGATGTCGAGCCACTCCCTTGAACCACTGATGTTTACTCTGGGAATTCTTCGACGGCAGATCAGGAACAATCCGAAAGCATGGAGACAACTTGGATACATCGAAGACATAATGAAAATAATTGGGAGCGCGGCAATGAGCCCTGCTGAAAAGCTAGAAGATTATCATTTCATCCTAGACCATCTGCTGTCCAGTCTGAAACGCGCTTGTTCTTCTCTCGATGGATTTTTGTACGATTTTGAAATGGAAAATGGCGACACTGTCCAGAGGAAGCTGCACTTCAGGATAATTTTTATTATCGGAGACACGAAGGGTGCAGACGCATGGGTTGGCAGATTTGGTTCGCATTGGAATACAAAATGCTTGTCCCGAGATTGCGATATTGAAACTATCCATTCCGACAAACCGGACAAAGATTGCAAATTCCTAAGATTCACAGACATGGAAAAAATGAGCGAAGAAGAACTGAAATCATTGTCTATGAGAAGAATTAAAAATAGTGCATTCAGAAGTCCTCCGAATATTTTTGGTTCTTCGCCGTATGGTATTTGCGCAGCGACGCCACCTGAGTCGCTCCATGTCCACCTTCTCGGTCTATGCGTCAGATTGTTCCAGTACCTATACGAACAGTTAACCGCCGACCAAAAAAGAGAATATTTGAAACATCTCACCGACATTGCCAATATGGATTCATCGCAAGGGTGCCGGGATGACTATCCCGATTTTCTTAAGTTTCGCTCGGGCAATCTCGATCAGGGACATCTGTCAGGATCGTTCAAATATTCAAGATTGTTCATCATGTACCTTGCGTTCATCAAGACTGATGTTGTTTCCCACCTCATAAATAAGAAAGGAAAGAAGCCCAAGAAAAAGAAGAAAAAGAAAACAAAGAAGAAGAATGATAACGGAAAGGCTGAAGGTGAAGAAAACGACGTCGACGTAAACGAAGACGAAGACGAAGACGAACATAATTTGCAACCTGCTGGAGAAGACGACATGGAAGAAGAAGATTCAGATGATGAAAGGCTTTACGATGAAGAAGACACAGTCCTTGACGAGCTAAAAGACAATGAGGAAACATTGGAACCAAAAGCACTTACTTTTGATATTGTCACGTACAACAATTTATTGAAGATAATAGAAGACGCGCTTGGTATCTTCAAATGGCTCACGTGTCCGAAAGGTCACCCAAGAAAGGCTTACAAAGGAGGTAAATGTTCCGTAATTGCCACTCGTTTGAAAGATTTTCTCAAAGACTACATCGCCATAGCCCCCCGTCTTGAAGGGATGGGTCTGAAACTTTACAAATTCCACGTCTTCAAGCATTGGTACTTTTATATCCTATTATATGGATCTCCGCTCAACTCTGATGGTGCTAGATTAGAGAGTGGACACATCGAAAATTTAAAACAGCTGGGACGAAGAACACAGCAGAGGGCAAGTTCTGTATGCTGGCAATGCAGCGAAAGATTCTATGAAAAAACTTTGCTGGAACGGACTTGTTTAGAATCCAATATATCGGAAAAGAGGGGTTATGAGATGGACGCGATCGATGAATGGGAAACGAGTATAAGATCTTTTACGACCCCAACAGATGATGATTCTGGGACAAGAACTGCCTCACCTTTTGGTCCATATTTTGTCATAGAGCTATCGTATTCGAAAAATGGTAAGAGATGCGATGGAAACATGAGGTGGCTAAAGAGAGGAGGTGGGTATGCCTCATCAAAGCATCAGTTGCCACTATTCAACAAGGAAATGTTCGAATCATACGTCGAAAAGCTTACCAACTTCAACAATGGAATTCCCGGACAGAGACTTACATCTATAAAGGGGAGTTCCGGAGTGATGTTGAAGAACAAGACAGAAGAGACCATGGAAACAATTAGAATAAGGGCGAGCCCTTCGTTCAGAAGGGGACGACCATGGCACGATTACGTCGAAGTCAGTTGGGAGAAGGAAGGTAATGACAACCCTATACCCGCGAAAGTCATGATGATCGTTGATTATACAACGGCCAGATACGAAGATGTTTCGGATAATGACAGATTCAAGTGTACCGACCTCGAACACATGTGGAAGAACCCCGCCATCCCCAAAAACGATATTCGTTTGATCGTTCACAGTGTTGAATCATTAGCAAACGCCCCCCCATGCAATATAAAATGTAGATTCGCTATGCACTATGTTATGCAAGACAGCAAGACATTCCATGAAATACCCCACGATGTGGTAGCTGGTACGGTTTTTGCATGCCCGGATATGATATCAGAGTGTGCGGAAGTCAACAAGAATAAGCAGAGTAGGTTCGACGTTTTGTCTGATAAGATTATTGTTTTGAAACCTATTAATTCATGGGCTGGTACCTTTTTTGATTATGATGAAGTTCCAGACCCTACGGATCTTGACAATCCTTTTGAGTTCGACTGGAAAGAGATTGAATAGAGGATGTATAATACAGTAACAATCTGACATTAAAGTGTTTAATATTTCTTAATAACTTTGGCACATAAGAGGTACAATACAATGAAACATTGCTTTATTATTTCTTACCCCCCCACTTCCTGGCACGTAATGCAGGCCTATTGTACACTCCGTGAACAGATGTCGATCCTTTCAACTCAAGTGTCCATAAGTGTTTCTGTTGATCGTCGATCTGGCAGCAGACCGTCTTAACAGACAATCCTTTGCAATTTGGACGTTTCATTCTATCACAAGGCGACAATGTCTTATCATTTCCTTCAACTAAGGCATGGAAAGGCAGGCAAAGACTACATCCTTCGGAACTTGTACAATCCTTGACCGTAAACCTGTCGATGACGATTCGAGAGATACTCAATGTCCCATCAGATTTCCACATCAAATGCGAAGGATAATTCTTATCCTTTCCTCCGAATGTATCTTTTGAGTTCCAATTTGTGAGACGGATTTTCTCTATCACATGTTTAGGATGATCTGGATGGCCCTTTTCTTTCTTAAACGCATCAGATCTAGTATATGGTTCTTCTATCGTAGAATTAAGACGCGACATTATCAGATTCCGTGACCTCTTCGCATCCTCCGGAATTGATGGTCTCTCACTAGCAGTGAGAGACGCAGAGAGTTCAATTTTTTCACTGGCAGTCAACGGCTCGACAAGGTTTGGGTTTCTTATAACATGCGACAACATCTCGATCCCCGTGCTGTCAGATCTGAATTTGAATAATGGTTGAACCTTCCGTTCAGTACAGTTGTGTCTGAACATGTATACCGGATCTTTCGCTGTTCCCAGCATAAGGCGTTCGTTCAGTCCCATTTCTTGAAAGCAAGCCATCACATCACTCGCACATATCTTTTCTTTTGCTTTGAGCTTAGTATTGGCTCGAACAATTCTCCATAGCTCACACATACAGTTCTCAAGCCACATTTTCGAAATATTGGTTCCATTCCAAATACTTGCAAGTTCCTTGTGAATATTTCTGAAGACAACATCACATTCCTGGGGGGATAGAGTATCATTGATGTCCTTACGATTCTTTCTACAGCAAGCGTTGATAAGCTTGTTGGGACCTCTGCCCTTGGAACTTGCTCCGGATAACGTAGCATTTTTGATAATGCAATAGGGTATCAAGCCGAACATAGCTGCACAGTGGACAAAATGATGGGATGTAACATTCCCCATCAGGGGGAGTTTCTCTACTTCCCTCAGCAATTTCTCAAAGTTTTTGTCCGAGATGCAATGGCTCTTGCAGTTCTCTATATTGAACTTATCTAGTACTTTCAAAGCAGGTGGACCGACGTTCTTCCATTCCGGGATAAGCTTACCTTGAGTGCATACCTGGTGTCTGTTGGGGGCTGAGCTACCGACAGCTTTCCATGTATTGTCCTGGCATATTGCAATTACGAGATCATATAGAGAGGATTCCCCTTCTTCATGTTTCAAGGGGTGATCGGAACGACCACTGTATATCCGGTCATAATCCATAACCAGTCTCGCGACCTCAGCACATGGAGAATTTCCATTAGATATTCCAGACGCAAATAACGCAAAATCACAAGCATGTTGTCGTGTCACTGGTCTTTTGTTGACTTCAAGATATGTGACAGCAACAGACAACCAAGATGATAAGATGGTACCGTAGTATATCTGTAAAAGGGATGCGAATAACCAGAATATGGAATCATTAGTAGATGATATGGATGAAAATGAATCATTGTTCAATTAAATGAGAAACTCACCGATTTATCCCAGGAAGCGGGAAACTTTGCCCTTGGTCCGTTGAAAGTTTCTCTAAAGTCAGGCAGATGATCGTAATTAGCAGGAGGGAATGTGTTGGCGAACATGAACTCATATTTACTAACCCCCCTCGAGTCGTTAATACAATTTGTAAGTTCACCAGGTCTGATTCTCTCCAAATAAGAAGCGAAAGAAACGAATTGTTTGGCATGTGCATATTTTTCGGCACCACTTCCTCCTGTCATCCAAAATAGCGCGCCGCCGACAGTCTCAACAAGTTTCTTATTGGACATTTCAATTCCTGTATTTTCCCTGTAGATGCGTTTCAATTTGTTTACATCCGGCTCCAGCGTAGGTCTGTCCTTATCTTCTTCTGTGGGGTATTCCAACTGTAAACGGTCATAGATTTTCACCGCCTCGGCAATATTATCCAGATAGGCAGACCTTTCTTCCACTGTTAGGAGTTCCAAAACGGTGAGTTCATAGGAAGAGATGCGAGCATGAAATTTCTTGTCCATTGACATGGGAATGTTTTCTGGTACGCTTTTCTCATGTGCTATAAGTTTGTTCACTGTCCTCTCATAGTCCTGCACCATGGCTGCCTGCGCCTTCCGACCGAGGTGATGATCCCTCTCCCATATAGTTAGTGGGTTCCTGAATGATGAGGTATCCATCACCGCCTTTCCTATGCACATTCTGAGTGGGCCTACATCCGTGACAATGACGTCCTTCTTGCGTTTTGGATTCGAGAGCCTGACTCTTTTATTTGCTGAAAAGTCATCCATCTTGCGAATTTTCTCGGCTGTTTTCTGGCAAACATCACGCGAATAGAGGATAATTGAGCACGGAAAAAACTTGGGGTCAGTACTATTTGCAGAGATGTAATTCCGAAGGGATTGACTCTTCACAGTTTTTTCGTTGAGTGGAATGCGAGCATTGACTTGAACAACAGAATTCATCCGTTCATCACCGTCGTTCATAACATCTCTATGAGGAGAAAGTACAAGGGGAATGATTATGGTAAAGGCTTCACAAGTGATCCTGATTTCGCTTGGTGATTTCTCATACGTCCTGTTTCTCTTCTTCTTGGGGTTCTTGTTGTTCTTAACACGCTGTCTTCGGTATTTGAGGTCAAGTGATACGTTGAAGCGTTCACGATAAGCTCCACGGGTTTCGTCATTGCCGGTGCAGAAGGTTTCATGGGCCTTTGGGCAGGATCTAAGGGCGGTATCAATACATTCAATCAGAGCTGATTTGCACTCGACACTTAAATTATTACAATCGCTGCTGCAAACGAAGGGTCCAATTGATCCGACACTGTTAATACGATTCTCGGAGTATTGGTTGCAGTCTGTTTGGGTCCACCCAAATTGCATGACAGGAGATGATGCTTCCCCACCTCTTGATTTTTCGGAAAATTGAATGTGATCTAAAAGACCTTCTTCGCACGCAGTTTCTAGAAGCTTGCTACATTTTTGGATGGGATCAGAGATCGAATTTACTTCTTTGTTGATTACCATCATTCGCTTGTCCGATGACGTGAAATTGTCCCCATTCGTAAGGTCTTCCATGTCCGGGAATATGTCATCGCCGTTATCATCTTTTCCGAAGAAGTACTTGATTCGGAAGGCTATCTCTTCAGCTACTTGTTTTGGGACTGCAAAGTGAAGTGATGACTGGAGATCATGTACGAGATAAATTTGACCAGAAGGGTTTCTTTGGATGACCGTCATTCCATGTAGGAGGTAAGGGTCCAATACCGGTCTGTTTCCACTCTTCTGGTATTTACCAGTCTGGTAGAGAATCACGACTACCTGGTTCTCATAGGAGGTTACATCATTGGATCGATAAGCGAACAAATCGGCCAAAGAATACTCTTTCAAATCTTCCTGGAGAAAGTGGGTCCCCTGGACTGGTAAATGGTCTATTGTTTTAGAACATGAGCGAGCGAGAAAAATGTTAGGCTTCGTATGATGTAATCACTGCGACGAAATGCTGTAAATATGTGCATATTCTTACCGAGGTGCGATGGGGTGATGTCGTTGCACTTGACACTGACTCCATCTCTTCCTTCCCAGAGGAAAACTTCACCATCAGAGCAATTCTTGTTCAACAGGGATGCACAGGTGTTTGAAATTTGTTTCTTCCGTGCCAAATTTGGTGTGTGGCTTGACGAACGATGAATTTTTGATTTGGAGGGGAGGCTTGTACCCTTGACACAGGATACGGTCTTCTCTTCAGTTAGAGGGGTTGACGCTAATTTCCTCGTCCGAATCCTTTTCGCAGGCGGGACATCCATTTTCGACGGTGATAATAGTTTTACATGTGGTGATCTTGTCCTCTTTGGGATTCTAGCGTCTAAGTCAGATCGTCATACATTGGAAAGAAAAGAAGGTAGGGTAAGTTTTGTTAGATGGTTAGATGAGGTGGATGCTTGAGGTAAATAGAACGAAAATATAGAACTTCCTGAATAAAATGTAATGCAAGTCGATGGATTGATGGAGAATGCTTAGTATCGTTTCCCATCAGAGTATTGGACAAAGAGGCACCGCCAGAAGATAGCAGCCTTGTTCATGAGAACACGCTGAAATTAAGGCGGGCATCCACATGCCTGTGATTCCTTTACTCATCAGATAAATGGAAACGACGATTCACCCAACAAATCAACAGCAGAAACGAATGATGCGCAGGGAGGGATGGGATTAATGCGAGTCGATGGATTGATGGAGAATGCTTAGTATCGTTTCCCATCAGAGTATTGGACAAAGAGGCACCGCCAGAAGATAGCAGCCTTGTTCATGAGAACACGCTGAAATTAAGGCGGGCATCCACATGCCTGTGATTCCTTTACTCATCAGATAAATGGAAACGACGATTCACCCAACAAATCAACAGCAACGAGGGGCGGGCACCTTGCGAGAACGAATTTCATCTGGACATGGTAGTTTCTTACCTAGGGAGTTATTGTTCTTCAATAAATGTTCTTGATCAGAATTAGGGTCAGGAAAAGCAGATGCGATTCGTTTCAAACATGTTGATGAAGGAGATTTAGAGGCCGGTCCCTTCATTGAGTTCGATGGTAATCCAGCATCAGATCTCCTCCGAGATCTCCTTTGATCGGTTCGGGAAAGAGAAGGAGAAGTGGATTCTTTCTTGGGAGATTTAGATTTTATTACGTCGTCAATAAGATCTTTGACAATGTTGAATTGAGCAGAGGGCCGGAGAGAAGATGAGAAAACCTGTAACACCTGTTTTGCTTCATAGTGATCGGGATTTGATTTCGACATGATGGGTGGTGTAATGATTGATGATATTGGATTATTGATAATGAATTGAGAAGCATGTCAGTTAGGTGGGATGCGTTGGGTTCGGTTTTTTTTCTAATTGTTCTTTCATGTAGTAAAGAGACGGTTGGTACTCAAGGCATGCTGGCTATAAAGAATTTTTCGCGGAACTAACTTCAAGTTCAAGATGATGATAGGGTGGGGGGTGTGTTTCACCTACGGGCTAGGAAAGAATTTTTTTTCATGGGAAATATTTTTAGTTAGGGGAATACACGTGAGTATCCTTTTTAGTTAGCGGAAAACACATGAGAACCCCTTCGTAACGCAAAACAGTGTAAAGAAAAGAGTGGATGGGAATCAAACAGAATATTACAACAGGTGGCGCAATTCAAAATGAATGCTAACGAAAACGATTATTTATTGAGAGAACGTTTGATGAATGAATGGTGGGAGGAGGGGTTGGGTGAGAGACCAAAACTGACAAGACACGGGACGTATGAAGGGTGGGATAACATTGTTCTTCCGTGGTTTCTTGTTGCGAAAGAGGAGATCCTGGAAAATTTTGATGTAAAGCAATTCCGAATGGAATTAAATTCGAGCATTGACAATACAAAGCCTGAATTTTTGACGAAATCAGGAAAAAGGCATGGGTTTTATAACGCTGAAGCTGTCCGTGATGTGACCATGTCGGAATCTATTGCGGAACGACTTAATGTCGATTGCATATTCCATGAGACGGAAGAGAAACAGAATTATAATCTGCAGATGTACTTATTTTTCTGTTTGGATGAGGACGCTGGCATAAAAATCAAAAATGGGATCAATATTAAGAGGCAATGTTTGACTGTTAAAGAAGTTGAATTTCTGGTCGCTGTGGCACTGAGTGACAATTTTGGGGACGCGGAATTGATTTTGCGCGCAATGCCTTATTTTAAGAAAGAGGAATTGGCTGCTTTGTTCGAGGCGGTACAAACATGGTTAACTGGTCAGGAAAATTTGGATGATGTGCGTGACTATGTCACTAATCATTACCAGGCAACATACAACTTGATCATGACGCCACTAAGAAACTAATAGCGTCGGTTATATTTTTATAATGGTACATTGATATAATAAATGGCTTCTGGTAATTTAATAAGGATCGTTATGCTTAATTTCATTGTGTGTGTACTATTGTAATATGGTTAATTTGGGGCTGCGTTGCCATGGATGAATTTGAGGTTTGTTTGGGAATTTATTTTATACGGAGCGCCATGAAAAATGGTAGAAAATGGTGAAAGGCCATTAAAAAAGGGTTCGATGACCGTTATTTTATGTAACCATGACTGAAACACCGTTTCAGATGTCACGCACCCCCTTACTAGTTTTAGGT
>Ga0209092_10005274_pt1 | contig 10503 bp, 7 predicted proteins | sample FraStrMetagenome_FD_187446 | JGI IMG/M metagenome (GOLD analysis project Ga0209092, IMG submission 187446) | Marine eukaryotic phytoplankton communities from Arctic Ocean - Fram Strait ARC3M Metagenome (SPAdes) (version 2) | ecosystem: Environmental > Aquatic > Marine > Oceanic | place: Fram... | reverse complement strand
CAATAGGAGATTAAGAGATTCTGAACTCCTAAGGATATATATTACGTAATAATTGAATTTGGTAAAATGTGAGATACAATACGACAAGCAAAGTGGATCGCAACGGATACATTTCGCTTGAGGGGAGCGTTTTAATATGTAAGATTACGTAACAGTATGTTATCGTACATATAGTAAAGATAACAATAAAGATCACAATTTTCGAATATCAACGTTTATCTTTCGTTTTATGCTTTCGCTTTTGTTTTAGACAATGGCGTGTTATAACTTTAAAAATCCAATCGTTTAGGAAAACCTCAATAAAGGAAAAAGAATTTCCAATTTGTCAAATAGTTTACGTTTATTATATTTTTATCGCTGAAAACTAATGAGAAATTCTTGCCAATCGATGCTTGTCAATCGAGAGATGCTTTGAAAAGAATACAGTTTTTAATGCAAGTTTCTGTTGTTATCAACACAAAAATTTTGAGTACCTCAAGAGTTATGTGATTAGATAGCCAATTATAGACCAAAAATATGTCTTAAGTTGGTCTTTATGGTTCTCAGTAGTTGACTTGTATGAAACAAATATATAATTGTTTTTCATTATAAAATTGATCATGCTCTTCAAAGGAACTTTATTTCTTCGACGATACTTTTCTTTCTTACTGATATTTGGAAACATTACTGTGAATATAACAGTGAGTTTTTTCACAAATTAGAACTATCTGCCACATCTGCGTTCCATACAAGCATAATTTATTCCAGATCTCCTTCCCAGTTTTCGGTTTAATTAATCACCAACAGTTACACCACACACAGCAACCTTCAAATCTCCACTTGTACTATCTTTTGGTACCCAAATCCCATGTTTTTCGTGTGGAGCCATATGCAAAAACCAACCTTTTTCCACTTGATACTCGTTTCCGTCTACTTCAAAAAATCCACTTCCTTCCAAGACATAAAAAAATTCATGAAGAGATCTATGTTCATGTACAGGCATCATAACTTGTCCTGGTCTGTATGTGGCAACACTAAATCCCACAAAGTTGGGGATCACAAAGGGTTCTAAAAATTGTTGTTTTTCAATAGGATTACCGTCTGTATCAACATGAGAAGTTGAGCGAAATGGAATTTGATCGAGAGTTGTAATTAAGCCCTTGATATTTTGAATTTCATCAAATGGAGAGGTATTGTCTATGCTTTTATATATTGAGTCATAATTGGATTGTAAGCATGAACCAATTATGACACCTAAGAGTGTGGCGAGTGCTAGATTCATTCGTCTCAATTGAGTTATTGGTTTTCGAAAATTTGATATTGTAGGCTCGGTGTTCATGGATATGTTTGCTGAATGAAATGCATTGAAAACTTGGGATTTGCTAAGAGTTTGAACAGCAGATTATTGGAATGTTCGATCGATTCTAATGGGCAGTGGATTATGTCTTTATGAGGAACACTATGACTTTACCTCCTTGACAAGGACTACCGTATTGTGCTGCCGCATGTACAGAAAGGTTTTGATTCATTCTCTCCTGAATTCAGTATGAAGAACGTATGTAGATCTCTACACTTTCTAGGTTTACAAATCAAGTCACGTACGGGACTGATTTTGCGATCGGAATATCAATCAACAAACAAAACACTTTTCAACTCATTAATTTCTATTTTCGTCAATAGTAATTCTATATTCGAGTGATAAAAGAAATAAAACTTTATTAGATCATCAAATACAATTCTAAAATTTCTTTACTTTATCATAAGTTTGCTCTTAAAGTACATATTTGCCCATTCCACAAAAACAGAAAGAGACTATCCTCATGCACATTCTTTTAATTCATAGATCCATTACAAAATTGTAGTAGTCAAATATTCTAGTTTATTTCCTCAAAAGTCACCGTATTTCTCCGCTCTAACTATTCATCACCATTGTCAAATTCTATACTTTTCAATATCTTACAATGAATTACACGAGTTGAGGCTCTAGTAATTTTTAATAAAGTTACTTTTTTCACCTTAGTGCATGTAAAAGCTTTGAAACTAAAAAGAAAAACGTTGTGAACTTTTCTTTTATATTTATGCTATAATTATATAACTAAGTCAAGCTCTCTTTAATCCTGGTTTTTATTCTTCCCCAAATTAGTCTCGTATTTGATCCTAATTTACTTCTACCATCACTCCCATTCTCATTATTGTTATCATTATCTTTCAACTTAGATTCTTGTTGACGATTTAACTTTTTTTGCAATTTAATTTCTTTTCGTCTCTCTCGAAAAAATTGTTTAATAATATCTGAGCATTCCTGACTCCTTATTCCTCCGAACACCACTGCGCCACCAGTTGGATGATATGGGTGTTTATTCTCTTCCATCAACTTCGCTAAATTTAAGTATGATTCACAGGCACCTAGTCGTACATCAGGAGCTCCATATACCACAGTTTGAATGCGAAAAGCTTGTATAGCAGAAAAACACATGGGACAGGGTTCTAATGTCGAATACAACGTAGCATTTGGGAAAAGTCTCCAATTTCCTTGTACTTTTGTATTCTCCAACGAAGTCGAAGAAGCAGTATTGGAGTTTATAGAAGTATGATATGAGGGATAGGACGATGCTTTACGGAGGGATTGCATTTCAGCATGTGCAGATGCATCTTGATATGTCTCCACTTGATTATGAGAAGTAGCTCGAATTTCGAAATAAAGTTTGTCAGCAGTAGATGATAATTGCGACAAATATTGTACAATCACAGCTCCGATTGGAACTTCGTTATGCTCTGATCCAGCTGTCGCTGCTTGTTCTAATGCTAAGTCCATAAAACATTCATGTATCGTGGAAGTAGAGGTTGTATTTGGAAAAGATGCTAGGATCGATGAATGATCCCATGTTGATTTTCGATATCGTCGTCGTTTTTTACTGGAAGAATGAGGCTTTGTAAGCACTTCCATATTGTAGTGTTTTTGTTTTTCTTCAAGAAATTGATTAGAGATTGAAACAAAGTTGTTTTGAATCGTCGGATTTGATGATGGTTGCAATAATGAGGGTATTCTAAAAGCTGATACACTTAAAGTGTGAAGGAATAGACTAACGTAGAGAATGGTTTTGCTTGATAAATGATATCGCAAAACATTATCTTTCATCCTAGATCTTTATGGGAGGATTCACAGGCTTATTCGATTCTGCCTGAACTATCGTTTCTTGATTCTTTTTGATTCAGCGGAATGAGTCCTCTCTCGATACTCTCTGGATGGTGAGTTGGCAAAAATGATACTGATTCTCTTTAAAATCACGTTGGTGATGAGTTATAAAAAGGGTGTTGCATCAAATTGGGAACTAGACCGACAAACATAATTTATGGACGTCTACCACGAAGGCTACACGTGGAAGTATATTTAAGGAAATCCATTTTTAGAAGAAACTTTAGTATTGTCTACGGTACTGTACACCAGTGCTATCCATTATCATTTGGAGCTCCTGCTTAAATAAATACTCAGCATCCAAATGTAAAGATGACCAATTTACTACTACTACCTCCTTATCATTATAAATGATCCATCAAATAAAAAACACCCACATCGTTTCTTAATATTCTTTTCACTTTATTTTATTTTTAGATATATTTATTGATCCATTCGACAAACAAAAATATTCTTGAATAATAGTTCAGAACTTTATGAGTGGAATGAAAATAGAGCGATTAAAAATTTTTTGCTTGTGGAATAAATCCAACTATAAGAAAGAAAGAATATGATGTTTTGTGAGTTTTGTTCTCTTTAGTCACAGATCGCTTCACGCGTATTAAACAAACATCCTCTAGATTTACTTATGGTGCCCTTCTTAATGAACAGTAAGAAACAGAATTGTTCATACGTAGGAAAAGTGCAGCACAATATTTCAGCAAACAAATGATTCACATTCCATTCAAATCTCAAAAAAGTGTAATAAAGGACACAAGAGGACCTTTACAATTGAAAGATAGATTGCGAAAACATTGTGTGATGAGAATTTTATTCGTCTGCTACGTTCATTTCTTCGCGATGACAAAATTGATACACAAGAGTTATGCGCAGTCTCTGAATGAAGAGAAATGGTCAAACCAAAACTCCCATGAGACCAATCCCGAACAACTCCTCCAAACTGCTGAAGAATTATTCCAGAAAGGTATTTACAGCGATGCTGCAGAATATTATTGGACATCATTTATGATGGGCAGTCAATCCAATCAACGAAAAGATCGTTTCTCACCTGAGAAGATTCAATACATAGCTCAGCAATTCCTTTTGGCCAAACACAAAGATAATTCCTTAGCAGATGGGTTTTTCCAATTTGCAAAGTCGTACAAAAATACAAATCGTGATTATCAAAATGCTATAAAGTACATAGAAAAAACCCTAGAGGTGGACCCTTCTCATAAGAGTGCATCAAAAATGCTTGCAGATATAGAACTGGAACAAGATCGTTTACGTCAGCAAAAGCAAATGGAAAATAGTATGAATGAAGAAGATCATCATCCATCTAATAATTTTGTTCGACCAGAATCTTGTGTATCTGAATCAAATTGTCAGCAATTTTTTCAAAAGTATTTATATAGTGGATGGGATGAAAATGCGAATACTTTCTATCAAAATACCAAAGAAGCTTTACATTTCAAAGAAGCAATCGAAGTAAATTATAAACGGGTATCAGATACCTACCACGGTCCCAAATTGGACAGTGTTAACGTGGCAGATGATAATTTCTGGACATATGGATTCCATCAAGGCATGAATTGGGAAAGAGATACCTTTGGTATATTTGATAAATATATTACACAAGATACAATTGTGGTAGATTTTGGAAGTTGGATTGGTCCTACAGGTAATTGTATCTCAAATCATTTTTATAAGTTTTGCCACTAGATTTCATTTTCTTCATTGCTTGTTTCCGTCAGTATTATATTCGGGTCAATTTGCCAAAAAAACCTATGCTATTGAAGCAGATCCGGTTGCATATGCAACACTTGAATACAACGTAGGTCTTAACCATGAATATGAATGGTCATCTCAGATCCATATAGAATCCATATGCATCAGTCAACCATCCGATGCAGGATTTATGAAAATGCAATCTAACACAGCTGGAAACTCCTGCAGTTTGATTGGCGATAATGTCATCGAAGCATGTGGTCTTGTCGAACATGAGTGGAAAGTGTATTGCTACACTCTCCCTTATGTCTTTGCTCATTGGAATATCCGTTTATCACCCGAACAACCAATATTTATAAAGATGGATATTGAATCCTATGAGTACGATTTATTGCCATCTCTCTATGATTGGCTTATTGAGGTCGAAAGCAGTGCTAGGCCGACTATATTTGTATCCTTTCATCCTCAATTACGAGAATGTCCTAAGGAGCAATTAAAGTTGATATTACGTGTTTTCAAATTATTTCGTAAAGTATCCTGTCATGGCGATAAGCGACCATTGCTCATTACTAATCTAACAGCATTTGAAGAATTCGAAAACATGTTGTTAGTGAATGAATGTTTGTTTTCTTCCACATATAGCGATTTCGTTGTAAGCAATCGTTGAATATTGAGAGAAAGAGGATTCGTTGTTATAAATGATACATTAAAAGGTTTTTAAATCAATAAAATGATTTCATTCTACATTTTTTTCTGTTATTTCACTTTTCCACTGGTCTCTTATGGAAGGATCCTAAACTCCTAGTTTGGTGATAAAAGCACTTTTCTTCCAATATCGTCTAATCTCGGTCATGTCTAAATGTGTTTTTGAATTAAAAGTGAAAGAAAATTGATTTCAGTTATCACTATGGGTGGGGATGTCGATAATATATGGGTTAAAAAGGTAGAATTATTAGATCACAATTCAGTTCAAAATTATTTTATAAGAATTATATATATAATGCAACATAGAACAAACGAGCTTTCCTTCTCTCGTTCCTTTATCGTATCCCTCCAACCAACGTGCCAAATTTGAATCTAATCCAATACAATACAATTCATGTATATTAAATCTAGGCGTGATATTGGTTGGGATCATAATATTGCTGCTGCTCTTGAACAGCTTGCTGCTGATTAGGGTCAAACTGTTGTTGATTAGGATCATACTGCTGAGCCTGGTTTGGGTCAACCGCATACTGCTGCTGGGCCTGATTTGGATCTACGGCATATTGTTGCTGGGCATGAGTGGGATCAAATTGCGGCTGAGGATTAGGATCGTATTGTGGCTGTGCTTGCTGATTTGGATCCGTTTGATAATATTGCTGTTGTAGCATGGGAGCCGTAACAGGTTGTTGTTGCTGATTCTGCATCATTGCTTGCGCGGCCTGTTGTTGTTGTTGGAGAGCTTGTTGTTGAGCAGCTTGTGCCTGAGCTTGCGCTTGGGCCTCCATTTGATTCAGATGCCCCGTATATTTTTGCATCTCGAGATGAAAACGGACTTTATCTTCGGCGGCCATATCTTCATAGCGTTTCTTTTGTTCCGGTGTCAAAGCACGCCAACGTTCCCCCAGAATCGTTCCCATTTCGACGAATTTGACCCCGGGGAATTCGGACATGACCTGAGGGCGCATTTCGAATGTGAAAAAGACGAAGGAACCACGGGCGCGTTTGGGTGCGTCAGGGTCTTTGACCGAACGTTTTTGGCGTTTTCCGTGAGCAACATCAATCAAGTTTCCGTGGGCATCGTGCCCTGGTGGAGAAACATAGACGGCGATTTGAGCGTCATAACGGGCCTTGTCTTGTTCGGCTCTGGCGACCCATGTTTGTTTTTCCTCAGGAGTGAGGTTCTTGTACATGTGGGATGTGTACTTGGCAAGTTGTCCAAAAGTCATTCCAGGGTTTTCACGCTTGAAGGTATTTCGCATAGCGTTTTGATAGAGAAGGTAGGCAGAAAGATTTCTCTTGGGGGCGTTGGCATCACGACCGATCTTTCCCCTCTTTTTGGTGGGAGCAATTTGAGGAGCAATGATAGCATCTCCTTTGGAGTCATACCCTGGTGGGGGGATGTAGCTTGCCAATTCGTGCAGATAGCGGGTCTTATCAGATTCTGCCCTTGCAACCCAGGCCTCTTTTTCGGCGGGAGGCATTTCAGCATACATAGCCGAAGTGTATTTGGCCAATTGACCAAAGGTCATTCCAGGATTTTGGGCCTTGAATTGTTCACGCATTCCGTTTTGATAAAGTAGATACGCGGACATGTTGCGCTTGGGGGCGTTTGGGTCGCGAAGGAGTTTCTTAGCCATTGTGATTCGTCAATTAAATCTATTGTTGGACAATGAATATTATCAAGATGAAAGTTAATGAAAAGGTTAGACAAAGTCGAATCGCCATTTTCAAAAATCAAACGGTTCCCATCTCCATCGCACAATCACAGCAACTCAATCAACACATTCATTGCTTGACTTCATTCAGTCATGCTTCTACATACACCCCATCGTTACAAAAAAGGTATTGTAGAACCTTGCTATGCTAATCGTTGCGTTGAACATAACATAAATCGTAGTGCTACTGCATCACCTATTGATATCGTCAGGTGGTCTCTTACCTACAATCAATAATATGAAGAAAGTGATAGTTTTCAGTAAGTGGACTTTTTGTTCGTTCGTTTGAGTTATATCTAAGCTTTTTCGATGTAGGATGACTATGATTCTCTACGATATGTATGAATATAACAGGGATTGGAATAAGAGGGTTTACATACGAAGGAATGTGCGCGCTTGCTTTTGATGAGAATGGGGTATACTGAGTCTACATGCAAAATCCGCGCCATTTTTGGACACGATAAAAAGATGGAATTTTGTTCCTTTACTGACGTTACGTACAAGGTTTATTGCGTATACCAAATAGAGCAGGATATATTAACCTACATGTCAGTAATGGAGTTCTCAAAGGCCAGTACTTAATGAATAGTACGATTTATTTACAAATTACCTGTTAGACTCCATCTATCTAATGCAGTCTTTTCTTGTTAAATACGACACTATATATATCGATATCACCTAATAAATGATATCTTGCATATATATTCTCATACGCGTCTATAAAAGATTCCTATCTATAATTGTCAACCATTCAAAATTTTTGAAAATTTGATTTCTGTAATTAAAAAACTATCTTAGGAACCCAGGCGTCACAATATCTTTCCATTTTTTATATCCAAGAACGACGATTGAATACATTGGATTTTGTTTCGCATCATCTTGTCAGGATGATAATGACTTTGAGATTAGGAGGTCATGATAGAAGCAACAGAGATATATGCTCAGGGTAGATGTTGCACGCTCGAAATGTTTTGAGATGAAATTCCGCCTTGGTTTAGGTAAGGATTTTTGTTCCCAATAAAAAGGTATCTTTTCCATTCTGTTACGTACTTTTTGATGGACATCTTGAAATTTGCGTAATCTGCGTAATCTGCGTAAAAGTTGTATTAGGAACTGGAGTAGATAAGACCCGTCTCGAATACCGTTTCATAAAAAAATGACTTTTTCTTCAAGAAATTTATCATGCAGGGTACGTAGAGATTTCCTATTTGGATGATTGTTCAAATTGAATTGTTGTCACGTTCAACATATTCTGTTCCATACAAAAATAGGTATACGTCTTTCTTAACGCACATATTCATCCATCGAGACTCTCAATCGCACCAAATTTGCCTTCATTACGATATGTAGCTGTTGAGGAACCGAAATTAAAATGCTATTTGTGTAAACAAGGCTACTGCTGCCATGAATATTCCTTATGAAAGTCTCAATAACTAAAGAGTTGCTTCTTGGAAGAGGCAAGTGGCACTTCCATTCAGGAAATGTATACTTCCGCACACTGGTGTTATGAATGGCTTGTTATGATTAGTATTGCTCTAAACTACAGAAAACTGTTATTGCTCGAGCCATATATGACACTATTTATAAAAAAGGTAAAAATGAGTCAAGCCTTGATGGACTCAAACAAAAATCTTTTATAGGTAATGAAGAAAAATACCTTTTTAAAGATATAGCGAAATAGTAGTCATCCAAAGATAATAAACGTATACCCTTTTTTTGAAAACTCCGACAGTTTAATAATAAGAATTCCAGCTCAACAAGTCAGATCAGCAATAGTCACTCTTGTTTGTTTTTTGTCAATTGAAATCTCTATATGCCCCATATGATATTCAATCTCTATGAATTATGTCATTTAGTATTGGTGAATAGTTTCTAATCTGTTTTCGTGAGTTTTTGTGCATTTAATGAAATGTTTGATACGGCGCCGATGTATTAGGAAAAAATCAATAGGTATATCTATCCAAACAAACTGTTTATAATTTAAAGGAATGGCTTAATTTGTACAAATTGGGCGGGGCAATCAAATAGTGCTTTCTCCATTAGTTTTATATCAACCTTGTCTGCAGGTTCGTCTACCAAATGTAACGACCATTCCAAAATGTTCATCTTTGCTTCAAGCCACTCTTTTAGTGAATGTGTACTGTTGTCTGATTCGAGTCTTACCATAATTAGTTTGTGTTTTTCTTCATTTGATTTCAGCGCTTTATTATCAGGACAATACTTGTTAGCTACGAGTTCTTGCATTTTGCTTGCTTGGATAAAATTCATTATGACAAAGTATGGATAATCATCATATATCTGGTCAAATACCTCCCGCTTTAAAATTTTGGTATCAGTATATCCTATTTCAAGGTATTGTGTCTGTATCACATTGATCAAACCTTGTTCAGTGAAAAAAAAATGCGTGCCATTCGAGTCTATTGTGACGTTGTGGTCAATTAGAAATTGTTCAGATTGCTTTCTGATCAATGGATTATGTGAATCCACTAAGTAGGTTTGAAATACATGAAGGATAGCTGACTTAAGTCGTGAGGGCTCAGAGCGATGGCTATATACTGTGAGAGCATTTCTTTTGCGTATTACGTTTTTTAGCTTGAACGCCGTACTAACATGGTCTGAAAGAACTGGTAGGACGTCCAATTTGCCTTTCATCAAGTCAAGTTTGTCAAAGTGTTCTGTGTCAATATTTGAGCAGGAATTCATAAAGTCGATAAGAGACGATCCTGCTGCTTTGGCAGGGGCCAACATGTAAACTTGTGATGTGTCGTCAATCATCTTGGTCATTTCATCATACGTCAAACATTTGGCTTCAAGTTTGCCTTGATGAAGCTTATGCAATCCTTCTTTTGTAGATGTTGATTTTTCATCTTTTTCCACAATTTTTATTTGTTTAGTTTCTATGAATTCTATGAAAGAGACTCCAAAAAAGAAACTTTCTATAGAAAATATAGCAAAGCAACTCAAGGTAAGTGGTATGTTCAAAAAATCAATACACTATTCAATTTATCACTTCTTACTTGTTACTTCAAAGAAAGCTAACACAAACACAATTCCGACAAGTTGGTTAATCTTGGTACACTCTAATCTCACTAGTAAGATGTTCACTCATTTCGCTCAGTACTGGGCATCTTAATAATGCATGTGTCCCAGTACTGTTAAGCATTATCTTATTTTGAATTTATTTGTTTGAGTACTTAAATT
>Ga0209092_10005273_pt1 | contig 10504 bp, 6 predicted proteins | sample FraStrMetagenome_FD_187446 | JGI IMG/M metagenome (GOLD analysis project Ga0209092, IMG submission 187446) | Marine eukaryotic phytoplankton communities from Arctic Ocean - Fram Strait ARC3M Metagenome (SPAdes) (version 2) | ecosystem: Environmental > Aquatic > Marine > Oceanic | place: Fram... | reverse complement strand
TGTCCGGGGCCTATAAAGTAGCAAGTAAGTTTTTTTAGCACTTTTGTGTTTTTATCTGCTGGTTTTTCTACGAAGCACTATACCAAAAAAGATGTAGAAAACTTTTAATTTAGAAACCTGCAAATAATAATTTTTTCATCCAGAATATTAAGCAGATAAATTCTAGAAAATGCGGTCATCTTACAAGATCAATGTGATTCAAACTACCTTGTATTTTAACTCATCACTTAATTGAATAAGATCAATTCTCAATTACATTTGCAACCCTTGTTACAGTTTCCCAGATATCTTTCAAAATAGATTTTCGTTTCATGGCACCAGGGCCTGCATTATTATTCATGACAGTTTCGCTCTTACAAAGAGTAGCAATTTTTGATAAAGCCATACTCACTTCATTTCTTAGTATTTCTCTTCCTCCACTTACATGCTGCAATGCGTTTAAAATTCGAAATGCTGATCTACGGCATTGCTGTGTAATATCCTCTCCATCTTCTTCGCAAAGAGCACTAACCGACACCTCTACTGGTCCTATTACTAAAGGAAAAGAATTTACCAAACATGCAAGGGACTCGTATACCAGTGAGACTGCCTCTTTTTCATTCTGACTTCCATGAGCGATGGCAATTCTTACACCAGCATCAGCTGTGACAAGCCTCTCTGCTGACGTGAGAGAATTCCTCTCAAAAATACAACTTGTTAATGCTCTAGCATCTAGAAATACCTCAGGCACATGTTCAACCATCCAATCAACAGCTCTTTCCGGAATACCTTGCTTAATTATCATGGCTGTAAGACCAAGTCGTCTGGATATCATTGATCGAAGTATACTTATAGTCATTTGGCATTGAATCGGAGCACCTTTGCCTTCTTTATCATCCAGCATATAACTTCCACTGGCTGCGATAATGATGCTTCTAGCGACTAATAAATCTCTTACATAGATCAGTTCCAATGCTGTTGTCCTATCTGGCGATGTTTGGTGAACGTAGTGTGTATTTGCTTCCATTAGCCTTTGCAGTATCGACAAAATAATACGTCGTGTTCCACGCATTCGCCAAACTTTGATATTGCATTTTAGAAGCACCAATGGATCTTTACATAATGTAGCATACGTATAAAATGGAGGAGGGCGATTTGCCCTCGATAAGAAAGCGCAAAGTGCAACTCTATCAATAGAAGATGAAACAAACTGTACTCTGCCTTGAAGAAAGATTGCCTCTGCTCTGCAACCAGAAGGATCACAATTTTCTGTATGAATGGTGTGTCGTATGGCATCTCTAACCATATCCAGTGTTAAAATACATTGGGGTGATGTAGAAGTTAAATAATAATTCGCAGATACAGACAAATCGACTGCATAGGCAAGGTTACATTCATTGCTACTTCTAACTTCTGGACACCATTTATCCATCAACTCCTTTAAACGAGAATAAAATAATCCAACCTCGTGACTGCTTGTCCTTGTCTCTTCATCTTCTAAAAAGGATAAGACGTTTTCTAAAGGAAGAACTCTCGGATCTATGGCGAACGGTGATTTCGATTCCCTATCCAAAAACTCAAATGCATACAAAAGCTGCAGAATGAACTGCTTACAAAGAGATATATGTGTGCGAACCTTGCTTTTGTAGAATTCAAATGACTCTTTGACAAGGATATCTAAATCACGCGGAAGAACAAGTGGCAATTTGATTCCTGATCCCTTGCTTATCATAATCACAGCTTCACTTATCAAAGTTGAAGCACCCTTTGTTGAAAACATTCTGTTACACTTCTCAGCATCATTGAATAATGTTGACAACAGCGGCCTAACTTGCGTTTCATTGATTTGAGAACGTCTTATGGCGTCAACTATACCAGAAGCATCAAAGAGCATTGCATCTTCTGTTATACCACGATCCTTCACACGATTCAATTTTTCCAACCCAACTTTACAGCTAGCCCAACGACATGTGTTAAAAAATGCATTGATATCAAAATCATTTAAAGAAGTACCGGACAATCCTTCGTTTTTTCCTTTTAATTCGGTCCAAATAAGATTCATAAGTTCAGAAGCATCTTCTGATGCCAAGAATCCGGCAACTCGTGAAAAAAATACATCACTTCGTTTCGATATACTATGCTCGAAAAGTAACGTAAGACAATCCAAGCATGCAGCTGAAGCAGTGCCTCCCATGAAGAATTCTTGTTTTGCATCTGATATGGGAGGAAATCGGCAACAAGTCATTATGCAAGTGGACAAAGCACACCGAAGAAATGAATCTCCGCAGCTTTTTTCGTTCGCTGGTTGCTTGCCTATAGATTTCAATAATATTCGAACGTATTCTGTGACGCAAGACATAGATTCTTCAACTAATCGTGAACCAGATCCAGCTGAGGATCCTGCCCCTAATCCTGCATAGGCTAAGAGAAGACAGTAAGTTTTTAAGTAGAGCGTCAATTTCCCCCATGGTACAGATTCAAATTCCGCACTACCATCAAGATGTACAGCAGAGGTCAAGTGTTCCATTATACACTTGCGAACTACAATAGCTAATTTGTAATCATTCGTAATCACGGGAATAAGCCAAGATTGATTATCCACCTTCAAGAAACTAGGATGTTTTTTTTTTCGAAATCGTCTGGTCTTTTGTCTCCTGGATATATCTTTGGATCGAACTTGCACTGGCATTGATTGTTCATGCTGCTTAGATTTCTGAAATATTGGATTTGAGCCTTGTCGTTGTAACTGGGGCCCACGTTCATCTAAATGAGCTTGCAATTCAGCGGCAACTGTGTTGCTCTTCAATACATTGTCAGTATGTTTCCAAGACGAGAAATCCCCCAAAATTGCAACAATCAGAGCATCTCCATCATTTTCAATTGCTATTTTGATAAATAATTTTGATAGTATTTTCAATTCAATCAAGCGATTCATTATATTGGAAGCTTCTTTTTTGGATATGGTTGCAATTTTTTCCACGGCTTTTTCCACGGTGATAATAATTGAATGATGAATAGATCTAAGGGTCGATTCTTCATTATTTATGTTTTTGTTTGCAAGATTGTAAGCATCCAAACATCCTCGGATAAGCGGCGAAATAGAAGAAGGATTATTAGCAGCCATTGAAAGCAGGATGTCTGGAGTTTTGGGAAGTGCAGCTCTACATAATGCGCCCTGAGGCAATCATAAATAGAATGAATATTAAAAAACGATATACGAATATAACACACATGAATCTATCGAATTAATCGTTCCAACTTACCGCTATATGACGATATCGTAATATTGGGCAGTGATGTATTAAAGACGGAAGCATTGTTGACACATCATTGACAGAAAACGATGACAAAGATTTAGAAAACGAAGGTTCTGCCAGCAAAGAATCCGATTTCACATTCAATGTGACACCTCCTAAAACTTCTTGATCTACTAGTAAATATTGTGAATTATTCTCATCAATTGCATTCTTTGAAATTTTTGTCTCATCCTCTCCTATTATATTTTTCTCTTTTGCATTATCAGTTTTAATTGCAGTACCCAAAGGTTTTTGGGTAAGAACTTTCTTAGTCAAGTTCAAAGACTTTAAGACGAGCTCACAAATTTCCATTAGCATCTTTTGGACAGCACTTTCTTTTGAATCACCTGCCATAGACGACGCCTTCAAAAATGACGAATGTGATAAAGTTGATGTTGTTTTCAATGTGTCTTGATTCGCCAAAGATTCCATTGCTTTAATGTAACTTATATCTTTTTTAGTCGATAAATTTGATCTTATATTTTCTTCGTTTATCTCATGATCAGTACGGATATCTTCTTTAAATTCTTCCTCCATCATTTGCCTCTGAACGTCATGTTTCTCATTGTTAACGGAAGAGTATTTTGCTTTTTTCTTCCAATTAGAGTTATCTGAATTCGTTTTGACGAAGTCTTTTAAATTTTGAGCATCCCAACTCAATCCATCCCACTCGTGTTTGCTGCCACATGAGAGTTGACTTCTTTTGCGCTTAATTGGCCCATATTTACAAATATTACGACATGCTTCTGGAGCAAGATAAGTAATTAATACATCCATTCCTTCTGCTGCCGGATGCGCGGCCGCCACGGCTTCTAGTCTCCAAACAGTTTCATCTACACTAAAATGTGTTTTAGGTATTTCTGATATTTTCTTTGTAGTTAAAGATGAGGCATTGGACAACGGTTGAGTTTTGAAATTCAAATCGTCAATTACAGGAATCGAAGCTTGAAGCTGGGAGGCCGCCAGTAGACGAGAGAGCAAAGGAAGACGTAGAATTTCATCCGAAGAATTTGAGGCTTTTGACGATAGCGCATCTTTGAACTCGCCCAAAGCAATAAGATCATGAGCATTCATTGATGTGTAAGACATGAAACATGTAGCGTCTTAAAAGTTTTTTCTATTTTTTTTACATCACCCCATGTTAATAAATGTGGTTTACGTATGGTGATATCGTATCCTGATCTTGACGTCAGGGTTTTCACATGGATTAATGAATATTTATTTCATATATTTTTTTGCAAAAGTAAAGTTGTCATAAAAAATCTGCATCCAGTAGTTTTGCATGTTCTATGCCCTGTGAGGGTTTGATTGACTCTAAATGCTATCATATTACTGAATAATTAAAGTATTTTATGGTCAAAATGGCAATGCCAAATATGGAATCAGAGGTTAAGTAATTCTTTTTATTTGACGTCTAGAGGTTAAGATTTGAATTAATCAGCACCTTACATTCTTTTCACTTAAAGAAAATATCCTCTCTTTTGGTGAATTGGAAAATCATTTGCTCTGTTTCAGATTCCAGATTTGAAATCGTGTTTCTGTTGTTGATGCGTCCTGAGGACATTATACCTATTTTTCTTTAAAAAACTACATTCAAGTAACACCAACACCACCATGCCACGCGAAACCATAAAATCATGCCAAGCTCAACAAATTAAAGCATGGAACGCAATCAAGGAGTTGCTCATAACAAAAAGTGTCAGCCTACACAGGATCCTCAACCAAACAACTACTTCGAAAACAACCACATGGAAATCAAAGTATGAGTTACAAGAGCGCCATTACAGGGATTGTAAAAACTTCATAAAGTCAAATAAAAATTCTTCCAAGGCAACGGAAAAAATCAACAAGCAACCTAAACAACCCGAACCAGCGGAAACGTTCCATTCAAACAACACCAGATACTGTACTGGAATGCGAAAACGCGATTAAACCACAATCAAATACAATGTCAACGATGCTCAAAACACCTAGTAGCTGCAATGCGAAAGGGGGTCAACATTCTCCACAATATCGGTTCACCTAATCCAAAAAACAACATAAGCAAAACAATGAACCTATTTGCATCGGAAAATATACATTCTCCCATATACAAACCACTAATGAACATGCTTCATGAAAACGTTATAAATAAACAACACGATGAAGCAAAATTCAAGAGCAAAAAAACACCAAACAAAAAAAGGTGTAAAACAAGCATCCCAGACGCGGACAAAACACTCTGCAAGGTGATCATATCATCAGTGCAACACGCTTTGGAAAAAGAAAATCTTCAACACCCAGATCCACTCCAATGGTGTAAAAAATCAGGGGACTCTTTATCAAATGCAATCACAGAAGCAAAGAAAGAAATAAAATCCAGGAAGAAATCAACAGATATTATTCTGAAGGAAGAAAATCAAAGAACCGAAAACTTGTAAAAAACCATCATACAGTAACGAATATACATGAACATGAATCTTTCACAAACAAAGTGGAAAAAGAAAAGTAAGAACGCATCATCTTAAGAACACCAAACGAACTCCTATCTGGACACCATATGAACAAGGGAGTGCAGGAGTTAAGACAATATAGCCCGGGAGGAGTCTATATTGCTAGCCCAGAAGCTATGGACTTTCTTGACAAAACACATAGCACATCCAAATGGAGATTATTTGGACGAACATTCAGATCAGAAGGAATAGCCAACAGCCAACCTCATGGCAAATACTTGATCCCAATATTTTCTGGCAAAGCAGCCACGGACATTGGACCCTCATAGCCATTCACAAAGGAGAATCATGCTGCACAGGCTTTCACTTAGATTCGCTTGGCATACCCAACACTGTGGAACCAGCATTTCAAAAAATAAAAACATTATTCAACAATAAATGCACCTTTTATTGGCACCAAACCAGAAGCCTACCCCAAACTGAGTTGGAATGCGGCTTCAGGACCATTACAGCCATGCAAAAAATATGCAAAGGAATACACCAAAACAAAAACTTTTTTCAATGCATAGAAAATGCAACCGCAACGGATTATAATGCAATACAGTACAGGAAAAATGGCACCAATATTATCACGGGAGACAGTTTAAGGAGGATTGGAAACCCAACTCCAACATCTGAAGACAACAAAACAGATAAGCAGGAGGACACGGGGAACAACAGAAAGCGAAAACACAGAAAAAGAAAAAGAGGCGCAGGAAAAAGGATGAAAACAAAATGAGATGATGGACGCAATCATGACAATGAGGGAGCCGAAAAACGCGAATACAAAACAATGACCGGATATATGTTTAAAGTATAACTGGATCATTTAAATTAATTAGAATGCTCAATGTAGGAATACATCTTGAATGTTATCATTTGCACCAACGTGATTGGGAGACGAAACAACCAGCAAAGTTGTCATAAAATGCCTGACTGATAGCAAACACACTCACTGACCTCACACAACAAAGGCAAACACACAAAGGCATACAAACAACATCACTTACAGATAAAGACCTCATACATTAACCAGAATCAGGAAATAACATCACGCATGGAATAGCAACATCAGGCTCCTCTTCCATGGTGGGGGGCGACGTAAATTTCAGACTTGATCGCAAAGGATTCCGCTCGCATTGATCATGGTCTATGGGGCTAGCCGCAATGTTTTCCTTGGCTATTATCCCCGACAATCGCTGCCGTTTGGTTGGTTTTCGAGACAGTTTTGGAGAAACATACTTATGGCGACCCTCGGGCTCATATAGCTCATTTTCGTAGGCTAGGGGATCGAAACGAGCACCCATCCTCGATATTTTGCGTGGTGGGAAGGGGAACGGGGCACTCCTAAAATGGTACGGATTGACTGAGAGGTATCGGCATGAAACTCAAACTCCAATCGCATCAATTCGTCCAAATCTCGACGGGTCATGTGAGGACTTGAATGAGCCCATCTCAACTGCTGCAACCGAAGCTCTGTCCCCTCAGCACCCACCAGGTCATGCAAAGTCACGCGAAGTGCTTCCGCATCTTGGGGAATGCCGGACATCCGAATAGTAGACGAAAAAGATGGTGGAGGCAGGGTATCGGAAGTAGACCCATCGGAGGAAGCACTCATTGAAAATAGCTTGATCTGAAAAAGAAAGTAGGAAAATGAGAAAGAAAAAGGAAAATCACGGCGTGACAATAAATCAGGAAATAATGGATATGTCAGTTGCGCTAGGATAATATCATAATATAAACATAATTATAAATAATAGGAATGTCACATGGCACTGGTGAACAAACCAGCAACAAAATCTAGATGGCGCGCCAGGTAAGTGAGTTGGAGAGACCTACATGTTCGATACCAAATATACTGGCGTCTCCCCTCGTTATTGGCTACGGGCCATGCGAGTAAGGATTAGACCCTCTTCGTGAGGACAATATGGCTGGTATGAAAACATCGTGAAGATCGCCGTGCCGACACAGGGCGTAGGAACCGATGACACAAGCACAATATAACATACCAAAACCAAACCAAACCTATTTTTCTTTAAAAAAATCGTTTAATCAAATCTGATACAATCCATCCTCTCCGTTTTGAGTTAAAACGGATATGATTGATTGTAGACGTATGCATAATATTGCGCCGTACACAAAATGTGTAGACTTGTGACGCAATATGAACATACGCTGATAATATGACATCATCATGTTTAGATGGGATTATGATGATCATATTTGCATCTACTGTACGCACAACTAAACTTAGAAACTATAAAATTATTAATCACAATTATTTTACATTCAAGTTTAGAGTTGTCCTTCCAGTTCGTTTTTCAGACTTACTTCGTCATCAGTGCTCGAGTCAATTATTGTATTGACTCTATCAAACTCTCCATTTTGCCAATTATTTTACAAAATTAGATTTTGATTTCGGTATCTCAATCTGAGTTTACTCATAACCGAGTTTGTCAACTATATTTTAACATCACGCAATTTCAACGCAAGGAAGAGAAATTTATTCGCTATTCCAAAAATTCTTTCTATTTAAACACTAAAGAATTTCACTGCTATGTTTATTTTAATCTCTTCATCTCAACATAGACTTAATAAATAATCGAGTGTTTGTTTTTGGTAAGGAGCAAAGTTAAATTTGTTTCAACCGTAAAAGTGAATACTTTTGATGGGAGAGATGAATCTTTCTCTCCGGAACAAGCAAATTCGCGATTGAAAAAGGTCTAGAGCAGACGAACGAAGTTCCTCCAGTTTTTACTTAGATTCTTATGTCTTGACGTTTAGAGGTCAAGATTGTTTAAAAAAAGACTAATTGAGTAAGATCTCATGTATGATGTGACATTCGATACTCAAAAGGATCTACGCAATTCTATATTGATGTATTGGAACACGTTTTATACCTAGCACGATTGATAATGTGTTTTAATTAGAGATCTAATAATCCGTTGAAGTATAGAAAATTCTGCAACGTCAGAATGCTTACGTGCGAAAAAGGAATAAAATAATACAAAAAAATGTCTACAGACGTTGATACTGATTTCATTAAATTGTAGAGCATTGAAAGTCTTGTTCAAAGGCCATACTTGGTAAGATTCCTTATGAAACAAGATGCACATGATTTACAATTTTTCGTAGGGAATTAATTATAAGTATTTTTAGAAGATGCCTGCTAGCTACAAATTGCACACAATTTTTTCATAAATAAAAGTAAAGCATTCGAACACATTATCATTGCTCAGTTCAGACAGATAAGAAACCAAGCCATTCAATCGCAAGATCAACTTTGAGGCAATGGCTCCGAAAAACCACAACTTGACCATCGCAGAGATGTATGACGTAGATGATGGTATCTTAGAGGAAAAACTGAATAGCGTTTCCACTGCTCCTGATATCTATGGTCAAAGTCATCCTATTGAAACACCTGCATTAATAGCAGAGGGTTTCGCGAATTTGGAGAGAGAGCTAGGAAAAATTCCAATGAAAGATAAAACAGCATATATTCGGGCTGCGAAAGAATGCCCTGACGTTGTAAATGATGCTCATAAATTGATGTTCCTTCGATGTGAAGTATTTAATGCCGATGTAAGTTTGCGAACTGAAAGAAGCTTTCAATTTAGAAAAGGCTACTCCAAAACTCATGTTTTTTACTCATTCATTTGCTAACTTATGTATTTTCAATATTCTGTATTTATTGTTTGCGCGCAATCTAGCTCGCTGCCAAACGCTTTGTAAGATACTGGACAAGAAGGCTTGAATTCTTTGGCGAAAAGAAAGCATTTAAACCTTTAACACTTGCAAATATTTATGACGATGATGAAGGCGAAGAAGCCTTGAGAAGAGGGTTTTTATCAATAAATCCTATAAGACATAGTACAGGCCGGTTCATCATGCTTGCTGACCCAGGTAAATTAGATAGAACAAAATACACTCGTGAAATGCTTGTTCGATTCGTCTGGTATATCTTTCATGCGCTATTGGAAGACGAAGAAGTTCAGAAAAAAGGGGTCATTGGCATAATCTACCCGAGAACAACAAAATTTTCTGAAGTAGAAAAGAAAATAATGTATATGTGCACCGTGTCCGTAAAGGGCTGCCTTCCTCTTCGTTTATCCGGGTTTCACGTGTGTCATTGTCCAACAATGTTTAGAGTTATATTTCCGTTTGTAAAAATGCTTATGGGGCCTAGGTTGAGGAAACGCCTCAAGTTGCACTATGGATCTGATAAAGCGGTTGTGAAGGCTTTAAAAAATTTTGATATAAATCCAGAGCAAATTTCTGCTGACATGGGGGGTACTTGGGAGTATGATCACTTAAAATGGATTGAGGAAAGGCGCAACTTGGAGTAGTAAATATTGCCAAGTGCGGGTTTGAAAGCAGGGGCGCAAGTAACCTTTCTTCATCTCGCAGTGTACGTTGTAACATAAAAGTACTGATCGTTGTGGAAGAAAGCCTTAAGCAATAATTCTTAAAATGTGTATAATTTTTTTACAAATATCTCAACTTACGATGATATTACAGCAACATTCTATTTGTTTGAACCATGGACTGATGTCAACAGGATATCATTGAACTTTAGTCTGACATTCCATCATTACATTCGGAGTGAACATGTTGACTACAATCGAAGAAATAGAATATGACTTTTTTTATCTTCTCTAAATCCATATAATATAAACCATGTTGTTATCTCATAATAAGTAATAAAATGGCCATGTAAGATAGAATCAAGCGGCAAATGGCACGAGAAAAGCACGGTAT
>Ga0209092_10005271_pt1 | contig 10504 bp, 8 predicted proteins | sample FraStrMetagenome_FD_187446 | JGI IMG/M metagenome (GOLD analysis project Ga0209092, IMG submission 187446) | Marine eukaryotic phytoplankton communities from Arctic Ocean - Fram Strait ARC3M Metagenome (SPAdes) (version 2) | ecosystem: Environmental > Aquatic > Marine > Oceanic | place: Fram... | reverse complement strand
ATCCAACTTGCCAACGCGACGACGAGACGTGTGTGCAGGACTGAAGAAATGTATCAACAATGAATGTCTAAGTGCAAAATGCGATGATCGAGTAACCTAACACTTCAGAGTTGGAAAGAGGCATTGGCCTATGTGGGGGCTTCGGTTGAACGCGTGTGCTCAAACGCTTGGGACTCGGGAGACATACACGATATATGAGAATTACATAGGTTTTGTTGTAAAGCTACCTATGCTTTTCTTATTTCTTAGATTTTTTCGCAAGACTTTTTTTCCTTCTCTATGATGGAGAATGGAGATGTGCCCGTGTACTGCATACCGGTATGTGTGTGTGTGTGTGTGTTGAAAAAACGTGTGGATCTTTTCTACTTCTCACGTTTCACGTTGCTCCAATGCTTTCTTGTTCTCTTCTAAAAATGCATTGATGAATGACGGCGAGTAAAATAATAAAATGTATTAATACTACGGCAGATAATGTTCGGCACTTAGATGCGAATTCGAAAACATATAAAGCATTGTTGTTGCTTACTTCATTATTGTTCGCAATGTTGATTCATCAATCACCAGGAAATGATCGATGTGTAACGAGCGCAACCAGCAAATATATTAACATTGTGTAAAACGGAAATTAAAATGAAGGGAAATGAAATATTTTCGCGTGGTTCCTCTGTGAGTCAAACTCCATCGTCAGTACTTTCTTCTTGTATTTGAGCAAGTAGGCCATCTTCACTATCGGTATCGTTTTCAAGCTTTGATTTGACTTTCTTGTTGACTGCGTACAATATGCCGAACAAAAGTAAACCACTTCCGGCTGAAATTAAAGTTATTTCAGCGATATTGAGGTTATCTTCCTAAAAATGATCAATTGAGAAAGAAATGCGATAAGACAGTGATCAAAAATAGACATTTGCGGACACTTGCCTCTTCATTTTGGGATGCTGGAACGTTTAGTGGAACAACAGTTGTCGGAAAGATGATCAAGTTAGGGCTTGGTGTACTATTTAAGTGTGGACCGTCGGAGGTGCGAAAAGCAGCAGATGGGATTATAGTCGGACTTTTATCTGCAGCGAATGGACTATCGTTTCTGCTTGGAGGTGTGAGAAAAGATGGAATATTGGACACTGAAGGTCGGGCACTCAACGACGGTTCTGAAGAAGGTGAAAGAGAAGGCTTTCTTGAGGGTTTAAGTGTAATAGTCGGTTCTGTGCTTTGCGATGGCTCTGTAGACAGGTTTGGAAAAACAGATGGTTCAATCGATGATTCTGATGAAACAGATGGTTTGAGACTTGACGACGTTTTCGTGGAAGGGGCATAAGAAAGAACTGGATCGGGACTCAATGATGGCTCCGTGGAAGGAATGCTTGAAAAAGATGGCTTATTGCTTAGGGACGGTTCTTTAGACGGATAAGCAGAATCTGATGGATTTACGCTCGAAGATGGTTCAGAAGAGGAAATATCTGAAATAGGTGATTCATTTGAAATAGAAGGCTTATCGGAGGGAATTTTTGGTCCGTACTCGCTTGTCGTTGGAATGAAGGATGGACTCATTGGTCCGAACGTGGGTACATCATTCGGAGTTGCAGAAGGATTCTTTGTCGAATAATCACACATATCTTTGGCGGACTTGCCTGTCGACTTGCTACTTTTGGTACTTTTCGATGATTTACTTCTTTTACTGGATTTACAGTAATTCTTCGGCTTTGGATTTCTCTTGGACGAGTTGCTACTCTTCGCTCTACGTAAAACATTTGCAGGTACCATGTTGTGACTGCTTGGAATGTCCAGCGTCACGGCTCTGTCGATGGAACGATTTGGCTTCTTTCTTGAGAGGTCATCTTGCCTGGAGCAAACCTCGATGGCAACTGCTACGAGTAGAATGAAAAGGATAGAGATGTATGATTTCATATTTGTGAACAGTTCATTTGGTATATTGTGAGATGGGAACGATCTGTCGATTTTCATTTTATTTCGATGGCGAGAGAGGAAATGGATAAACGGCGGAACACGATTGAGCAATATTAGCTGTTTTACTGTTTGCCTGGAAACTTCGATATTTTTACTCAACACCGGTCCCCATTAGAATGCTGGTTCTTCAGAGTATTTCTAACGATATAATGGGTCTTCCTACCGAAATAGCTTTACTTTTTACAGTTTACTCGAACGCGTGTTATTCAATCTCGAGTTCTATTTGGGTCCTGCGGTAACTGTGAATATGTATGAGTGCGGTCTCCTGTTATGCACATACATCATTCTGATTTTTGACCTAAAGAAATCACATGATACACATAATGTAGAATAAGGAACGACGCTTGTAAGATGTTTCTTGTGCGCATATCTTTTGAGATAAGCGAACGTTGAAAGTATTGGCGCTATGGACTACATAATGCGCGCACCTCTTATGATTTGGGAGATAGTATTACTTGGTATTGCATGTGAAGTAAACTTCGATCACTGTACAAACATATTGCATTTGGAAGGAGGTATTTTATGGTATTTGTTTTCATCGTGTGCATTCAATATTTTCAAAGTTTTCAGATGTCATGAAGTTATATCCTGTTAGTTTAGATCGTGACAGCTGGATCAGCGCGCGACGTTTTGGAGGCACGGAGCAGAGTAAATGAGGGTTGTATCACTTTGAGAAATGGGTGTCACTGAGAGTGGAAAACGCATGTACAAGTGAAGTTTGAAACGATCTTGCGTAATGTGTAGACTAAATCTAAAGGCAATCCTTAAGATGGTTGAACTTTCCGGCTGAGACAGTTTTCCAAAACTTGTCTCAGCTGTCGAATTCGTTGATTTTCTTTCTTAAGACAGATTTATGAACTTTGGCTGAGTTTCAGCTTTAAGTTCAGCCGGCTGAAGTTAAGTGTGCACGCTTTGCACTACATTCACATCCACACAAATTCCTTTCAACTGCATTTTACAAACAAATGTAGCTGGATATACCGTGCCAAACAATAATCTTTCAGTAACAAGTTATACTCAATAGTATTTGAATAATGTTGATGTGTATGGGGTTCCTTTCTTTATCGATTGTGTCGTCACACTTTGAACATGAAGGGGTGGATCGATGAATAAAAAACAATGGTGGGTGGTGCTTCTTCTATTTCATCCATTGTATCGCACATTCTGAGTCATGGAAGTATGATATCGGAGTGAAATCGGGTGTTACTTGTTGACGCTTTTTATATGCATGCAGAATGATTTGATTCCTTGTAAGAGTCTGAAGTTCCAAATAGGGCGCATAAATTACGTTCCCACATTAAGACAAATGTAGATTGAAAGAAAGGGAACAGCAATAAGTCTTCTTTTTCTGATGAGAGAGATTTTGACAATCTTGCAGCCATTGAAGTCCACTTTCTTCGGAAGATGAGAAGATGATTCGAATGAGTTCAACTAGAAGCTCCCGGATTCGAGAGAAATGTTTGTATTTATAGATGTAAATTCAGTAGTATTGTCTTCTTCTGAAGCTTTCAATAGATCATATTGCGTTGAAGAAGATGTGATGCTTCGCGATACTGCTTGCATGAACTGGCCAATTGTCAAATACTTCGAAGTTCGAAATAACCAAAAGTTCTTTTGCTTCTGACATGTGAATACATGTACGACGTACATGTAGTAAACCCTGGAATTTCCAGCATTACGACCACCGTGCCATCGTGCCAAGTGCCAAGGCCCTGCCGCTGCCGCCTGACGCTGCCGCTTATGTATTCTCATTACATGTATTTGGTTGATTGGACAGACAGACCGACAGTTTCTGACCTCGGATTGGACACCCACATAATTTTGCCATTACGAATCGAAAAATTTCCATTTGCCTCTAAGCTCTCAAAGTATTCTTGAACTGTTACTACCATGTCTTCTCCATCGTTTATCATTACCTTTGTACGTATGTGTTGCGTATCATGAATATCTTATGAACGGCAGATGGAATCTTTTTGAAGTAATCGTGTTTTTGACGAGAGCTGTGATATCTGACTCTAACCTCCGCGAAATTCTTTTTTAATGATCTACGACAGAGCCGCAACTGAGACGGTGGTCTTCAAGAGTTTGAAACAGCAAAAAGCTGTGTTGAGGCCGTCTTTCCTGGAGCTGAGATTAGTAGTAACAGGGTTGATAAATATCCAATCAAGGTCACCGTTACAGCGAATGTAGAAGGCTCGGAACAAGTTGTTTGGTCAGGACGGCAACAAGATTTGTTCAGAAAGTATGCTTCCAAACGTAACAAAGCGATGAACGAGATCAAAACGAATCTCATGGTTTTAAAATAAGCTTTCGAATAGATACGAAGACGGCGATGCATGTATGAAACGAACTCTCTTCGCATTGTTACAATCGAATGATATTTGATTTAGTCGCACCTAATTTCAAATTGACATGATGTAGATCTAAGAAATTTTGTTTCCTCATGTGTCTTCTTTAGGATAATCTATAAAGCATATTATTAATGATATCCTTCTTTCGGGTATGGAAACAAAACTTGTTTTTTCTGCCGGGTGTGGACTTTGAAGACTATATCATGAAATGATTTTGAAACAAAATTAAGTGACATCGTTACATTTCTTTCATCTTTCCACTACAATTTTATTCTTCCCGTCTTCTTTGAATTCCTGGCATCTTATTAGTACGTTGTATAGTTCTGCGAGTTTAATGATTGTCGCACCCGTATTAGGTATTAGTCGTTGACGATATATGTATCACTAACCGTATATGATGTAGATTTAAATCTCATTTCCTAATGTGTCGCCTATGCTAATATATAAAGTAAAACAATTAATGATATCCTTCTTGAAAAGTGGAAATGAACTTGATTTTACCAGCGGGTGTGGAGTCCGAAGAAGAAATTATGAAATGATTTGAAACAAAATTCAGTTACGTTGGTACATCTCTTGTATTTTTTCTCTGTTTTTGTCGGCTTCTGTCTTCTTAGCATCATTACAGTATGTCGTACAGTTATGCGATCGTTCTATCCGTCCCACTTTCACGAATCGTTGCCGATATATGTACTACTAACCCTAAAGCTATACGAAGAAGGATCTCCAATGTAGTCGACGAATTCTTCTATTGTAGAGCGACTTCATCACTACTTTAGATATAAGTAGACATCATTTGAAAAAAATCTTATCATTAAGTTGTAGTTAAATAGCAGTAGTGAATGTGAAATGAGAAAACAGTCAAATTATTCCTCGATGTCCTCTTTCCCCAAACCCAACAGATTGTCGATTGTTTCGATAGCGCCCTGCAATGTCAACAACCGACTCAGAAGCTCCATATCACCAGCCAACTAACATAAATGGTACTTGCTCTATCACAACGTTTGCAATTTATGTTTCCATAAATCACATACTCTTTTTCCTTTTTCATCCTTTTTCATCGAATTATGCGTTCGATAAAATTGGATTGAATATTCTTTAATTTATATTCTTAGAACCATCCCTTCTTCTTCGGTTTCTCGGGCTCCGGTGGGGGAGCCTGCTGACCGGCAAAAAACCTATCAGAGGAATCATCATCCTTCACATACCAGAAATACTGAGCCATGGGAATGATGAACGATCCAACCACTAGAACAGCCAAGAGAGCAGTGTACTTTCCCTTCTTGCTCTTCGTTTCCTTGGCAGGCTTGAACGTCGAACGAGCATCATCATATTCCTGAACAAGATCCACCTCATAGGTTCCATACACACCCTCACGGGTCACCTTCTCGGCTACGACGGTACTCGGGAGAGTGTTGAAGTCCATGACGGCTTCGGCAGGTGGTGCAGCAATGTTCGAAGCGATGGTTAAAGCAGCAAAGGAGGCTGCAGCTGCGTTCTTCAAATCAGGTAAGTTCACTTTCTTATTGTTAATGCCAAACGCATCACTCGAGGCAGCAAGGAGGGCGACGGTGGCAGTGGACTTGAAGATCTTCATGGTTATTCTGTCTGTAGGAGGTATTATCACAATGGAAATGCGATTACGTACTGCTACCGCATCTGCCTTCTCTATCAATCCGCTGATCGCTGATGCCGACCTCGTGACGTGGTCTTTTTGCCAAATTAGCCAACAAATTTCTCTTTGAGTTCTTTCCGTTGGAATTTAGGTTCTGGTTTTCAAGTTCACATTTATCCACCCCACATACTCGTACATATACTCTGGCAAATGCATTGTACACAGGTATACGGAGGTATATTTTTTATTTTATTAACTTCTACTCTTGTACCAGGTATAAATTACTTTGTATTATGTGCTAGTAAGTGCAATTGTACAGATGTACCGGTATTCCGATTCTGATTCGGGCTCCCACTCAGCTATATTTCGGAGGATTTCGTTGGACACGAAAAGTTTTAATTTTAGTGCGATATTCGAACTGTTTGGCTCTCTCACTCGAAGACTACAAACCAAGTCACCTTCATCAATTCCTTGTTATTGCTGTTTTATCTGTCGCCGTCGTTGCATTGTCAGGAGTAATTAAATTATTTTTTCCATTGCATATCGTTGGTTGAGTCTTGAGCAAAATTTGAGGTTTAAATCTAGGAACAGTCATATTAAAAATCACGAATCATAATGAGTTCCTTAAATGCCTCCGTCAACGCAGCCTCTGCACTCAAGGATGAGGGAAACGCATTTCTCTTAGACCATTTATACACAGAGGCCGTCAAGAAATATAGCGAGGCTATTGAGGTCATTGGCGACGAGACTGCCGACGATGAGACGAAGAAGTTGCTCGCTATTTTTTTGTCGAATCGGGCACAGGCGTATATTAAGACGGAGGCCTATGGTTTGGCCGTTCGCGATGCATCTAGCGCTATTAAGGCAGATCCGAAATATCCTAAGGGTTACTATCGCCGTGCTACTGCAGGTAAGATTGTTTATACATTGAAATAATGTTTCGTTGGTGTGAGCTATCGTCGATTGTGCTCAAGGTTGGAATTTTTGCGCTTCCGTCGTCATTGCATAATTAACCCTGTGACTGTATATTATAAATAGAGTTTGCTTTGAACAAACCAAAGGATGCTCGGAAGGATTTTCAAGTGGTATGCAGACTTCGACCTAAAGATAGGGATGCGAGAGCGAAACTGGTAGAGTGTGAAAAGGCAGTAAAAGAGGCAGCATTTGCTTTGGCCATTGAAAGTGAAGAAAGTATTCCGTTGAGCAGCACAATGGATTTTACCACAATAAGGATAGAAAATTCCTACGATGGCCCTCATCCCAACAAAGAAACAATTGATTTTGCACCAAGTGAACTCGAAGACGAAAAGATGATGTTTATGCCTGGAATGTTACCATTGGATTTTGCTATGGCTGCAATAGAGCGGTTCAGAAATCAAAAGCTCATCCATAAGCGATATGTTACAGCCTTATTGATTAGCTGCAAAAAGCATTTTGATTCGCTTCCTTCGCTACTTCGAGTTAAGGTACCAGAATTGACACCTGAAGATTTACATGGAAAACTTGGTGATGTCCCGCGAATTACTTGTTGTGGTGATACACATGGACAATTTTATGATGTTTCAAACATATTCAAACTTAATGGTTATCCATCAGCGAGCAACCCTTACATCTTTAACGGAGATTTTGTGGATAGAGGATCTTTCAGCGTAGAGGTAATACTTACGTACTTGCTCTTGAAGTTGGTTTGTCCGGAAGGAATTTATCTTTTGCGAGGTAATCATGAGACTAAAAATATGAACAAGATATATGGATTTGAAGGAGAAGTGAAAGCGAAATATGATGGGCTTATATTTGACTTGTTTTTGGAGGTTTTTTGTGCACTGCCACTAGCCGCTGTGATAAATGATAAGGTGTTTGTCACCCATGGTGGCATTCCAAGTTATCCCACAACCCTTAAGGATATCGAAGGTATCAAACGCGGTCGTGAACCAGCCGATTCTGGTCTCATGAGTGATCTCTTGTGGTCGGATCCTCAACCTTTTAAGGGTAAAACTCCCTCGAAACGTGGAATAGGTTTTAGTTTTGGTCCGGACATCACTTCGCAATTTCTTGAAAGTAACAACTTGGAATTGTTAGTCAGAAGCCACGAGGTCAAGGACGAAGGTTACCTTGTAGAGCACGATGAAAAATGCATAACAGTGTTCAGCGCACCAAATTACTGTGATCAGATGGGAAATAAAGGAGCATTTATTCATTTTTCTCATGACTTGGTTCCTAACTTTACGAAATTTGAATCCGTTCCGCATCCAGATGTGAAACCCATGGCATACGCAGCAGGAATGGGTGGTCTTTTTAGCCCGTAATTTAGGCGAAAGCTAAAATAAATTAAATTCAGCTCGGATATTTGAAGATGATTGTTATAAGATAAAGTAGCTGATGATTAAAGAGGTGAAATCAGGATCCCAACGACTGGGGTAAGGCTGTAAAAGCTTTGTGACTATCTGTTATTTAAGTTTAGCTTTTGCTTCTATTGACTTTTGAAGCAAAAATCTTAATCCTAAAGTAAAACATCAGCTAAGGTTTGATGAATTCAACACTGCGGGTTGCATTTCCCCCTTCCCCCGTTCCGCAAATCTGCTTCTGCCCATAAAGCCATACCTTCACACTCCACACGCGACGAATTTATCGTCTCAATACAATTGCTGAAATAGCTTATAATTTTAATCCCGGTGTTTATCAAAAAGCTCGCGATTTAGGCTTGAAATATGTATGTGATATTACTACAACCTATGCCGGCATTACGAGCCGTAAGCGATTATTCTCAAGGGTGTATTGTGTATTGTGTCCTTTCATCTTTTTGTCGCAGGGGATCGAAAAATAAATACCGGTAATACCATTTCCTTATATCTACGACTCTTCGCTAATATAGCCTTTTTGAAAGAATTAGCCATCATCTGCGCTTGCGTGACAATTGACAAGTGATGAAAATTGATAACTGATAACCATTCGTTTCTGTATTTGTGTATTGATATTTTTTAACCAATCTTCCTTACATTGAATCTCATATTTCAATGCATGGCTAAACGCTATAGTCTCACATTTCACCAACACAATCTATATTCATGAATAAGCTCTCTACATCTGTATCATCGAAAGATGTAGTGAAATCATCTTTAGAGGAAGTTGATAACCTCGCGATAAAGTTTGAAGATATGGTGGAGTCTCACTACTCGGAGCACGCTGCGGAAAAAAGCAACTTTGACTTTTTAGACGTAAAAAATACACTATATACGTCATATATTATAGATTTAATAAAGTACATTGATTGCATGGCGTGTAGATCTGCTGATTGTGAGAACGAGGATAATGAAAGGGAGCTTCAGGGGTGTCTAGTACGGTTGAATGAAATGCGAGTCGTATTGGACAAAATAAGACCTATGGAGAAGAAGTTGGCATATCAATTACAAAAGTTGGTGGGTATGGCAGATAACTTTTCGAAAGTTGCTGGAAATTACGAAAGAAACGAGGATGTTTACGAAGATAATGACAAGAAAGATCCTCTTTCTTTTCGACCAGATATGTCAGCAATGGATAGCAACAGCGAAGACGAAAACATTGGAGAGGAGATTAGGAATACTGATGATATGGATAGCAGTAGTGAAGATGGCAGCAAGAACTATGATGCTGATTTAAAAGCAGCTAAGGACGCTGCAAGTTCATCTAGGACAGAGGTGAGCGAACGGAAAAAGATTGGTGTGTACAGGGCACCACGGTTGTCTGCACTTCCATACGAGCATAAGGACACAGCGATTGCAAAATCGGAAAAGGCCCAGCAACGTCAGGTTATGCGCATGCGAAATAGCGAAGTTTTACAAACGTTGCGACATCAGTATAGCGATCGGCCCGAAGAAGATGACATTTACGGCGGTGCGAAGCTGGGAACGACGAAGGCTGCAGCGAGAAAGATGGCTGCGAAAGAAGCAGAAAAGTTGGATCTTGAAGAAAGTAATTTCATTAGATTGGGTGTCAATCGAAAAGATCGTAAGGCAAAGAAACAAATGGAACGAGAAGAGACGAACAACCTTAAATCACTAGCTGATTTGGGAAGTCTAACAAGTGGATTTACTTCTTTTCAGAGAAATAAGAAGTATGGACGTGAATCAAAAACAGAAATAGAGGAATCCTCGCTAAATCTTCATCATAGGAAACGTAAATCAAAAAGCAATACCAGTGAAAGAAAGGCAAAAAATACATTAATATCTTTGGCCTTTGGTGGTGTTGATAACAGTAACGATAGAAAGAAGAAAAACAAGCAAAGGAAATAAATTTCAAAACTTGACATCACAAGTTCCTGCGCAAACACTTATGCACTTCATATCAGGGTGCATAATTTATCTCACGACTAGATGTAAGAGATCAATTCTCACCATGATTTATTACTTATTTCACAACTAAATTAACTTCGACGTCTGTCAACACTACAATAGATTCTGTCGGATTCACAGACGTATTAAAATAATGAGAAAAATCACAAAAACACCAATTTTTGTTGCAAAAATCACAAAAACACCACTTTTGAATCGACATTTTATTTCTCTGTCTACTTATGACAACCTCTATAAGTAATTTTCAACAT
>Ga0209092_10005269_pt1 | contig 10506 bp, 5 predicted proteins | sample FraStrMetagenome_FD_187446 | JGI IMG/M metagenome (GOLD analysis project Ga0209092, IMG submission 187446) | Marine eukaryotic phytoplankton communities from Arctic Ocean - Fram Strait ARC3M Metagenome (SPAdes) (version 2) | ecosystem: Environmental > Aquatic > Marine > Oceanic | place: Fram... | reverse complement strand
ACCTGTATCTGATGAAGAGGACGAGTTATAACTACAAAGTAATTTATACCTAGTACAAGAGTAGAAGTTAATATAATAAAAGCATACAGTTCAAAAAAAACCCATCAAAAACGAGCTTAAATCGAATACAATCGTAAAAACCTCATTTACAATCGAAATAATGCGATTTACAATCGGAAAACTGTTGTTTATAACAATCGAGATATCGTTATTTACAATCGGAAAAACGTCATTTACAATCGTGATTCTGTGTATTTCTCACGGCCGTTTTTTACAATCGGAATAATCGCGTTTACAATCGTAAAAATAATTATCTTGGTTTTATTTTATTAACTTCTACTCTTGTACCAGGTATAAATTACTTTGTAGTTACAACTCATCCTCTTCATCAGTTACAGGTTCGGAATATTATTTTTACAATGTTAATATTAAACAATACATGTATTTTGATAAAATTGATACATTCTGTCAACCACCACCATCTGATTAAAAAAAGAAAAGATTTCTTTAATCAATATACCGGTAATAACTAATAATTTTTAAAATTGGAATCCTAATCCATCCACAGCACGAAGTCAAACGAACAAGGTGTGAATTTTTAAATCGATTCCTAACCAAAAAAAAACGGTGTACACAGCATCCCGGCATTCGACATAGCTTATCCGTAAAGGTTATTCGGTGACAAAATTGAACACATAATTCTCTTGGGATCTTCAATCAATAAATTATTCACAGTTGAATGCATAATGAGCGGTAATGATTGCCGAAATATTAATGTCACCATCGCAGTTATTAGCGAAGGTTCTCGTAGATGGCTCAATCCCCACATTGAAGAATTCCAAAGGATCAATCCGCACGTAAAGATTAATTTAGGTGAGTCAATGTGTTTGGTTCTATTGATAACGCGTGTAAAAAAATTCGGCGTTGATTTGCAGTAACTATCAATTTATCCAGTGCTAAGTGAAACGCAAAGTCATTCGGATTATCTGCAGGACATCCTAGACGATCATGCTGAAAATGGCGACCTCTTTGGGTTCGATGGATATGAAGCCTTGGCTGGATTTATCGCTGATTACGTACAAAGTTTTGCTGCGGTTGACTTGACGCAACGCATTCGAATCGATAGTGAAGTTTCTCAACAGTGGATAAATATACTTCCGTTTTATCGTCAGGGTAATGGCGTCTTTGACAAAAAAGTATACATGTTACCTGTAAGTTACTCATTATGTTCGCTCACAGTGTATTCAACGAATAAGTGCTTATTCTTCAACAAAATTTTAGGCAGACGACAATGGTTATTTCATGTTTTACCGAAGGGATCTTTTCGATACGTTTAACGTAACGGTTCCGAGGACATGGGATGAGTTACAATATGCAATTGAATTCTTTCATGGCTTGGAAGATGACGTGACAAACATGACATATCATGGTCTTTGCCTAAACCGCCGGAACGGTTGTGGCTCAGGTTCCTGTTTTCACATGTCTCTCGGAACAATATCACAAACATTGGGAACCACGCAAGGTTCCTTCGTCGATCCTTCTACAGGAGAGTTGATACCAAAGGAAGCTATGATGAAGGCTGTGGAAATAATTGATCGTACTGTTCCCTACAGTGATCCTGATGGTAAGCTAGGTAAACGTGTTGATGTGATCGTATTAAGCATTTTTATATTTTATAAAATTAATTCTTTATGTTGTGAAGATTTTTTGGAAGGCACTGTCCCAAGTCGAGAACAATGCTTATCAATAAAATTTACTTCTAGTCAGTGTGCAATTACATACGGGACATTCAATCTAGTTCAAGATACAGTGAAAAAATTATTTGATGATTTGGAAATGGGAGTAGCACCGTTGCCTGCATCGGATATTGTAATGGACCGAGTGACTGGGAAATTATCCAATTGTTCGTCGAGACTGTGCCCGTTTGGAATCCAAATACCAGTCGACAACGAGAAGCAAACGATGACAGTAAACTACGCGCCATTTTACGGAACGATTGGTCGTGTGTTTGGATTGTCAACGTGGACGAGTGCAGAGAAACAAGACATCATTATCAAATTTGTAACGCACGTGATTGCTAACTCAAATAATGACGCAATTCCTGATTTGAACGGACGCTTTGGGGTAGTCCACCCGTACCAATTATCTCATCTGAATGAGACGAAATGGCTTGAAAAGAATCATTCAATTGAATATGTACGTCCACTTTTGGATAGTTTCGAGAAAAGCAGTAGTGAAAATGCCAACATTCTACCCAGAGTTGGGGATAAATTGACGTCTTTTAATAGATGGTTACACCGCGAACTATCAGAATACTTAACTGAAACCGCAATAATAGGAAATGACGGTATAGACGAACGCCGTAATGTCTTTGTAGATAAGGTGAGGGAGCAGCTTACTACACAGGTTTTAAATGATGGTACATTCCTTGAGAGCTACCAGAAGAGTCTAGGAATATATCAGGAGCCAGCAACAGAGAGGTTTATCCCGGACTCATTGTTTATTACATGCATTGTATGCGGTTGTGTAGTGCTATGTCTAGCTTTACGATATGCTTTGTATTTGCAAAAGAATAAGTCGGATGAAGTAGTAAGTGCGTTCTATCCCAACTTACTACTTGGTAACTGTATAGGATCGTGCGCAATCGCAATAGCAATCATAGTTTTACCATTCGATGAGGAAAGAGTCGGTATGGATTTGTCATCATATGCTTGTAGAATCGAGCCATCGCTGTTTATATTAGGGAATAGCATATTTCTTTGTAGTACGTTAGCTGACATCGTTTTTACAATTGAATCGTCAAGGAAGAGAGCTAGCGGCATGTTAAAAAGGAGTGAGAATGTGAATATTAGTCATCTAATGAAGAGCTCGATATTGACAATGGTACCTGCATTTGTTGGAGTAATATTGTTTCTCATTGATGACGAACCTAAGTGGGATCGGGATACATATATTGAAGATGGTGAAGTATGGGGAATGTGTAGTGCTACCTTATCTTCATCTCTATCATTAAAATTTGTCTCGTACTGGTTTTTGGTTTTGGTTGCTTTTTGTTTGTTGATTTTACCGTTCTCAAAATATAACGAAGTACAACGGCCGTGGATTCTGTTGACGCTCTCTATATATATGCAGGCAATGGTTTGTTGTTTTCCGATACTTAACGCCGTTGAAGGCAGACCTCTTGCATTTCTTACAACTCGATTGTTGTTTTATATCATAATCGCTGTGATTTCATATGGATTTTTCGTGATACCAATGACACTTAGGAGAGACAAGACTAGTAAAAGGATAACTGAGTCAGCAAAAATGTTGGTAACTGAAGCTAAGAAATTATCTGAAAGTCGGGACCAGTTATATGAGATCGATAAGAAGACTCTAAAGTTGTTGAATGCTCATCCCGAGTTAACAGGAAAGGTGCTTTCTCGTCGTGACAAGCATATGTTAAGCAGAAGATTTGCGAAGAAGTACTCGACAGTGGAATAATGGGTATGTTTCGGCGCTATAGATATAATTGATATTGATATGTCCTTACTAAAAAGTATGCTTTGAAATCAAATTCATACCTTTTAACTAAGTCAAGCTCTGTTGTCTACGTAGATGGAGCAGTTTTGATTTCCTGTTAACCATCTTGTTAGATCACTTTTATGCCCTGACCTTAGCGATAAAGAAAGTCTAAACTAAAATTACCAACTCTCTTCATCAGTATTTGCCGCAAGTTCCTTAATTTAAGTCCTTTCCTCATCAAGATCATAGGACTTCTCCAGAATTTAATGCAGAAAGCAAGACATCTAGTGACCGCTTATTGGACTACTTTAGTGTGGCTAACAGACGTAATATAATAAACGACGAAAATACGACAAAAATAATTAGTTTCAGCAGCGTACTTGCTTTAAAGAGATGCCAAAAGCAAGTTTTAGATGCTCGATATTTTTCCTTGGTACTTTTCGAATATTCGAACGACGAGGTCGGCTGAAAGTGATCGAAATGTTTTCCTTGCTTAACAAACTTTATCTATCACCTTCGCTTGAGGCTTCCTTGCAGCTTTATTCCTAACTTTTCATATCCACTGTGTTGAAATCATGAAGATCTTGAAAGATTTTCAGTAACGACGAGCCTGAACATGTTCACCAAGTGGCAATAACTTTCTGTCAACACAATATAATCCAAACGTTAGATAGCAAATACTTCTATATAGTTGAAGTTAAGGACCAATTTTGACAAAACGATAATACTCACATTTTCAACAGTGCGAATGCCGTCCCACAAAAAATCCCCTGCGATCCACGTTCCATTGGGTAGAATGTTCATTTTAAAATTCATGATTGTGGATGACGTCATTCTTGATCTTCTGGCTTGGATCGCTTCGAAGTGCTCCCATCTCTCCTCGCTGACACCAAAATTGCGTGTTACTCTTCCGTGTCTCTCTATGTAGATTTCTAGAATAGAGAGAGTAAGAGTAAGTAATATGCCGATGGCAACTAAAGGATAGAAAGGACGTCTTTCTCTCTTTTCTATATTTTATATTCTTTCGGATACACCCGGTGCCTTAAATTCCATGCGAACTCTTGACTTTCACGATGGCTTGGGGCTTCTGATGACTGTGATTGGTCTATGACTATGACCTATGACCGGAAGCTGTATGCGGCGATGCGGCGTGCACGAACTACAAGTACGAGTAAACTTGTGGAGGGTTTTTACGTAAGTGATATCAGACCCGAAAGTATGATGAAAACGTAAATCTCTCGAGAAAGTGTGCGTTCTTTTACGGCCAATGAGTGCTAACCGCAGAATGATGATAAATCAACTGCAATCGTGCATGAATGAATATCAACAGATTGAATGAGCTACCGTAGCTAGAGTCTTAAATCGGATCCATGTACAGATAAATATTAAATACATTTGGAACAAGTTGGATAATTTGTCATTTTTTCGGTATCTTTTCGACGTATGTAGACACTAAATAGTATTGCTTAAAGTATTTTATGCATTTCGTATCATTCATTACTATTCAATGTAAAAACTATAAAAATCTTATCTACATACATAATCACCGTTATAAATCGTTCAAACCGAGCTTCGAATTCATTCAATTAAATCTTTTTTTCTTTATTCAAACTCGAATTTTATTTCCAAATTCCATTCTTTTTAAAAACCTAACTACCCATTATAAATTCCACACCATCCATAACCTTTGCAGAAGTTATCTCGCACGCAAGTTCTATCCACGGCTCAGCACTCTTATTATCACCCAATATCCCACTTGCCGGAAATGAAGACGCCGGCAATAGCATTTTCATTGTGGGAGCACTGTTTTCACTACTCACCGGTGCCATCACAGGAGTGGGTGCATGCGTCGGGGATATTGAAGGAATACCTTCGGACCATTGTAAGACTTTGTCATCCGTCAACGAAGATAGTTTCAAAAATTCACTGCTCATACTTGTAACGGCGTCGGGACAAAACATGTAGCTCCTTTCATCCTCTGTGTCACTATTCAACGGGGACGGGTGATATAAATCCATACTGCGCCTTGTAGCCGTCCATGGTTCTATCGGATTCCATAAATCCGGATGCGATTCTAATGGACTTACATAAAACTCAGGGGAAGCAGCAGAGGTAGCAGTGGTTACCGATAACCGTCTACGATCCCACGATGAAGGAGCGGCACTTGGTGGAACATGTAAGTGGATGCTCCCAGGACCCTGATGCAAATCTTGATTCCAAACAGGCATCAACGCCGCCACAACACAAGCGCAAGCTGCCATTACTAACATGCCTGTCGGACTTCCCTTCAACCTCTTTCGACTGCTTCTCGAAGGCAGAGAATCATCCTCCGAATCTTCACTTCCCGTTGTCACGGAGGAAACTTCCGTAGCAGTGGAAGTTCCATTCAACAAAGAAAGAAATTCTTTCTCACCCAAACACTCCTCCAATCTCCGTAGCTTTTCCTTCAAATCCAACTTCTCCTTGGCCGCATTCTGCGCTTCAAATTGCAACGCACGAATTTGCTCATCACGCTCTTGCACCTGTCGTTGCAGGGTATCAATCACCTCACGTTTCCTCTCTCGGTGCAAAGCAGCACTGAGCCGATTTCGAATCAGACGACGTTGACGCTTACTCTCCGCATCATTCCCACTCGGAAGCTCCACCTGCTCTTGCTTCGCCGTATAAATCTGCGGCAAACTCCTCGAACTACTACTACTACTACTCGACGGCACCACATCCGGTCGACAATGCTTCATCGCCGCACCCACCACCGCCTTCTTCACAACCTTCTTCCTACTCTTTTTCACCACAACTGCCTTTTTCACCTGCGGAGGCGAACCCAACACCAAATGCGGCTGCTCCATAAACGCCGAAACCACCTTCGAATCCACACTGACAAGCTTATTCACCACCGACGAAACCTCCTCCACACCCAAACGATTCAAATACGACAACGAATCACTCGCTACAAACCGCTTCTGATGAATGCGCTTAAACCTCGCCATGGCCGCATCCTTGGAATTCACCGGGCTCAAATTTTTACTCAACAATTCCAACACAGGACGAATTCGTTCATTCATTTCTGCCACCTCTTCCTCCTTTAATTTTTGAGAAGAAGGAACGTGCATGGGTACCGAACGAATTTGAAAGGCTTCTTCTTCTTCTTCTTCTTCTTGCAAATCATTCTCATCGCTGCTGCTGCTGCTGCTGCTTGCTGCCACAATCGGTGGACCAAAGAAAAATTGATCAAATCCATCGTCCTCGTCTTCCTCATGCTCGTTTGTGTCATGATCATCCGTGTGTAACAATACCTCGGAATTAAAGGAGGGGTGTACGAGCATTTCCAGGATGGGATCGTTGCAAGAGTGTTCGTCGAGGATGAGATTCATTTTGTTGTTGTTGTATTGGGATTTGTGTGTGTGTGTGTGTGTGTGTATCTGGAAGATTAAAAATTTTATGTCGGTTGGGTGGGATTGGGATTGGGATTGGAACAGTCGGGGGGGGGGAAAATGACGGATTTGGATTTGACGGGAATGGGGGTTTCCCTGTGATTTTGTTGGTTGGCGTGGTTTGAGGTGATGGTTGGGTTGGAAGTTTGGGTTCGCTTTGTTAAGTAAATTTTGTCTGTTTATTGAGAAGTTACGGTCCATGGGTTATGTGAATCACAATTCAAACGGTATCTTTGTTAAATGGTACAGGAACCAAAAGAAAGGGAAAAATCCGTGTGCGTCAGTGAGTGTCACAGGTTGAGGACTCCCTCGAGGAATCGAGTTTTCCCTCTGGGAAAGGAAGAGAAGCGTGATGGCTTCCCGTAGTTTGTGATTTGCTTAAGCGTGCTTAACGGAGGGGTGGAACAACGTCATTGGGTGTCCACGACTTGCATTAATTGAGGAGAGTTTTCTTTGATTACATTCGGTTTTTCTTTGGGGTGAGAGATTCCTTCATTTGTATCTTGTTTTGGTGATAAATGCTTTTGTAAGGTGGATATGTCAAATGTAATGGCGTCAGTGTGAATGACGTTTTGTAATTTTCTTTGTAAGAGGGAGAGATTGGTACGGTTCACGTTGATGTTTCTTTGAAATTGCTGACGGATCCATGATTGTTTTTCAATTACCCGGTATCTTTACGATATTAATCGGCGGTAGTAACTTGAGGTATTACGAAATACGACAGAAAAATGATTTCGTGAAAAGGTTAGTAACTGTATGTTGTGGGTATCGTTTCAAATTGGGTTTTACTTTGCCTGATTCAAATGGATGGTATCTTTATTTTTATTCGATTTCTTGACGAAAATATAATCTGATCTGATTGGATTTTAAAGAAATATCAAATTGTAGTGGCTACGTGGAGGAGATGCACTCTGTCATCCAAAAACGTATTAATTTGGTTTTGAAAATAGAAGGGGAATAAAGAATACAAAATGTAAACCGGTTGTAAAAGAAATGGCGGATAATATGGAGAAAGTGGAACAATGATGTACACCTTTCTCAAGAGTGCGCTTTTTAAGAATACTGTTTGCATTCACGATACTTGCGACGCCAACGATCTAGCTATTCTTTGGACATACGCAGTATCGACCCATCTTGGATTTTGTTGGATCCGATTTTTTAATTCAAATTCGATTGCATACTTTCTCGCGCTGAAAAACTTTACATACATCCAATTGCTCGGAAATAGGTTGAATGCAAGTAAGCCCAAGACGTAAAATATGGATTGGTCATTTAGGTTCTGTATTTTTTTCTGAACTTGATTCCAATTTAGGCAAATTTACTACTAACCAAGTAACAAAGTGCTGCGAAATATAACATGAATTGGTAAACAGTATAAAATTCCTTTGAAATTCGAAATATCACTACTCAATTGAAGCAAGGGAGGAAAAATGAGAAAAATATCGAGATAAACTCACAATATCGTTTTCTGTAATTGTCATTTGCTGTACTTTCTAACCTAGGAGCAGTATGTTAATCTCACGAGATATTGAAAACTGATACGCTGCGCATGATTATTTGAAATCTCTCTAACGCAAAATTTCATTCGATATTCCTACCACCAAAAACCATTTTTCAAAGTCCATAGCAGGATAGTAAATAGAAACATAGGGCACCGAAATTCAATACAGTGTACTGCGTACAGAGCTCATTATCCTCCATTGTATAGCGCTCGTAGCGAATCATGAACAAATCCTAGATCCAGAGAATTAAACGACGCAACCTTCTACTCCGCATCCATAGAAAAACAATTACTTTCTAGTAAACTATGGTAACAAAAACAAACTCATTTCCATCCGGTGCAGGAGATATTACATTTGCAATTTCTTTGAAAGCTTATACTATTAATAACTTCTTTCCCGAATCATCCAATTACAATTACAATTTCACTATTCACTTTACCGTACCAGAAAGCAAAATCTTCCGTTTCATAAAATCATGCATTGCATAAATCATATGAACACAACCTTTCCATGAAATCGGTGACACGTTCCTGGATAATTGTTACCAATTAGACGGATGAAGAAGAGGATGAGTTATAACTACACAGTAATTTATACCTGGTACAACAATAGTAGAAGTTCTAAGAATACTGTTTGCATTCACGATACTTGCGACGCCAACGATCTAGCTATTCTTTGGACATACGCAGTATCAACCCATCTTGGATTTTGTTGGATATGATTTTTTAATTCAAATTCGATTGCATACTTTCTCGCGCTGAAAAACTTTACATACATCCAATTGCTCGGAAATAGGTTGAATGCAGGTAAGCCCAAGACGTAAAATATGGATTGGTCATTTAGGTTCTGTATTTTTTTTGAACTTGATTCCAATTTAGGCAAATTTACTACTAACCAAGTATCAAACTGCTGCGAAATATGACATGAATTGGTAAACAGTATAAAATTCCTTTGAAAGTTCACTTCTAAATTGAAGCAAGGGAGAAACATGAGAAATGTAAAGATAGACTCAGAATACGGTATCTGTCATTGTCATTCGCTGTATTTTCTAACACACGAGCAGTATGTTAATCTCCCGGTTTTCAAATATATTCGTTGAGAGATTGAAAACTGATACATTGTACATGATCATCTGATATCTCTAAAGTGCAAAGGTTCATTTGATTTATCTAACACCAAAAACAATGTAGTTGATCTGTGTATCTCACCAGGTTAATAATTTTTCCAAAGTCTATAGCACGATGGAATATAGAAACATATGACACGGAAATCAAATACAATATACTGCATACAGAGCTCATTATCTTCCGTTGTATGGAAGTCATCGTTATTGTACCTCCCATTATAGGGGTAGTCAAATAGTTACAGAGAATTATATATAATGAATGAATGCAACGACACAACCTTCTAATCCAAATCCATGGAACAACAAATACTTTCTATTAAGAAAAAGTAACAAAAACAAACTCATTTCCATCCGGTGCAGGAGATAATACATTTGCAAATTCATTGAAAGCTTATACTATGAATAACTTCTTTCCCGAATCATCCAATTACAATTACAATCTCACTATTCACTTTACCGTGTACCAGAAAGCAAAATCTTCCGTTTCATAAAATCTTCCATTTCATAAAATCATACGAACACAACCTTTCCATGAAATCGGTGACACATTCCTGGATCATTGCTACCAATCAGACGGATGATGATGAAGAGGATGAGTTATATTTAACTACACAAAGTAATTCGTGTTCCTCCTCCTGGGTATGGTATGGAACCATTTCCAACTCCATTAACCGCAAACACCCAAACTAGCATCTTGAACGCAGATCTTTAGCCTACGTATACACCTCCCCATCCCCTCCTTCTTCTTCTACCATCTCCTCTGTGTGTGTCGTGCTTGCACATGCCATCCTCCTCCTCCTCCTGATACCCTTTTGGAATTGGTATTGGAATAACCTATATATATAACATACACATAACAAATCATCACCATGAAGTCCATCGCTGCCCTCACTACCATCCTTGCCACCACTTCAGCCTTTGCACCTTCTGCCATTCAGAAGAA
>Ga0209092_10005268_pt1 | contig 10508 bp, 8 predicted proteins | sample FraStrMetagenome_FD_187446 | JGI IMG/M metagenome (GOLD analysis project Ga0209092, IMG submission 187446) | Marine eukaryotic phytoplankton communities from Arctic Ocean - Fram Strait ARC3M Metagenome (SPAdes) (version 2) | ecosystem: Environmental > Aquatic > Marine > Oceanic | place: Fram... | reverse complement strand
GAACTTGGTAACGCGTCAGTCAAGAACGGGAGTTTTGATTTATGTCAACAAGGCGCCAATAATATGGTTCTCTAAAAAGCAAAATAGTATTGAAACTAGTTCATTCGGGAGTGAATGCATGGCATTGAAGACTGGTGTAGAACTATTAGAAGGTCTGATCTATAAGCTTAAGATGATGGGCGTGCCGATAGAAGGCTATTGTCATACATGTGTTGATAATATGTCGGTATTTAACAATGCGAGTGTGTGAATCTGTTTTGAAGAAGAAGTCAAACAGCATCGCATACCATTATGTTAGATCTAAATGTGCGGAAGATATCTTGAGGATAACCTATGAGAATACGAAAACAAAGTTGGCAGATATTCTTACGAAAGTACAAGTTGGAGCAACGAAGAAAGCTTTCCGGGACAAGATTATGTTCCCTGGTGACTAGAATTTTATCATTATGTTTTCGTTTGTTTTGAAACGTTTTTGTCCGCTACCGGGTGCCCTGAAAGGGGAGTTGGGCAATACGTCCTCCAAGAGAGGTACGGTACATTATAGCGATATTACGATGTGCAAATCTATATCCTCTTGCGACGATGATAGCTTTGAGGGGAGCATTAGATTATGAAGCTAATTTAGTGCTCTTGGCGAGGGACCTGATGATACGGATGGTTCACTCACAATCTATAACAATTTTAACATACTTTGATCCTCACTTTACTACTTTATATACTATCTACACTACGTTAGAGTCTACCTTATACTCTACATAAACATATCGCTTGCCTAAGGAACGTGGCACATGACTACGTCGAAGATACCTACGACTACCGTGAATTACGTGGACTACGAAAGCAACATCCAAATTTAACGCTATTTCGTTCGAGCTTCGAGCTGACCAGTTTCAGCCATTTTTCGGCCCAATGACTACCGGACTACCAGTTCCGAAGCCTTTAATTTTTTTTTCAAACTGTATGCTTTTATCTACTCTCTTGTACTGCACGCAACATACTTGAATGCATTATTATTTTTTTTAATCTGTATTCTTTTATTTTGTTAACTTCTACTATTGTACATATATTATAAAACGGATAGGAACAGACATATCAGCAGGTTTTTGCAGCTTATCATTAGCATAGTATCAATACAATTGCTTTCTTAACCAGTAAGAAGGAAGTGCAGCAAAGTCCATCCATTTTCTCGCATCGTTGAAATCGCAGAAATCGCGTACAATTCCGAAATACAACACAAACCTTTTACTAGAAAAGGCATGGAAGGCTCTGCACATGTGGAGAAGAAATTAGATGATAAAGGATCACCATTATCTGCGGTAACGAAATGTGTATTTGAACCGGAGCTTAATCTGTATCGAATCGTCGCCCATAAAGGTAAAGTTGTAAGCCACTATGGTGTCTCTTTCAATCCAAATATTAAAGTTGATAAATGTGGAATTATTTCTGACAATGAATCCAGCGAGACGTTTAATTATTTGTTTTTTGAAGAAGCGCTGTATTTGACGCAGCGAGGTTTGCTTCAAGTATATGACGAAGATGGTCAACTTTTGACTGCGAAAGATTTGTTCAAATGCTTCGAAAATGACTGTTCATCGCAAATTATTATTGAAGCCTATCTTACATACATACATCTTCGCGGACAAGGTTATATAGTTTTTCGTCATGGCCTTTTAACCGATGGTTCCTATAACGTCCATGAATTGAATACACCCGAGGAAAATGTAGAAACGAAGAAAATGGCAGCAAAAGTCCGCGCAGTAAAGAGAAAAGAGGCATCATTGCGGGCGGCGTCTCAACCACCCCAAATATTTAATTCTGAGAAGGAACCAAAAATAGCATTCGATGTCTTCGAACCCAACTCACATTTTGCGAAGACGAAGGTTTCTTCACCAAAATATATGGTTGCAGTAACAAATTATAATTCGCCGATAGATATGTCTTCGCTCAACATTTTACTTCGAGAAAGGAGAGGATCTAACCTTAGAATAGCAGCTGTATCTGAAAGTGGAACAGTAGTTATGTTGGGCCTCTGCGATAAAGAAATCGTACCAATAATTCAGCCCATCACAGAAAACGTTTGATACAGCTACAAAACTTGTTGAATGTATTATGATTTCAGGAATTTCGAACAACTATGTAACATGAAATGTAATGTCGCTTCATCTTTACAACGTCAGTTTAACGTGCACGCTTAAAACAAGAGATTCGATATAAACGTTCTCCTTCTACACAGAGGAGAACCATAAACGTTTCATGCAACCATCAGGTCTTCCGCCAAATAAATCCCAGAAAAAAGAAGGCAATACAGTATGCAAGTTCAATTGAAATCGTTCCATAAAACACTTTATAGAAATTCTTTATCAGTCTACATTAATATACATAAAACGCCGAATGATCCTACTTGACATGCCTTCGTTTAGTCGCACGAATGATCCTACTTGACATGCCTTCGTTTAGTCGCACGAATGATCCTACTTGACATGCCTTCGTTTAGTCGCACGATGTACACTCGACCTCTTTGGCATCTCACGGTGTTTTAATTGACGGACATTTGAACTACGTCTCCTCCCACGACCATTCTCTTTCACGTTTCTATGCCATTCTGGAGGAATATCCCGAAGAGTTATGCTTCTCGAACCGTTGCCAATATCTCTCACAAGCTTTTCGTAAAGCTCTGATGGGGCAGCACTACGTAGCTGTTTCAACACAAGCTCCCCAACTTGACCGTCCTCGCATGCTTTGTTGAATACTGGTTCAACTATGAGCCTCTTCATTTCTTCATCTTCTGCTGCAATCAAATTTGCACAGGCTTTCAAAAAGGTGCCGTATGTAACGTGATTAGGGTTTCCATACTGAGAACATTCGAGCTCTTCAAGTGCAGCAAGCGCGATGTCAAGCACTCGTGATCGAGTAACCACGTCATCTGGACTTGAAAATGCGCAAGCATTGAGAAGAGTTGTATATGTGTACGCATTTGGTCGTATATCTTTGTTGCCTGCCTTATAGAGAGCATCCATCCCACGTAAGATAGAGAGCACTTTTTGTGCTTTTCGTGGCCTCTTCGATTTTGACCAGGCATTCATCACGCCATTGTAACTGAAGGAGTTAATTTTTACCCCATTTTCTTCCATCCGTTTCAAAACCGCTTCTGCTCGCATCGCGCTATCGTGTGCTCCTGAATATGTCCAAGCGGAAATGACATGATTGTAGCTATACACATCAGGTTTCGCCAATTGATTTCCATTTCGGTACTCTTTCTCCATTCGCTCAAGCCAAGCTTCTGCCTGAACTGCAGGGTCATTGGTTCCTGAATTCCTGAAAGCGCCTAAAAGAAAGTTATAACACAGTGTGTTGGGTGTCAAATCTGACTGCCCACTTTCAACCTTTCTCTCCATTTCATGGATAAGATTGATAATTTTGTTAATAACATCTGGCATTCCTGCTTTAACGTAAGCATCCATAATTGTTGTGTACGTGTAAATATCTGCGCGAACCTTCACCTTTCCTGATTCGTGCATTTCATCCATTTTCCTCAAAATATCTTCAATCTTAGCTGTTGAATCCTTCGTTCCAGTTTTGGCATGAGCATGAATCAAAGAGTTGAAGCCATAAGAATCAACCTCTAAGTCTTCCTTATCGGCGACCATTAGAAGGCGTTCCAATACCTTCTCACCTTTGCTTGGATTTGGATGTTTCGACCTTGTCCAAGCTTCAACAACTGAATTGTAACTAAAAACACTCGGTTTCATATCAACGTTCCCATTTTTATAGTTCTTTTCCATCTCATTAAGTAAATTTTCGGCACTTTGAGCAGAGCCTTTCTCGTCGCTCTTCGCCCATGCCATAATTACTGTGTTGTAACTAATTTTATCCGGTTTCGCATTTTGGTTAATCCCAGTTTGATGAAAGTATTGCATCCGACGAAGCAAAGCTTCTGCTCTTCGCGGAGCTTCAGGATGAGATGATTTCGCCCAGCAATTCAACACGGAGTTGTAGGCGATAGTATTTGGCGTGACGTCAGGATTGTTTTCCATACGAGTTAATATGGCTTCCGCCTTATGTGGTGCCTCAGGATCACGTGGAGTGGACTTTGCCCAAGCATCAATAGTGGTTGTATATGAATATTCATCAGGATTAATTAGATTACATGAATCTTCAAGATAACTCAAAATCTTTGTAGCACGTTTTGCTGCACTCTTATCGCCACTTTTACTCCAACAGTTGATTCTGTATAGTAAACCTTCTGTAAGATTTAATACAAGCAATACGAAAGGAACGACAAACACTTACACAGAATTGTAACTCAGAACTGTCGGGGAAATATCCTTTTGGTTAAAGTGTTTTCTTAAATAAATCATCCTGTGAAGCAAACGCTCGGCTCTCTTCGCAACATCACAATTAGAGTTATTTGCAGTACATTTCGCGTATGCTGATATGCAAGCGTTGTAAAGATCTACCGTTGGCCTCAAATGTTTGTGCTTAGGATTTATTTCATTACCTGCATACGCAAGATCCTCCATGAATTCAAGAATTTCCTCGGCTCTGGTTGCTGAGCACAACATGCGTGAGCTAAAATAAATCAACATTGTTAAAACGAATGACTTACCGCAATGAAGAGTTGTATTAAAACTTTTAGAATGACTTCGAAAAGCGTAGAGTTCAATTACTCGAGAAAAGCTATGAAATGATGGCATGAAATCCTCGCCATTTACTCTTTTTCGATATAGTGAATAAGCCCATTTTAATATTTTTCCAGCGCGAACAGGTGCCGCCGGTGAAGCAGTATTATACCACGCCCTAATACACGCATTAAATGATTTGATATTTGGTCGGATGAGTTGGTCACCACTTTCATACTGAGATTGCATATACCTGTATAAGAACAACCGAAAGTTGAGTTGAAGATATGAGATTTAGGCTGATAAGAAACAAATAGCAAGTGAACACACAACACCCACCGCAAAATAGTCTCGGCTCTCTCCGCTGCAACAATTGCCCTTTCTTTTGTCATATCTCCTTCCAACCAGCACGGAACCCAAGCAGAAATTAGATAATTATACATCTCAGTAGTCAAAGGAATATGCCTCGCCGATGCACCCGTCCTCACTCGCTCATCCACTACCCTCTTAATTAACTGTTCGACATACAACGCAGAATTCTTTTGTTTAGTCGACCATCCCCTGATTATATGGTTGATTTCGCTTAAGTCGGCAGGATTCAGTTCTACTTTATTGATCATATACATCGTAGCATTATTCAAATATTCAAATTCTGTCTTATGAGTAGACGGCAAAAGGAACGAAATCTCATCGTCGTCGTCGTTGTTTTCTTGACAAACCCCTGAACATTCAAACAAACTTGTCGTGTCCGTATTGCATATTCGATTACTTGTATTTCCCCTCCTATTATTATAATTATTATTATAATTCTTATTGTTGTTGTTGTTGTTATGATTCCGGCTTTTACAGCTCGATCTATTTAGAAAAATTCTGGTCCCGTCCTTAGTGAGAAAGTTGTTTTCGTTCAGTTTCCAACTTTGACTTCTCAACGATCCAACGCCAGTTACAAATGCATTACTGGATATAAATATCGCACTGTGGATTAAGAGGAATAGTTGACTTCTTTGACGTATGAGATGCATATTAATGACTAAAAAACTGTGTTGGCAAACTGCGTTTTATCAGTGAGTTTTTGTTTCAAGAGAGGCAAGGCGAGAAAGTGACAAGTTCTGTTGCAAGTCAGCAGCTGTCTCAACTGAAGTAGCCGTGTCGTGCCCTCGTGCCCTCGTGTACATGTTTTCTACGATAATCTTTCCTTCAATAACATGTTCAGTGCGCGTGCTGGCTGCGGGAAGTGTGGGTGCTGGGTGCATGATGTGATGTTTGATGTGATGTGTGCCGCGGGTATTGTTGTAGACTTTTACGGACACAGACAGATGGAACGAAGTTTTGGTGTCGTAGAATTGCACGAGGGGCAGCATCGTCTTGTGAGTTGTGAGTTGTGAGAACTAGGGGAAAACAGCTGGGAAAACGTAGTAAGCAAAATATGTCCCTAACGCCAATCCGCCTAAATTGGTTTTCTCGATTAGACTTCGTAATTTACAAAACACCGGTACACATGATACATATATATATATAAAATATATATATTTAATTAACATGTGATGTGAAGTTCGATACATCATTGAACTTCGTTACGCCAGTAACCAGTACATGAACTTCATTTACTCTATCGTTAGACAACAAAATACAGTTTCATTTACTTACATACGAGTTCTATTATTTGTCAGAGCTACGAAGATATGCGTTAGAGGTTCCAGAATCCCTGCAAGTAATATGACGAATCGGTTTCGGTGGGGGAAGGAGGAGGTGCAGGTCTTGGATTCACCTTAACTGATCCTTCCAAGGTTGTTATGGTTGAATCTTGATTGTCGATTGAAGCATGAAACTTCACCGGCGACGAGCCAATAGTGTCTTGAAACAAATGTGTCAGCGTTTCAATTCCTTCCTTGCATCGTACTGCTGATGATGGCAACGTTTTCAGTATTCATCTGTAGATGCAAAAAATACGTAATGAATTCTACATACCATCTGAGCATAAAGACCGGTACTGCACATGTACCAATATACCTACAACAAATACGGAAAGCATTATCATTCATATCTTTTTAGCTAGGTCGACAACACAACAAACCTCAATCGGTTCCCCACCACCATCATCCTTCTAAGAGTGAGAAGGGTAACGCAGTTGGAATATTGCAAACATAAAGTGGCAATTCTATTTAAACTTGAGAGCGATGTAAAAGACATCATACTAATATTCTCTACATTAATCGTACGTGTATCCTACCGTTTTTGATGGGAATTTTGTCAAATTCATATACTCTTTCTTTGACAACGGATTGGGGGTTATGAATAAATGAGTGGTTAGTGTTTGGTTTGATGCTGACATGGTTTGATTAGATTTCAATTATTCTATTAGTTTGTTGTGTTTTGGTAAAATTTGAAAAACGTTGTAGTCGCAGTCAACTTTGCTGCGAATAGTTCCTCGGCATGTTGAATTAAAGTGTGCAATTGAACTCTGGTATAGATTGGTGGCAAAATAGATACAAACATCTGAAAAGTGTCTGAAACTGTTCAGCTCGAACAAATTCGTGCCAGATCCTAAGGAAGGCTTTCTTCCAAAAATATAATTTTATTTCAATACCGTGAAATTTGATGTCAAAGCCATGCTAACACTCATTTATCCAAAGTTTGTTTCGATGGGAATAGAATTTCTTTTTAATCAGAAGAATGATCACAGGAGTGAAGGCGATGATTGACATGAAGCAGTTTTACGAATATGATCACGAATTAATCAAACTACTTCGCTCTTTTTCTCTTGAATAACTTTCGTATGCGTTTACCTTTCTTTCCGATCTTTTCCTTAAACATCTTTAGCTTTGGATTTTCCGGTTTAGATTCATGAATATCAATTTCACTTTTGCTCTTGATCTTTAGGGCTTCTTTAATTTTCTTGGTATAGCCCTTAGGAACCTTTCGTTTGTTATTTTTGTAAAATTCTCTCAACATGAAATCCATCTTCAACCCCTCTTGATCAGTTCGTCGATATTCTGGCTTACGTTCTTCACTAAAGTTGCCCCAACTCATATGCTTCATGTACTTTCGTAGTTTTTTCTCGCGTGAAGGGAAAACTAGATGACATCTGTTTTGGATTTAAATAAAGAAAGGTGAGAAATTGTTGAAAATACCACACGGTTCAAATCCTTACATATCCCCGACCAAGTTCATTACAATTGATTTATCACAAATATCACTGTAAATCAACAATATATCCTTCTCTATTACAGTAAAGCCTCGTTCTTTTTGTTCCGAAAAGAAAACCAAACATCTGCTCAAGGCCTCCAAAATTTCAAATTCTTGGTCAATAATTTTCGTGAGTGATGTCATATTAGCGGATAGATTATCGAAGTGGTCTCGCAAAATAGTTATATCCTCTTTAAATCGACCGGTAGCTGCATCAATGTCGGAGAAGTATGGTTTGATATTGCTTTTATGCTTTCCAGCTTTTTCGACAAGGCATTCGACTAAAAACACGCATGTCGCCATGATCAGAGCTTGAATACTCTTCTTGTAAAGGAAAGGATTGAGCCATTTTTCAAGATCCACTGAATAGTCATCCATTGTTTTAATTATAACCTCTACAAAAAATTTTCCGTCTGATTTTTCCCAATCTGTAGAAAAAATCTTTGCTTCGATGGCCTCGGAAATGGAGGTGAATACAAAAGCATGTGTATATTGAGCTGCGTAAATAGCATCCTTTGAAAATAATGCTATGAGATCCGTCAAACACTCATCGAGCATACTTTCAACTCCGTCATGACTTTTGCACTTTTCTTTTATTTCAGACATAAGAAGTTCCGAATTTTCAGTCATTCTCAAGTAGTCGTTGGCTGCAGCACAGGTCGACTCTATATCGTACAAAAATTTGTCTCGAGAATTGGCCTGCTTTGCCCGAAGTTGAACAAAGAATAGTGATGCGACATCTGCTAATATACCGGACGATTTAGTGGTGTACTCTTGTACAGAACCCAGTGTTAAACTTGCAAAGTGAAATATATCTTCGCAAAGAGATGACGCTAACTTCGAATTTACCCGAAATGCGTGTTTGTTTCTTTGCACACTTAAAATATCGAAACAAAAATGAGAGCTGGCCTTTTGTGAAATCTCTGAGACCCAATGAAACCATTGACTTACGAGTAGACATTCTCAAAAAACTCTTCAATGGTTTTTCTTGACCGATCCAAAAACTCTTGTCGAGCTAGTGAATGAAATTCACGCATCGTTGAATTCACCCATTCAACGTCTGCTCTAGAAGCCATATTAAGACTTCGCTTCAAATCAACCCGCCTTCCAAAATATTGCTGCATTGTCGATGACCACAACCAATAGTAATCCCTTTGAATTGGTCCCTCAGGTCCAAACAATTCCAACCATGCAATCAGACTCAAAAGCTCATTCGCGCTAAGAGCGCTGCGGCTTAGATTCCCTCTAGTCGAACCAATGTGTTCCAAAATTTGATGTGGAAACAACGCATCTAAAAATTCTTCAGCATTGAATGGGCTACGTGGTCGTAGTTCTTTTCCATCAGATGATATGTCAACAGCTTTCCCAAAAGAATAATCAACTCGTCTGGGTGCAGATGGTTCAACGACATATCGGCTCGTCGGCTTGCCACAAGTCAAACCCATTTTTTCTGTAAAACAAAATTCATATAAATGTTAAAACCGGTACTGAAAAAAAGACTGTTCGTTGACATGATTTATTTCATTCAAAGTCAAGTACGCTTACAAGAATTTTGTCCCGACACAGTTGTGATCGTACAAAGATTATGCTTAAATAGCAGACAAAAGCACACCGGTCCTGTGATAAGAAAAGTTCTGCTTTTATGATAGAAAATATGGCTTATCGAGCTCTTTCTTTTGGAATGGCTACCAAACTCTGTACGTTATGATTTCAGATCTTGCTTTGTCCATTTAGTTCTTGTTTTTCAAACGACTGCAGACTGCATATTAATTTTTTTCAACCAGACGTCTCTATTACTCTGCTATCGCTCTACCCGGTAGAGTCGGTAGAGTGATAGAGACACATACAACACTCTTGTATTTTGCAGAAAATTTCTGGAATATCCATGCACATGTGGAAATTGGAAATATCCCAATCAAAGTACATATGTATTGAATACATGTATCATGTATCAAAGTGATCCAGCGAACTATGTTTGTCGTTATAACGTAAAATCGGAAAAAATCATATTGAGTCTTGTTTTGTTGTCATTGATTAGGGGGTTCTCATTACATATATATGAGAACCTATATAGAGCTAATTAAGCTTATAAGTTTTAGTTTGTATTTTGTATTACAAAAACTCCCGCATCTTCAATCCTCCGAATGGTAGTCCCTATCTTTTTGAAGCAGATGTAGCTGGTAGATAGGATGTCAAAGTTTGTAAAATATACAATGTACTCGTAATTGAGTTGCCACATGCCACATGTCACATGTCTCGTCAATATCTTTTCATTTTTTCAAAATATTTGTAACGAACTTTCGTGGCAGCATTTGGGTAAAACTTCGCACAGTTATGTAGTGTACCGGTAGTAGATTGGGACACCATAAGCCGTTGTATTTTATTTCTACTGATTTTAATGATTTTTTTCTACTGAGATGTATGTTCGCAAAAATGATGCGATTTTCTACTGATCACACTTAAATTCTCTACTGAGAATTGAATGATTTTCTACTGATCACAACTAAATTATCAAGGAGTCCAAGAAATCCGAAATATACCACGAGCTACGAGAGGCTGCTAATATTCCGGAAGGGTCTACAGAAAGCGAAGATGGGACGACGCTATTTGGCCTTCGCGCATATGGAGTTCCAATCGGAAGCGAAGTCTTCGTCACGGAATGGCTGAAAACCAAAGGAGAGCGCATCAGAAGCAACATGCTCG
>Ga0209092_10005264_pt1 | contig 10513 bp, 8 predicted proteins | sample FraStrMetagenome_FD_187446 | JGI IMG/M metagenome (GOLD analysis project Ga0209092, IMG submission 187446) | Marine eukaryotic phytoplankton communities from Arctic Ocean - Fram Strait ARC3M Metagenome (SPAdes) (version 2) | ecosystem: Environmental > Aquatic > Marine > Oceanic | place: Fram... | reverse complement strand
CCAAGGCCAAGACACGCCTGCGTCCAAGCTTCTTCCCATTCACCGAGCCAAGCTTCGAAATGGACTTCTTTTCGCCCGATCTCGGCAAGCTCAGTAACAAATGGCTCGAAATTATGGGCTGCGGCATGGTTGATCCCGAAGTCTTCAAAGCAGTTGGCATTGATCCGGAAGTCTACACAGGCTATGCATTCGGCATGGGTATTGAGCGTATCGCCATGATCTTGCAGGGCGTCGATGACATCCGTTACTATTACCAAAACGACGTTCGCTTCCTTAAGCAGTTCGCCTAGCGGCATTTGAACGAACCACTAAGTTAGCTGCCAGCGCAGAGGTATGAACGAGTTAAGTGAGACAATTATCGCAGCCGCAACTGAGCGACATCGGGAATTAGGCGCCTGGCTTGTTGAGGGCAGCGATGAAACTTGTTTGGCTCATGAATTGAATCTACAAGGCATTCAGGCTGATCGTCAAAAAATGCAGCCGATCCATTACCAGGGCCTGAAAACCGACGAAGCATCTCGAATTGACCCTGAAGCTGAGGATCAAATCATTTCAGGGTTTCAACCGGTGTATGCACGAATTAGCATCCACATGGAACAGCTTTTGACTAATTTACAGGCTATCAGTCTGCATGCTCGGTTGTCGGAGGGGTTTCAATGTGGAATTACTCAAAATGCACGCTTCGAGTCGTCCAAAATCACCCAACTTCCTAACTCAATTTTCCACTCTGCGTCCTCCGCCAATGCTGCGGATCAAAGCACGCAACCTAAGTCCCAACTGACTCTACTGAAATGAAAATTTCCTACAACTGGCTTAAAAACTACATCGATCTTGATGAGACCGCACATTCACCCGAAGTCCTTGCCGAGGTGCTTCCACTTCTCGGCTTTGACATCGAAGAATACGAGAAGCTTGGCCCCCCGCAGTTTCAAAATGTTGTCGTAGGTCAAGTTCTCGCATTCGAGCAACACCCCGACGCCGATCGCTTGCGTTGCTGTAAGGTTTCCACAGGCAAAGCAGGCGAAGTCCATGATATCGTCTGTGGTGCCAAAAACTTCACCCAAGACGACAAGGTCATGGTCGCGCTTCCCGGCGCTGTCCTTCCAGGGGACTTCAAGATAAAGGCCTCCAAGCTTCGCGGCCAACCTTCGGCGGGCATGATGTGTTCGTCCAAGGAGCTGCAGCTTGGCCAAGACCACGAAGGCATCATGATCCTCGATCCAGACGTCGTCCTCGGCACGCCGGTCAACGATCTTTACACTGATGGCGATACCGTCTTCAATCTTGAGATTACACCAAATCGTGTCGACGTACTCAGTCACATTGGTGTGGCTCGCGAGCTTTCTGCACGTTTCGGACTCGCGGTGAAATATCCAGAGGTCAAAGCTGGTACTGATTGCGATAGCTCAGGTGAACCGCTGATCTCCGGGGTCGAAGTTGAAGCCACTGAGGTCTGCCCCCATTACAGTGCGACTTGTATCAAAGGGGTCAAAGTCGGCCCCAGTCCGAAGTGGCTCAAGGACGCAGTCGAGGCCACTGGCCAACGTTCGATTAACAACGTCGTCGATGTTACCAATTACGTGCTTCACGAGACTTGCCAGCCCCTACACGCATTTGATGCAGCCAAGATCAAAGGTGGCAAACTCGTGGTTCGCATGGCAAATGAAGGGGAGCAGTTTACCACACTTGACGCGAAGGAACGCACACTTTCGGCCAATATGGCAGTTATTGCCGATGCCGAGCGTGCGCTGGTAGTCGCAGGTGTTATGGGCTCGCTCGACGCCGAAGTCGAAGACGGCACCACCGATGTCGTTCTCGAAGCAGCTTATTTCAATCCGACTTCTGTTCGTGCTACGGCCCGCAAGTTATCGTTGTCGACTGACAGCTCATATCGCTTCGAGCGCGGAGTCGATCCGCAAGGCGTCGAGTATGCCGCACTCCGTGCGATTGACCTGATCCTAGAGGTGGCAGGTGGCACAGTTGATGGGCCGATGCTCGTGGCTGGCCAATTCGTAGAAACTGTTAGCGAAATCCAAATCAAGCCCGACAATATTCGTAAATTCATCGGCTTCGATGTCAGCGACGAACAAATTAAGCAAGCGCTGGAATCACTCGAACTCAGCGTTGCCGTGCATTGCGACAGCGATGGCTCGGCGCGTTGGCTAGTCTCAATCCCATCCTTCCGTGGCGACCTGCAACGCGATGTCGATCTGATCGAAGAGTTCGTTCGTATCTATGGTACCGATAAGATCCCCGATTCGCCCGTCGTTGCGCGTGGCATAAGTACTGAGGATCACCGCATCTACACCGTCAATGCCGCAGTCGCGGATTACTTGACCGGTCAAAATTTCAACGAGGCGTACCTCTATTCGCTGCGCGATCCCGAAGAGACTCAGTTTTTCTTTGGCGACGGAGGCTTCAAGGTACTGGCTTTGGATAATCCCTTGCAGAGCGATCAGAGCCATATGCGCCCGTCACTGATTCCTGGGCTATTGGATGTGCTCAAGCTCAATAATGCTCGCGGCACTGGCGCCACCCGCTTCTTCGAGCGTGGTCACGTGTATCGCGAAGTGAAGGGCGAGATGGTCGAACTCATATCTGTTAGCTTTGTTATACTAGCCGATCAAGTCAGCCGCGAATGGCGTCAGCGTGAAGTCGCAGATTTCTACAGCGCACGGACGCTCGCAGGTAACATTCTCAACTTGGCTGGCACTGCGTCTAGCAAGCTCAACTACAATCCGATTAGTGAGTGCAAACTTTGGCAGGGCGGTCAATCCGCCTATGCTGGCGATTTCGCCAAGATGGGCTTTGAAGTAACGGTCGGCCTATTAAATGTGGCAACGCTTAAGGATCGCTGGCATATCGACCAAGCTGTCATTGCCGGTTCGGTTCTAATGACTCCGAAGTTTTTCGAGCGCAAAGCTAAGCGTGGACGTCATAGCGTTATTAGCAACCAGCCCGCGTCAACGAAAGATCTGGCATTAATCGTCGATCAGGCAGTGCTCGCTGGACAGGTGCAAAATGACGTAGCCAAGTTTGCCAAGAAAGCCACTCAAAGTTTCAACTGCGAAAGCGTCCGCGTGTTTGACGTCTACCAAGGTGAAGGTCTTTCAGCAGGCAAAAAGAGCCTTGCGCTAAGCATGAACTTTCGCGCCGCCGATCGCACGCTCAAGGATCAGGAAGTCAACACCGCTTTCGAGGCGATCCAAAGACTGATTACAGATAAAACCGATTATCAGATCCGAAAGTAAGCGTGCTGTTGGATAAATCTAAGTATGCTTAAAACTTCGGTTTAATGACTGCCAGGGATGACGCGTGCTCGCTGCCATCGGTTCTTAGTCGGATGGGTTTACAGGTTCTCTAAATTGTTGAGCTATTCGATTGTTTAGAGCACCGGCCGCGTTGAATCAAAGGCAAGAGCAGTTGCTGCCTCTGGCTAATCGCCCGTTTTTTATGGATTTCGGTTTCAAGAATAGACAAGAGACTAAAGTTCATAACGATTATGAACTTTGCGGTGAAGCTCTCGGCAACTAATACAGAATCGATGATTCATGAGTTCTTCGGGGGGGGCGTATTTTTCGAGACTGGAAATCGTCGGGCGCTTTGACCACAGCGTGCGTCGGTTTTGAATTGCAAAATACCACTACACAACGAATTAAGAAAGATTGTGCGAACGCTGGAATCACGCGACCTACAAGCGAAGAAGCCTTCAGTTGTAACTTGGACCATCCTGAATTGAGCTTTTTGGATCGGGTATCGATGCCACCCACCCACTGCCTGCCGTTTAATGCCGTGGTTGGTGTCAGGGATGTTTTAGTTCGTGCACTGCCACAGAATTGCTCAGTTCAACTCAGTTTTCTACCTCTTTTCCCATACTCAGTAGCCACTGGGCATATTTTAAATCGGCAGGGCTGGTGATTTTTAGATTCTGGGTGTTGTTATGAACTAGTGTCGTTTTGAGTCCGATCATGGCTGCCGCCGCCGTATCGTCAGTGATGCTTAGCTTGTGCTGTTGCACATAGCTGTAGGCTTTTAATATTTCAGGATAGGCAAAAGCTTGTGGAGTTTCCATTGCCCATAGCCGTGACCGATCTAAGTCTTCAAGCTGGCATCGCTGATGTGCATTCGCGATCGCAACGCGTTTGATGGTATCGGCTGGCGGGTGAGCTAGTGCCGCGGCTCCGTCACATTTTACAGTATCCCATAATTCTAAAATGGCGAGGGGGTTGATGAGCGGTCGCGCGCAGTCATGAATGAACACATGTGTGCAGTGCTGAGACTGTGCCTGCAAAGCATTATAAACAGAATCTTGTCGTTCGTCGCCGCCGGCAACCCAGTTGATGGAGTGAGCCTCCATCTTCAAAGTGCTCAAGCTGTCGTCCAGAGCAGTGCGTTGTGAGTTATCTCTATAGACGACTGTGAGAGAATAGAAAATTTCACTGTCTAGAAATGCTTGTAGTGTATGAGTAAATACATTGCCGGCCCCTAGTGGGGCTAAAATTTTATCCGTGACCACTGACTGCATGCGCTGGCCACTACCACCGGCTAAAAGTATGGCACTGATTTGTTTTTTCACTTTATTAATAAGTCGTTAATTGGGCGACCCGCTAGGCCAGGTCAGCCTGGATCGCACGGGCTGCGGCTGCGGGGTCGGGGGCATGTAAAATGGGGCGTCCGACCACGATATAACTTGAGCCTGCGGCAGCAGCAGCGGCGGGAGTCATAATTCGCTTTTGCTCATTGGCGTCACTGCCTAGCGGCCGAATTCCAGGTGTGACTAAGATGGGAGCGGGGCCGAATCTGGCGCGCAGTGGCGACAGCTCTAGTGAAGAGCTCACCAGGCCTTGGATACCAGCGGCGAGGCTTAACTTGGCAAGGTGCATGACTTGTAATTCAGTTTCAGCTTGAATGTTGAGCGTGCGCAGCTGTGCAGTATTCATCGATGTTAGTACTGTCACTGCGAGTAAGTTTAGTTGGGGTGCGTAGTCTAGCCGAGCTTGGTTGGCCCATTGCAGCATTTCGCCACCGCCAGAGGCGTGTAGAGTGAGTAATTCTACGGGGAGCTGAGCGATACTTTGAACCGCCTTAGCCACTGTATTCGGGATGTCGTATAGTTTTAGGTCTAAAAATACCTTGTAACCACGCTCTGCGATTTCACGTACAAAATTAGGACCATATGCAGTGAAAAGTTGTAGGCCGACTTTTACCCATTCGAGGGAATCGCCCATCCGATCTAAGAGTGCTAGCGCTTCCTCGCGCGTTTCCAGGTCTAAGGCTAGGATTAGTTTACAAGCAGAGTTCGAATTTGACATGCAGAAGAGTTAGCAGAGCCAAGCGCGGAGGCAAAGTGAAATGTGCAAAATTGTCTGGCAGTGTCAGCTTGCTATTATATCTATGTGGAATGAAGGATTACGTTGCTGAAATGCACTTACACACGCCAGCTAAGGTTAATTTGATGTTGTCGGTGCATGGTCAGCGAGCAGATGGCTTTCATGCCTTGACTTCACTGGTCGTGTCATTGGCATTTGGAGATGAGCTGAAGGTCAGGCTGCTCGATGGCGCGAAGAGTGACCGGCTAAATTGCAATGATGCCAATGTGCCGACCGGAACGGATAATTTGATTTTAAAAGCGGCTCGATTGTTTCGTGTGCGTTTGGGGCGCACCGTTTTTTTTGAATTCGACTTGGAGAAACTGATTCCTATGGGCGCAGGTTTGGGCGGTGGCAGTAGTAACGCTTCTAGCGCATTGCTGGCGATGAATCGTTTATGTGGTGGTCCGCTCTCGACATTCGTTTTGTTAGAACTCGCTGCTGAATTAGGTTCCGATTGTCCGTTTTTTATCGACCCTCAGCCATCGTTAATAAGTGGGCGGGGTGAGATAATCAATGCGGTCGATCCTGAGCTGGCTAAACGATTGTGTGGGCAATCTGTGGTGCTTTTTCGTCCGCCCTTTGCAATTAATACCGCATGGGCCTATGCTCAGTTGGCTGCAGCAGCGCCTGCTAGTTATGAGGCGCCTGAGCTCGCGGCTAAACGGCTGGAGTCTATTATGAAGTCTGGGACTGAATTGCCGAGTCGCTTGCTGTATAATAGTTTTGAGGCGGTGGTGGGGCGCAAATATTTGGCCTTGCCTAGCTTACTCAGCTCACTGCGTGAGCTGGGAGTTCCGTGCTTAATGAGCGGTAGTGGGAGTTGTTGTTTTGCATTATTGGAGCAGGCTGCTATACCTACTGCACAATTGCAGGAACTCTGTTACAATGCACTAGGCGAAGCAGCCTTCTGGATTGAAACTGAAATTTGCTGAGTTTAAGTACATCATTTATAAGTTTTAATTTGTATTGTTATCAGTCTAACATAGTAAATTAGCTACATGCCCCTTGCTCCGCCAACATTTATTCCTAACATTCCAGTGACTGAATCCATTAACAACGCAGAGATTATTATCAAAGGTATTCCGGCTTCAGCTGGGGTGGCACATGGCAGAGCCTTGGTTTATTTACAGAAGCAGTTAGATGTGCCATGTCGCGATATTGCATTGAGTCAGGTGGAGGCTGAGGTTGAGCGATTGGATCAAGCTATTTTGCAGACGCGCGCAGAAATTACAGAAATCCGGCACAAAGTGGCCGACTCGCTGGGGGAGGGCGAAGCTTCGATTTTTGATGCACATTTAATGGTGTTGGAAGATAACGCGCTGATAGAGGAAGTTGTGAGTGCCGTGCGGACTTCTTTGACGAATGTAGAATCCTGCTACAATAACGTGGCGCAGCGCTATATTTCATTTTTCAGCTCAATGGAGGATGAATATTTACGCGAGCGCGTTTCGGATATAAGAGATGTTTCCCGCCGTTTGTTGCATAACTTGATAGGGATGCAAAAAGTCAATCTGGGGCATCTCGCCAGTGATAGTATTATAGTCGCAGAGGATATTACTCCATCAGACACAGCTGACATGGATCGCAATCGGCTGCTGGGATTTTTGACTGACGCTGGTGGTAAAACCAGCCATTCAGTGATCATGGCCCGCTCCTTACGTGTGCCGGCAGTCGTTGGTTTACATAATGCGACTCAGCAGATCAAGACTGGGGATCATTTGTTATTGGATGGGCATGAGGGGATCGTAGTCATTAACCCCTCCCCAGAGCGGCTGTTTAAGTACGGCAAACTCGCCAAGGACCGACTTAAACTTGGCGAAATTTACAGTTCGGTTATTCACCAGCCGAGCCAGACTCAGGATGGCTCTGATTTTGCCTTGATGGCCAACATTGAAGGTGTGTGCGATATGAAGGATTTCTCGCAAACTGGAGCTGAAGGTGTAGGGTTATTTCGCACCGAAGGTGTATTTCTTCGTCATCATGGCTATCCCGATGAGCCGACTCAGTATGAGGAATACGCTGCAGTAGTGCGCGCCGCAGGTGACACTCCAGTTATCATCCGCACGTTGGATATAGGTGGCGACAAGACGATTGGCGCTGAAAGTGTCGAAGATGATGACTCTTTTATGGGCTTTCGTGCGATTCGATTTTGCTTAGAGAATCCAGAGATTTTTAAGACGCAGCTGCGTGCCATTTTGCGTGCGAGCGCGCAAGGGCAGGTAAAGGTCATGTATCCCATGATTAGTGGGCTGACTGAGCTGCGACGTGCTAATGAACTATTGGAAGCGGCCAAATGCGAGCTGCGTGCTCGGGGCCAAGACTTTGACGAAAATATTGAAGTTGGTACTATGGTTGAAATTCCCAGTGCTGCCACTATCGTAGATCTGCTGGCGCAGGAAACAGACTTTTTAAGTATCGGTACCAACGATTTGATTCAGTACATGATGGCAGTGGATCGTTTGAACGATCGTGTGGCTCATTTATATGATCCTGCACACCCTGCAGTGATCCGTACACTTAAGGCTATTATCGATGGAGCCCGCAGTGCAAATGTACCCGTGAGTGTGTGCGGTGAAATGGCGGGCGAACCCATTTTTGCGGCACTGTTAATTGGTATGGGAGCAAATTCACTGAGTCTCGCACCTAGCCTATTGCCTGAGGTTAAATTTCTATTACGGAATTTGAAAATGACAGAGGCGCAAGATCTGGTTCAGTCAGTCTTAGCTAATGATAGCTCGGCACAGTCGTTGCAAATGTTAGAGGACTTTCGACTCAAGCATCTCGGAGATTTAATTTAAGCCGCGAGTCTTTTGCTTGCTGAAGACTCGACTGAGCTGAGTCTTCAGTCAGCTTCGGTTGTAGTAGGGCTAGATTCGTTTGCCAACTAGCCAAGATGCAGCTGATATGCAAGTTCAGTCAGTAACTGTGGCTACGTAAGCTCCAGCAGTGAGGTGTGCTCGCAACAGCTGTAACCCTAAGGCTGCTACGATTAATCTTGATCGGGCGTCTTTTGTTCAAAGCCGTGAATGTGGTCCGATTCTTCGGGTGTAGTGAACACCTTCACCACGCACCAAGCCAGCAGAGCAGTGACAGAGCCTACAGAGAGAAACATTATAATCCAGCCGCTATTTGTCATGGTGAGTCTCCTTAGTGATTTCCTTGTAAGTTGGATTTAACCAAATGATAAAGATGAAGAGTGCGGCCACAATACCAATTAAAGCGACACTCATCCACGCCACTGCATTTGGTTGGATAAATAGATCTCTAACGTAATTGCTGTAGTTGGTTTCGCCACTACTAAAGTTAATTCCAAATACATTAGTTGTAATCCACAGGCCAAACACCAGCAATAGGAAGAGGGGGCTAATATACTGCATCACGATTCTAAAAAAACCGGGAATACGAATGGCCGACCCTTGATGGGCTAGTTTGAGTCCTTTCTCGGCGCCGAGTATCCAGCCGAAAATAATAATTTGCAGGGTTGAAAGTACAAAGATTAGAAAGGTGCCTACCCAGAAATCGAGTGTGTCGAGCGCTTTGGTATCCGCACTAAAGTAAACTACGAAGCCACAGCCGACCGCAGTAATCATACCGAGTAATGCCACCGATTGGCGCCGATTTATTTTGAGCGCCTCTTCTAAGAATGCAATGCCTGGTTGTAGCATCGAGAGTGAGCTTGTGACGGCAGCGAGGAATAGTAGAAAAAAGAACAGGAAGCCAAACAAATGGCCAAAGGCCATATTGGCAAAAACCATTGGGAGTACGTTAAAGCCTAATCCAAAAGTTCCCATGCCAGCGACTCCTGCCACACCTAAAAAAGTGACGGCTGCGGGCAATGTAATGAGGCCACCAATGGCAACTTCGCAAAATTCATTGGCGCTGGTAGCGGCCAGTCCACTGAGCACCACATCGTCTTTGTTCGACAGGTAACTAGAGTAGGTTATAATGACACCAAAGCCTACAGACAGTGAGAAAAAGATTTGCCCTGCAGCGGCCAACCAGAGTTGGGGGTTAAAGAGTTGTTCCCCAACTGTGAGATGTCGCACGCGAGAGTTCGGGTTGATGGTAGCGTCGCTCTCTGCGGCAGCGAGCTTGGTAGGGTCGACGATCTGGGTCTCGACCACCCAAGCACCAGAGTCGGTTTTATGCTCGACCACATGCTTGGTCGGGTTCCACATGAAGCCTAGTCCGTTGCTGACATTGCGCTCGGGGAAGGCAGCATCGGGAGTGCCGAGCGTCAACACGCGTACCAGTATTATTAGTGCTATAATGACGAGCGTTGGCATCGCGTAGCGGCAAAATAATTCGATCCCCTTAGATATGCCGCGGTAAATTAGTACAAAGTTCAGAATAAAAACAAAGATTAGGAAAAACCCGACTTGTTTGAGGCCAAAGCCCAGTGCACTGCCATCGGCGCCGATGCCGATGAAGTCACCCCAGAATGCGCCTGCCTGATTGACATCTTCAAAGTTCATATTACCCGCCAAGAAATTGACAGCATAGCCCAAGCACCAGGCCTCAATATACACATAGTACATGTAAATTATAACGGGTATTAATACACCAATTACGCCTAGATACTTAAAGCTAGCACGTTTGGTTATGTAGTTAAAGATGCCGGGGGCAGAGTTGAACCCGGCTTGGCCGCCGAGGCGGCCCATCGTCCATTCAGCCCAACATATAGGCAGTCCAATCAGTAAAAATGAAATGAAATAGGCCAACATAAAGGCACCGCCGCCATATTCTGCCGCCTGGCCCGGAAAACGTAAAAAGTTGCCGAGACCAACTGCACTGCCCGCGACGGCCATGATGACTCCTAGCCGTGAGTTCCAAGATTCTTTAATACGTTTGCCCATTGTTTTGCAGTCTTAGTCAGAAGTGGCAGTCAGGCCCAGAAAAAAATGTGTGCAAACGGAGTGACATTATTGTGATGCTGGTCTTAAAAGGAGGCATGTCATTGATCGATCGATATGTTTTCAAGGAATGGGCTGTGGGGTTTGCGCTTACACTGGGCGTAATTGTCGGTATCCTAATTCTACAGAACATGTACGACTCTTTGCCAGATTTGCTAAATACGCAGGCCGGAGTGGCAGAAATTATATTTTATTACGGTCTATCTTTACCCGCGTATTTGCCAGCTA
>Ga0209092_10005263_pt1 | contig 10513 bp, 9 predicted proteins | sample FraStrMetagenome_FD_187446 | JGI IMG/M metagenome (GOLD analysis project Ga0209092, IMG submission 187446) | Marine eukaryotic phytoplankton communities from Arctic Ocean - Fram Strait ARC3M Metagenome (SPAdes) (version 2) | ecosystem: Environmental > Aquatic > Marine > Oceanic | place: Fram... | reverse complement strand
CCACAACACGGTCAGGCGCCTCCGTGCGCTCCACAACAGAAGGCAAAAAACGCGTCAAGTGATCCACCCCATTCCAGTTCAGAATGGCAACAGCCACTCGGCATTTCACTTCCTTTTGAAGTGTCGACTCCTCCGATTCAGGGGAGCTCATCTTGGATTGAAAAACAAATCTTCGGGCTCTTCCCGGCTGTACGTATCCTTCTGCCCCAATTGATTCATGGAGGTTTGAGACACCGAGTGCCCAAGCTCACGGGTCCGCAAAACGCTCAGCCAATCTGCATTGCGAATCTCTCTTGGGTGGTCGCTATGCAGCAACTCAAAACACTCGCCAACCACTTGAGGGGTATAGAACAAAAATCGGCGGTTGTTGAATGGACCCGCCTTGTGGTAGTGCCAAATCTCGTAAGGGTAATACTGTGTCCCATTGTGCCTTTGGACAGTGGTGTTCGGGCGACCGTAACGAAGCAAAATCCACCCCATGTCTGTCTCGTGCCCTCTGCGGTTTGGACAGGCCCCGTACTCCGCATCTGCAATGGCCACTTCCCGACGGTATTCTCGCCAAGCTGCACCTGGATTTTCTGGGTTTCTGGACGACCAAAATTGATCCAAGAAAGCTTGAAGAGGCCGCAAACCAGACTCCTGCAAGGAATACTCAATGGACCGGCGTTCATTGGCCTCGGCGATTGGCAGCAGCGTTTCCAACATCATCAAAAGGCTGTCACGGTCGTTGTGAATTTGGACAAATGGAGAAAGGACCGCCGCCGCTTCCGCAGCATCCTGAACCGCTGAGCCCACGACTTCAACTGCAAGCTTCCGGCCCATAACAGGCTCTTGTTGAGGTGTTTGAACCTGAACCGTTAAATTGTAGATGCCGGGTGAAGGAACTGGGATGGATTCCATCAAGGGCAACACAGACGCCCCCTTCTTCCGGAAAAACCGCTGTGTCCCTTCAGCCCAGTTTCCATTCTTGTCTTCGAACCCCGCGATCACCAAAAAGGCACTGTCCTGACCGAATTCAAGGTCAGTGCCATAAAGCTCACCGTAAAACAACACAAATTCAGCATCGTCTGAAATCCTCTGGTCGACCAGTGGCAAGACTTCGAGTCCAGAACGGGTCAAGGTGGTGGGAGGGGTCATTCCGGGGGCGACACCTTGGACCAAAAACAAATCGCTGATGTCCACATCCAAAGGCGCATCCACTTCGACCACCATTTCGTGGGTCAAAGGCGATGCCAATGGCGCCCCCAAATCACGGACTTCCAACTCCAAAACATGAGGACCCGGGGCCAAAGGAATCCGGGCAATGTCCAAGAAATCACCGGGAGCAGGCAAGTCGTCCGTCCGGGATGTGGCTTTGCTAAACCCCGCCACACTGCCTGTGCTGTCAAAGACCACTACAGACCATTTAACAGCAGCGCGATAAAGGGTGTCTTCACCCACAAGCCATTGCAATCCTTCGGCCATGAATTCAGCCTGCACTTCCAAGTAGGGGAGGCCGTCAGGAGCAGTGAACTGCCGTGTAGCCAGTCTAACACCCGGGGACTGGGCAAACACGCCATGACTGGCCACGGTCACAATGACCAAGATCATGAGGTAAACCCTTTGCGCAGAAATGCGTAGATGTTGAGGAAAGCCTAAATTGAACACTGTATCCATGAAGAATCTGCAAGATAAGCCCGTGAAGCAAGGAGCCATGTTCCTCCTGACGCTATTGAGCTTGTGTTGCCATTTCCCCATGTTGGCCACGCATTTGGTCGGTGGTGAAATGTATTACGACCACCTCGGCGGCGACACCTACGAGGTTCATTTGATCATCTACCGAGATTGCGGGCCAACCAATACCAACGGAACAGGTTTTGACCTCTCTGCAGCCATTGGAGTTTACCAAAACAGCACATTGTACTCCGATGCCACCATGCAACTGGACTTCAATGCCGTAACCAACATCGACCTTTTGAGTGGCAACCCCTGTGCTTTGCTTCCCCCTGGTGTGTGCATCGAAAGGGCAGAGTACATTTCGATTCTCAACCTACCGGCAAGCGACCAGAACTACACCATTGTCTATCAGCGATGCTGCCGAAACCCTCAGGTTATCAATCTAGAAGACGCGACCAACACCGGTTTCACCATGTTTACCGAAGTCCCGGCCGTAAACAGTGGTCCTGACATCGACACGGGCTCCAATTCATCCTCCCGATTTGCAGCACTGCCCCAAGCTTACGTTTGCCAAGGACAGCCTTTTGAGCTCACCAATTTGGCCACCGACCCCGATGGGGACAGCTTGATTTACTCCATAGGAGACGTTTTTATAGGCGGGAGCTTTTCAGCCCCTACACCTAGCCCTCCCACCGGTCCTCCGTTCAACAACGTGACTTGGGCGGAAGGATACAACGCCCTGAACCCATTGGGCACCGGGGCCATGGACAACCTTCAAATAGACCCTTCGAACGGGACCTTGTCCGCGAATCCCTCCGTGGTCGGGAAATATGTAGTGGGCATTTATGTGACAGAGTTCCGTCAAAACAACCTTGGAAACTGGGTGCCCTTGGGCAAAGTGATTCGTGACTTCACCATAGATGTCGTGCCTTGTGAAGTGCTCTTGCCCGAAGTCTACTGGCCAGCACCATGCTCTGGCCTAGATGTCGCCTTTGACGTGGACGCCACAGAAGGACAGTTCTCTTGGTCCTTTGGCGCCGGAGAAGGGGGCAGCGAAGACGCCTCACCCGATCACAACTACGCCGAAGAAGGCGTGTACTTGGTCTCTCTTGTCTATGACCTCGATGGATGCGCCGACAGCTTAACGCAAACCATCACAGTGTCGCCTCCGTATTCCGCAGAATTTAGCTTGGGAGAGGCCACTTGCTTGGCCAATGGATGGAGTCAGCCTGTGGACTACAACGGGGACGACGGAGGCTCGGGTGGTGTGGTTTGGTACGTCGATGGCAATGAAGTCGCGACCGGATACAGCGTTGAAGATTTTGCTTTAACTGCCGGCAGTCACAGCATTGTCGCCACATTAACCAACAGCTACGGCTGCACGTTTGATTCAGAAGCGTCTCCTGTCCTGCCTGAATTGCCTTTCGCCAACTTTGAAATGTCCGAGCCTCCATGCAATGGCCTCGACATCACATTCAACAACCTGTCTTCTGGAGCAAGTGACTATGCTTGGACATTTGACCTGGATGCCAGCTGGACTGGAAGTGCAGAAGAAAGCAGCCAAGCCGACCCGACTTGGGCCTTCCAAAGTTTTGGAACCGCGTTCACTCAACTCGTTGCTCAGCCAGGAGAAGCCTGCGCCGACACACTGATTCAAGAGGTCACCATTTTGCCCGTTGACCCCTTGGTCATGGCGTTTGGTGCAGTAGAACCCTTGGCTTGTTCATTGGAAACCACAGTGGAATTCACATTCACCGGCGCATATGCAGACCTGGTGGAATGGGACTTTGCTTCATTTGGATCAGCCACAGGAGATACGGTCAATTTCGATTTCACCGAGTCTGGGCTTTTCGAGGTGATGCTGACCATAGAAAATGACACCTGCGGCACGAATCAATCTGTGGAATTCGAAGTCTATGTCCCAGAATTGGTCTCGGAAGTCGAGCTGGTCATTCCCAATGTGATCACCCCCAATGCCGACGGCAAAAACGACCGTTTTAGGGTGGGGACAAAGCGGGTGGACGGAAACGGCGTAGACCCTGCCAATGCGTCTTCCTTTAGCCAGTTTAAGCTCCAGGTTTATGACCGTTGGGGCGTATTGGTCCACCAATCCGAAGGGATTGGCGCAGGCTGGGACGGTCGAATTGGTGGCCGAATCGCCGCACCCGGCGTCTATTACTACATCCTCAATGCCGACCACAGCTGCCTAGATGCAGACCTCCAGGAGGTGGGGGAGCTTACGTTGATTTTGGATTGACCGTTCGACGAAACCATCGGGCACGCTCAGTCTTACACAACACCAATCGGTGCACATCGCACCATCCACTGACACTGCTGGCTTTGAACTGCTTGTCCGCCACTTGTGCGCCACCTGAATCCACTGCATCCAAATCCTCTCCGTCACTGAAAAAAATGCCGTCGTTCACGCTGCGCATTCAACGCACTGTCGTTCTGCCTTGCTTTGAGTTGCACACGGTCTTCGATTGCAGGCATGAACGAAAGATTGCAGACCCCATCTTTGCCACATGAACGCCGCTTGGGATCGCACCTTTCCAAACTGCATCCACGACGCTGCAGGACGGCGCATGAACATCACCATGCGTTTTGGCCTTCGCGCCATGGTCACACCACTGTGGGCCCAGCACATTGGTACAACACCAGACCACGACGTCCTCATCGAGGCCTTGAACTCCCCAGGCTATGGCTTGGTGGTTCTCGACCTCGCCCATGGCGAAGATTTGCCGACACCGCTGCCAAAAGGCACTTGGGCGGTCAAAAAGCACACCCGAACCCTTCCGTTAAGCCTGTTAGAAGACCCCGTGGACAAGTGGCCCAACCACCGCAAAAAACAACTGCGTCGCGCGCTGCGCGATGGCGCCCTTGCTTCTCCCACTCAGGACCTTGACCTTCTTGTGCAACTGCATCAAGCCGCGCGAAACAGAAAGGGACTCAAAAGCGACGAAAAGGCGCTGCGCCAGCTGCTTAAAGCCTTGCTCAAAGAGCCCGACACTCACGCATGGAAAGTGACCCTTGCCAATGGGAAAGTGGCTGCAGGCGGGGTATTTCACGGCCAAGAATCAGACGTGTGCGTCTACGGGTTTGGCGGACAGTTTCGCAGCGAAATTCCCGGCGAAAGTAGCCGGGCAACGGTATTGCTCATCGCAACCGCCATGCGACATGCTGCAGAACAAAGGGCACACACCTTTGATTTTGGGGGCAGCATGGATGCCGGTGTTGACCGATTCTATGCCGAATTTGGCGCTCCAATCGTGGACAAACACAGATTGGTGCGCATGGCACGGCCCTGGAGGCCCATCCTCAAGTGGCGCCGGCCAGACTTGTTCGAGTCTTGATCAAGGCCACACGGCCGCCTTTTTCGCTTCAGGCAGAAAGGAAGCATCTCTGCCCCACTGGTTGATCTGAACCAACTCAGCATCGGTGAAGGACATGGCATCCCTGAGCAGGCGATACTCATCCATGATGCTGATGTTCATGATGCCGGGATCATCGGTGTTGACCGTGGTTTTGATTCCGGCGTCCATGATGTCTCTGAACGGATGCGCTTCCCGCGTGGGACAAACGCCGCTCAGCCAATTCGATGTTGGACACAACTCCAATACAGTGCCGCGCTCTCGAACAAACTCCAAAACCTCGGGGTCTTCCAAAATTCGAACGCCATGGCCAATCCGGTCCGCGTGCAGCATCTCAATGGAGTTGCGGATGTTCCGCGAAGCTTGAGGTCCTGCAGCTTCACCTGCGTGAATGGTGACTGCAAACCCTTCTGACTTGGCCTTTTCGAACAAGGGAACGAAAACCTCTGGACCAACAGCCAACTCATTGTCTGCCAGATCCATGGCCAAAAAGTCTGCCTTCTTCTCAATGGCAAAATCCAACCAGTATTGATTTTCTTGGACCGTCTTGATTCGCTGAAGCAAACAAATCAAGCCCACAGCAATCGGAAAATCGGACTCTGCACGGGCAATGCCCTTGAGGATGGCTGCATGCATCTCATCTGGCTTCAACCCTGGGTGAGCATCGCACAGAAAGCTAGGGGCATAGCGCAGCTCAAGGATGCGGACGCCATCGCGTGCCATGTCTTCGCAGCATTCGTAAGTCAACCTCTCGACCACATCGGCCGAATCCAACAGGTCACGGTGCCCCAGAAAGATGTTGAGCAACGTGGGCAAGTCCCCCACAGGTTCGGTGATCAACAACTCCCTCCGGAATGTCGCCTCATCCATTGGCCTTCCCTTGGCGGAGAGCAACTCTTTCAAAAGAGCCGGACGCGCGGTCAACTCAAGGTGACAGTGAAGTTCAACTTTGGGCAGGGCACGCAGGGCATCATCATTCATGTAACCTGCAAAGGTAGCCTTCGACGGGCGGCTGTTCATTTCGAATTGAAACAAGATTCAAATCAGTGTCCCCTGTCCGCATCTTCGAGCCATGATTGGAATCGGAGCACGCATCGCCCACCCAAAATATGGAGAGGGCGCGATATTCGGAGAAGCGGGAACCGCATGGCGCATCTTCTTCCAAGAACATGGGGAAAAGGAACTGGCGAAGACTTACGAATCCTACGAGGTCATCGAAGCAGCCGAACCCACGTCTGGCGGCATCGAATTGGAGGACGTGATTTCAGCTGTAGAAAACGTATTTGATCAGTATCTCGAATCGCCAAGCCCCATTTCATTGGGAGACAAGTGGGAGGGGGGCATGATGGAATTGCGCCCTGGAGAAGAAGGCCTCAAGAGCAAAGAGATCCCGATTGAAACCTTCTTCCACAAGATTGTGATGCTCAGGGACCGACTCCGCGTGCTCGAACAAAACATCAACAGCCACAGCAAATTGTCCGATGAAGACAAGGTGAACCTTCAACAATACATCACACGCTGTTATGGGTCTTTGACCACATTCAACGCTCTGTTTGAGCGCAAAGAAGACTTTTTCATTGGAGACAAAAAAGGGGCATGAATCCTGAATCCGTATTTCAGTGCTTCAATGCTTTGGCGCCCTTTTTTTGGTTAGCATTGATTGCAGCACCCCGCTCAAAGTGGGTGAAGACATGGGTGTTGAGTGGCGTAAGCGTTGGCATACTTGCAGCAGGATATTTCGCCGTTGTCCTCTCTCATTTCAATTTTGACGGGGCAGACTTCATGTCGTTGGCCGGCATCATGGCCCTGCTCAATGACCCATGGGCCATGACTGCCGGGTGGATCCATTATTTGGCATTTGACTTGCTGGCTGGCTTGGTCATCACCCAAAAAGGACTGCATTTGGGAATTCCGCGTTTGCTACTGCTCCCTTGTCAGCTGGCCACCTTTATGCTCGGACCTATCGGAATCGTGCTTTTTGTCTGGATTGCGAAAGCAAGGAAAGTGACTTGGCCAGCGCTGGCTCTGAAGCAAGCCTGAGTGCTGACTGTCAAAGAGGCCTGCAATTCAGACTTAGCGAATCACCATGACCATGCCCTGGAAAGTCTCGGGATAATTGCCATGTGTCCATCGCACCTGAACCGAGTAAGCGTATTGACCGTCCCGGACAAAGTGCTCTCCTTCGCCCCGTTGGTCTTGTCCAACCCAATGTTCCTCTGGGTTGGTTGAAGAGAAGACCACTTCTCCCCATCGGTTGAAGACTTCAAATCTGTAATCGGTTGCACCGAAAGCCTGGCCCAGTGGACGAAAACCGTCATTCAGCCCATCGTTATTGGGGGAGAATGCGTTGGGCACAAACAGGCGCAAGTCCAGCTCCGTAAAGTGTGCAATCACATGAACCGCACCGTCTGCGGGAAGTTCGACGCCCAACTCAGGCGCATTCAGCGCTGAGGACGACACGCTGCCAATGACTTCCCAGCGGTCAAACTGCCAATCTGCGGCTGGCTTGGCATTGAAGGCTTGAGGCCCATCGACCTCAAAACTGTCCTCCCAATGATCCGTGACCGTGGTGCGACCCACCACTTCGACTGAGCCGGAACCCACTGGTTCGACGTCCACAATCAGGTCAACATGCTCCACGTAGTCAAAATGTGCGGTCACCGTTCCTCCGGTGTCGACCAGAAGCGTAGCGCTGGCAGATTCAGCATCGGGAAGGATGCCGTTGTTTTCCCAAGTCCAGTGAGTAAATGCCCACCAAGCGTCTGCAGAGGCCGAAATGTCGTGGTCCCCGTCAAACAGCTCTAAGGCATCAGGGTAGGGACCGATTACAACGCCATTCACAGAAATGTCCCCCACACCAGCTGGCTCCACATTGAACACCACCGTCTCCGGTGGAACCGGCTCTCCAAAATGTGCAGTAATGGTGACGTCTCCCGAGAGCTCAAACTCGACCAAAATGTCTTGGTCGTCGGCAAAAGTCAAGTCTCCGGATTCCACTTCCCAATACAAGAATTCGGCACCGTCGCAAAGCTCCTCGGCCTCCATGGACATGGGGACGTCTGCGAAATACCACCCCGAAAAGGGCACCATATCCGGCGTGATGTCGACTGAGTTCAATTCTACTTCGCCGCAGCCATCGATCAACAAAGTGAGCGTAACCGGTTCCACATCGTAGCAGTCTTCCATGCCCGACAACACCGTTTCATTGCATCGCTCGTCGATGAAGTCGTGCACCTCCTGCACTTCCGCCTGCCATGAAGCATAGTCACCTCCCCAGCGGTCAATTTGGCGTGGCATCTCAGGATCGATGACGGCAATCATGCTGTCCAACACCGCGTGCATGTTGTCGCAGCTAAAATGAGTATTACCCAAGTCAGCCCAGCGGTTGATGTACGTGGCCCAAAACTCGTCATTTTCGAGCAAAGCATTCAACACCGGAATGTGTCCTTGTCCTCCTACATCTCCTAAGCTTTCCGGATTGCAGGGGTCCGCTTCTGACCCGGTGTCAGGCACTCCCGTGTAGTTGGCGCCATGGCCAAAGGTGTTGTCCATGTCCCAAAGCGCATAGCGCCAGCGGCGGCCATCTCCATCGGGGTTTCGTCCTCTCCACCAAGCGGTGTTCCAATTCAACCAATCCGCACAGACTACGTAACTGTTCAGAATAAAATAGTCAATCAGCGACATCTCATTTAGCTCTGCCACTGCATTCTGATAATTGGCCACCACTGTCATGTCGTTGCCGGTGATGTAATCCACCAAGGTGTACCAATCGTCGCCGTCGCCGTATTCTTCCCAGGTCCCGCCCCAGGTCTTCAAAAAATCAATGTCATAGCGCCCCTGGTCATAGTACTTATTGGTGAAATCGCTGTCGTCCACTTTTTCACGGTACTCGTAAACGCCCCAGTATTGACCATTGATGTAGAGGATGCAACTCTCATTGGTCCGCTCATCCAAGTGCAACTCGGCCAAGCCACTCAAGGTCTGCACGTAGGCATCTCGGATATGTGCTCCACCTGAGAAAGGGTAGTTGTCGTTGGCTGCCGCCTTGAAAATCAAGCGTTGGAACTTCCCACGATCCGACAGGTGGAACAACTCTGCATCCACCACGTCGTCGTGGCCCATCTGGTCCCGGGTAACGTAGTCAAACCCCTTCTGCGGGTATGCATTTGAATCGTTTCCATGCTCATTGCTGTCGCCTTCGGCCTCAACCCAGAACGATCCGTCCTCGTGGAAGAACTCGATGTGCATGGGCTCATCTCCGAACCATTCGCCGTCTTCCAATCCTGGGCCACTCACGCTCACCACCCGAATCGAATGGGCATCGTTTCCAAAGAAGTAGGTGTTGGTCTCGACAAAGCTTGGGGCGAGAACGCCCGTTGGATCAATCGCCACAGCACGAACCACCGTGGTTTCGAAAAGACCGATCGGAGCTACGTACGGTAAAGTGCTGTCATCCGGACGATAGCCATCGAGCGTGTAATGAATCTCCATGCCAGACTCGGCCGTGATGGCCACGGCCAGAGCATTGGCGTGATAACCCGGAGCCTCGCCCAAGACTGGTTTTGGAACATATCCATCAAACATGAATCCCGCAGCTCCCGCGTTGGTCGCATTTGGGGTTGGATTTGTACAGACTTTCCAACCAGGTGTACCATCGGTGTTTCTGGCCCAACTGTGGTCTTCTTGATTGGTCTCTACATCTGTTCCGTAGGTGTAGCTCTCCAAAATGTTGCCCAGTGCATCGGCCAACACCACCGACTCTTGCTTGCATTGGTGGATCCTGAAATTGGTGTTCAGGAATCCACCTGCATACAACACTCCGTCTTGAGCACTTCCACTGCAAATGATGGTCAAGAACCCATTGGGCGGTACAATGGTGCCGGCTGGAATCTCAAATTTCGTGGGGTTGTCGATGTTGTCCGACATAAACCAACCTCCAATGTCTACTGGACCTCCAGTGGGGTTGAAAAGCTCAACAAAATCTTCGTTGTTGCCTGCTACATTCAGTGCGTAATTCGAGCATGAAAACTCATTAATCACCACCTGTGAAGAGGCCGCCAATGAAGAAAAAAGGGCCGCAAACAGGACCACAAAAAAAGGAGGAGAAATTCGGTTCAAAATCAAGGCACTTGCAAGATACGGATTTACAACACCCAAAGGGCCCTTAAGGTTGCGCACGAAATGTGCCGCTCATGCCCCCGATTTAACACTTGCCCGCACAGGGCTCACTTGGCCCAATCAGCTCTGATTCTAATTCACCGAATAAATCCACATGGGCGGAAAGTTCGCCGGGACATATCGGACCAGGCGCAGGCTAAATCCGACATAATGCTTCTTCATGATGGGCGGCATGTAGGTAAAGAAACGGTACACCGTTCCCTTTTCCGTGCGGCGCAAAATCGAAGAGAATAGACGCTGTTTTACGGGCTTGGGAAGAACAAAGGGGAGACCCGATACAATCAAATCCACGCGAGGCCACCCGCGTT
>Ga0209092_10005261_pt1 | contig 10514 bp, 7 predicted proteins | sample FraStrMetagenome_FD_187446 | JGI IMG/M metagenome (GOLD analysis project Ga0209092, IMG submission 187446) | Marine eukaryotic phytoplankton communities from Arctic Ocean - Fram Strait ARC3M Metagenome (SPAdes) (version 2) | ecosystem: Environmental > Aquatic > Marine > Oceanic | place: Fram... | reverse complement strand
AAAAAATGAGAAGAAAAGATTGATCACGTTTCATTTGAAGTATTTCATTCTACTTTTCCTCCCAGTTCCTAATATCTAGCTGTAAAAAAATTTTAACTTTATTCCAATAAACTATTTTCTATATTTGTTTCAAAAAATGAGTTCTATTCATCGTCACTTTGACTTTCGTCTTCATCATCATCGCTATCAGCTGGAGCTACACTAAGAGGAATATTATATTCTTGATCACATCCAAGATAACTATCGCTCATACAAAATAGCGTAAGGTCGTAATCACCAGGTTCTTCTGGGGCAATAAACTCAAGCATTACTTTTTGAGTATGTTGCAAACTGACACGTTTTAGTGACATTAAGGAATTCTCCTTTGGTTCACCAACAGCAACCCACCAGCTTTCTCTTTTCTCTTTAGGAAACAATGGGGCAGAAACGATTCCAAGCTGAGATTTATCTTCTTCCTCGTCCTCTTCGTCAATTTCCCTTTCCATTTCTACAGAAATTTGAACAGGTTCACCGGCTGTTACTTCATCGGCATCAATAACTTTAAAGTTCACATCAATATTCGGATAATTATTACAAAATACTGCTACATCCATCATCTTTTCATCTGGAAGGCGAAGCAAATCATTTCTCACATCGTCATCTAAAGTAAGAATGTCAAAAACTGATTCAATAGGTTCATCCCCATCGTAGGCTTCGCATCTAGCAACGATCTCTTGAGTAAAGTGAGGGATCTAACAAAAAAGAAATTGGATTATTGTGAGACTCTAAAATTGGTGTAATCTCAAATAAAAACCTATAAAATTCTCACCTGTAGCAAAACATGATCTTTGTTCCATAAACCTTGAACTACCATCTGACTCAATTCCATTGCCGCAAGTGCAGGTTTCAACCAACCATTACTGCTTATCACATCAACAATTGCTTGAATCAAGTTTATGCTTTCGCTAATAATCTTTCTTTGGTCTGAACGTAGATCTGTCGACAAGGATTTGCGACTGAAGTGACTCTGTAACAAAATCAATGCTTTAGTGTTTGGGTCATGGAATTGTGCTTCCTCAGGTAGTTTATGAACTAAGCTCTTTGATATCATCTTCAAGCTTCTTTCTTCTCCTTGACGGATGTCCATTGTTGAAAACTCGGAAGCGGCTGAAAGAATTTCCATAATACCTCTTGTTTTAGTTTTAGCTGTCACTGACGAAGCTACGAGCTCTATCGAAGTATACTGGATGTAATAGTAAGCTGCTATCATTCCTAAATTCAACGGTGATACATCTCCGTCATCTGTCATTTGACAACATTTACTTTCTTCTAAGTCCCCTAAGACTGTTTCAACCATTTCACTCATGTGCTCACTTAGGTGTACATTCGATGTGCCCTGCAAATTATAATAGTTTGGATTCTTTGTCAATCTTCGATAAAGCAGTGTCCACGTAATATAGTCAACAGCGTCTTGCATATTCGAAATAGTTTTGGTCACAATCTCCGAATTTACGTGATCATGTAGATAGTGATCCAAATGACTTTCTACAGGAAGAGGATCATATATCAATTTTTTCAGATGTTCTTTCTTTGGAGAATGGCAGAGAATCACGCACTTGCCACTTGAATCTATGTTAGGCCTGCTCGTTTTACCCATCATATTCAGAACATTTGCAATAGGATAATCAATGTGCCGTTTTTCTCTTCCGTCATACATTTCAGTACCCATTATGATGACCAAGTGCGCAAGTTCATGTAATCTCCAACACAAATCTGCGGGACAAACAAGGACAGAGAGAGTGTTGTCTCGATAGAGATTAAGAGTTGTTTCCCAATCTGATTTGCTCATGCCAGCATGAACAAATCCGATACCAGCCATCACAACTTGTTGTAGAGCTGGTTCTCGCAGATTTTTTGCGATAGAAGCAATTTTTTCGCTCGTCATATTAGAATTTAAGAATGTTTTACCATTGTCTAAACTTTCACGATAAGTCATGAAATCAATGGCAGTAAGTTGCGCTTGTCTTCTACTTGGAACAAATACGAGAACGGGTTTGTTTGTTTTAACTCCCATATGGCTTTGAGTAGAATGCTTCATAACGGCACTATACACAGGTTTAGCCATTGACATAAGCCTACTTGAAAATGTGTTTTGATCAAAACTTTGGAAGTAAATTTCTAATGGGATAGGTCTAACTTTCGGTGAAAAATTAAACATACTTTTTGCTGGCACTCCTATCCATTCCCCAACTTCTTTCGCATTAGCAAGAGATGCACTCAAGCCGATTATACGAACAGGGATTTTTCGATGACTACTAACATACTGCATTCGTGACAAAACTATTTCCATGATGGGCCCTTCATTTCCACCAACAAAGTGCAAATCATCAGCAATAAACAGTGTCACAGCTTGAACAGCCTTTCTCTGTCTCCATCGTCTACTGATTGCATCCCATTGTTTTACTGTGCACACAATAATTTTAGCTTCAGCTAAAGCACGTAAATCAGGAGAGGTTTCTCCAGTCAGTTGAGCTACTTTAGACATTCCCAAAAGCTTTCCAAAACGATTTTGCCAGTCTTTTGCGCGATAGGAAGCAATCTCTTCTTTTGGAGTAATGTAGACGCATTTCCCCTTCGGATCGGTTGTAATCATTCGTAAAATTGCAAATTCGCCACAAATCGTTTTACCGCTTCCAGTAGGAGCACATACCAAAACATTGCGATCCGTTTTAAAAAGTTCTGAGTGCGTCTGAGTTTGAATGGGGTTGAATTCTTTGCAGTGTTTGTACAAGTCTACAAAAACTTTTTCCCCAAGCGTCTCTAATGGTAAGGGCTGAAGATCGAGCAATTCAGTGGGCGGAGGAAATCTTGAAGGCAATATCATATTTCGGAATGAAATTGGCAAAACCGCTTCAGAATGCATCCATCGATCAGAAATTATTCGAATGAAATAGGAAGGAGGAAGTGGATCCAAAATCGGAATAGAGAAGAGTAGAGCATGTTCCTCCGCGCTTTGAGAACTCTTCAATGAGAACATTTCGTGATGAAGAATACTCTCACCATTTGTGTCCTCAACAATTATATGGAATAGAAGCACATAGCCATGTACATCAATGTCGTATTGGAAATCAGGAGTAATTGTTAACTCAACTCTTAGCATACTTCTTGTAATGGGCTGAACATGGGCTGCTAAATCTAGCTTTGGAAAGCGATGAACTAGTTTATGCAAAGTTCTGCCCATTTTAGGAACCCCCACTAGTTCTCCCAAATCACTGGGCGTCAAGTCTGAATATCGAGACCACTCAATATCAGTTTTACGTTCAAGTTTGCGTGATACAATTTCAGGTACGTTTGGAAATTGACGCAAGGGGGACTGGCAACGCCATACACGATGTGATATCATGTTGGCAAAAGCCAACGTCAGTTTAGCTAAGTTCGCCCAATTTCGACGTAATGCAATCTCAAATAGTGCACGTAACAAACGAGCGGCGGATTGTTGGATAAACGCCATGTCTGCTACGAGTGCAAACCCTTCGAGTTTTAATCGGGAGATATAAGCTTGGAGTAAAATGTTGATCTTTGCGGATGGTTCGTTTGGACTTTCCTTCACTGGAATTGGTACTTTAGATGCGAGTTTCGCTAATTCTAGCTTTTCTTCTTCACGGACAGTAATATGAGAGAATTCACCACTAAGTGCAAAAAGACGCAATAAATCAATATCTGTCATATTTGGACGCAAATGACGACTATATACAGCCATGCTACTGTGGTTAATATAGTATTGAGATGAAATCTTTCCCATTGCGGCAGGTTGCAATGCTCCACTTCTTCGATCATACCGAAGTAAATGACTCTTTTCCAAAATGCAAGCTGCGGTATGAGCAAGGTCAAGACGTCTTTGTTTCAAGGTGGGGTCCTTTTCAAGAGTTTTTTGAGGATTGTGAATTCCATACAATGCAGGGTTTTGAATCATCCGAATATATAAGAAGGTATAGCTTAGCCATTCTGTGGCTTCTTTTATACTTTGTACATTACCCAATACAACTTCCGCATTCAAATGATCTGGTAATTTTGCAATAAGCTGACTTTCAATAGGCAACTGAATATTGGAGAGGCTCAGATAATACTGCAACTCGGAATGTTGCGTCAAGATAATGCCCTCTCCCTCTGAATCGTAACCAGGACGACCTGCTCTACCAAGCATTTGTAGTACATCCAAAGGACTTAATTCTGCCCATCGACCTTTCTTGGGGTCATAGATTTGAGTTCCACGCAAAATGACAGCATGAGCAGGTAAATTGACACCCCATGCTAAAGTTGCTGTACAGCAAATAATTGCAATGTGTCCATCGGCAAATAAATCTTCTACCAATTCACGATCACTCCGGCACATTCCAGCATGATGGACAGCGAATCCATAAGGTAAGACTTCCTTCAAATCTGCATTTTTAACTTCCGCAAGTTCATCCCGTAGGATCTCTTGTGTGGCACCTCCCTCCCTCACAAACAATCCAGTCTCATCCTTTTCCATAGCAAGGTCCCTCAGCGCTTTAGCCGCTTTGCCGCATTCTTTTCGGCTATGTACAAAAATAAGAACTTGATTAGGAGATGCACGTTTTCGCTGAGATTGTACCTTTTGATAGCAAATTTCATTTTGCAATTGAAATCGTTTGAATGCATTTCGTTCTGTTGTACCAATATACTGCATATGTAAGGGCACTGGGCGATAAGTTCCGTCAAAAAAGAAACAGCCTTTATTAGGTTTCACACGGAGCAATGCCGCGACATCTTTGTAATTGGGCAAGGTAGCCGAAAGTCCTACGAGACGAATTGGTTCTTGTGTTGCTTCTACTTGGCGGACGAGACGTGCTAAAATTCCTTCGAGGACAGCTCCTCGTTCATCTGCCAACAAATGAATTTCATCAAAAATAACCAATTTGACCAATTGTGTATAAGCGCGTCCTTCTCCTTGACGTGTCACAATGTCCCATTTCTCTGGTGTGGTGACAATTACTTGGGTATCAGCGATTTGCTGGCGTGTCAAGGAGGAATCTCCTGAAAGTTCCCTCACATTAATATTATAGGGAGACAGACGTTTAGTAAAGTTTTTCACAACTTCCTGGACCAAGGCTTTCATGGGAGCGACATAAATGATTTTAAAAGAGGATAAATCAAATTCCTCAGATGTTTTTTTATCCATATCATAGTCTCCATCGTCATCTACTTCCATGTCATTTAAGGCACGTCGGTATTGTCCTAGAATGTTCAACATGGTAAGCATTGCCACATTTGTTTTTCCTGCTCCAGTAGGAGCACATAAGAGCAAGTTTTCGGAGGAAGATAATCCCACTTCATATAACTTTGATTGAATTCGATTCAATTTTGTCATTCCAGCAAAAGCCTTTTGAGTCCACATTGGCATATCAGATATATTTACCAAAACTTCGTCTTTCGGAACGATGGCACGTACGGCAGGAACATGTACTTCTTCATAGCCCTTCTTCATGGCTCTCCAACTTTTACTTGGTAACTCGCATTTCTTAGAACTCATAACATGACATCCTTCGCGGAAAATCAAGGATTCCAAATCCAATTCCACAGCTTCATCTTTTTCCTGTTCTACTTCATTCTTTTTTGATTCCACTTCCTCCAGTTCACTGATTTTTTTTGCTTCCAATCGACTCTGTTCTTTATGTCCCTTCATACGTTCTCTAGCCCAATCTTCTGCTTTTCCTTGAAAATGCAGTTCTTCCCATACAACTTTTCCTTCCCCCGTAGTTTCTTTCCACAATGTTTCTTTCAGTTCTTCCTTCTCTACTTGATCAGAAATTCGTTTAAACTGAATTGAAGCCCAAATTCGGATACGATTTTGTAGTAAAACTTTGATAAAAGGAAAAAAGTCGAAACCTAATAGTACTAAAAGTTTGTTTTCACATTCTCGTATATCGGTGGAATCTTGTAAAGTTTGTAAGATATCGTTGGCGGTTTGGGCAGCTTGAGTCGCATCCATTTCTTCTTCATCATTAGTATCTTTGGAATATTTTGATAGTTGACGTTGCAACCAATGCGCATCAATATCATGAACGGATACACGAGATTTGGTTTGATTAGATTGTTTTGTTGGTTTTGAGGAATTTGATTGAAGAATCAATTCATCATCTAAATCTTCTTGATTTATATCAGCATTTGAGGTTTCTTGAAGTTCCTCCTCTTCAGATTCAGAATCTGATAATACATCTACTTCAACAACTTCATCTTCATCATCATGATCTTTGCCTTCCTCCTCGTCACTATCAAAAATAACGGCTACACCCATTTCTTCATCGACTTTATCTTCATCCTCCAGCGTTTGATTGGGCTGGTAATCATCCATTTGCTTTCCCAATGCTACCATTTTATGAAACGTTGGTATTTTTAAGGCGTTCGAGTTTCCCAACAATAAATCGGATATAGATGATTGGCGTTGCGGATCCGTCAAATCATCTGATTTTAATATAGCAAGAATTTCTTCCGCTGCATCTCTCAAAATGGAGGGGGATTGAGAACCTAGTAGCGCTGGGGAGGACAATAAGTGCAATAATGTTTCAAATGCAGTCCGGGAAGCAGCAGTAGTGGGTTGATATCCCGTCAAACGTCCCAAATCCAACAATGTCTGTCCTCCACTTTCTGTCAAAATACTGCTTTTATTTGTTTTTTCCTCCGTGTTTTTTTTTACGTCTTTCCGTTTTTTAGCGCGTTCTTTCCGTTCCAATACTTCCGAACTTTGCTTGCGTTTCTCCATACGATCTCCCATGCGTCCAATATCTGTCCGGCCTCTTAATGATTCAACACCATCGGATCCACTGTTACGTGGTTGGAGTTTGGATCGATCGGCTTGTTCGACCTTGTTTGACATTTCTTGGTACGCGTACCGTTTTTGAAGTGCCTCACGTTCCGACATGATGAATTGTTTTATTTGAGAAAGGTTTTAAAAAGTCAGGTAGGGAAAGAGATGAGTTTCGGATAGAAATGGTGATAATTTTGTTTTGTTTGTGCGTGAAAGATGAAAGAGAAGATGATATTATTTTGGTTGTGTTGATGCGCTCCCCCTCCAAGCAATACAATTTTTTAAAGCAACATGTATTCTACGTAAATCGATGTAGATTTTCTTTATGTCAGAAATTAAAAAAAGAAACATATTAATATTAATAATCGCCACATTGCATCTTTAAGCAAATATTGAAAGAAAGATTAAATTGGGATACCGACATACAATTCTGTATCAATATCATCATCTTCACCATTATCCTCATCATCATCATTATCATCATTATCATCCCTATTGCCTTCCAATTGCAAATAATTGTATTGTTTCAATTCTTCTTCCACGTTCTCCTCCATAGTATCCGTTTACTTCCATTTACAAATTCATGCAAAGAAAACAATAAATATATTGCCACAAATGAGAACCAGCAAATGGAATTGAGTCCCTTCATTTTATCCTCAAGGTGCGTCAAAATTTCAAATTGTTCTTCAAGATCATTGATGTACTGATCACAAGTATTCGACAAAATGGGTGGAAGAAAGTTGCCATTTGTTGGATTCATACCCTTTCGCATGCTGTCAAGGCACTGATCCATTTCGACTCCATAACTATAAGCCATCGTCAAAGAATGGGAATTCATTTTTTGATTTGTGTTACCTTCTGAAAAATCAATATAAGTAAAAGTACGATTGCCAGTAGAATGGTAGAATTCAATTTCGTATTCCTTGATAGTATCATAGAATGAATTATCTGGGAAAATAAAGGTTACAGATCTCATGAATATAAAGCTATACGAAGGGGGGGACGTTCAAAAACATTATGTCAGTTTTTTCCGAACAGCAATGCAGAAAAGTCAGAAAGGGGATTGATTGTGTTATCATGGTTACAAAAAAGTTTTATATCAACAATGCAGGAATCCCGGACAAGCTAATAGTCTAAGTCAGATTATTAGAAAGCTCTTTAGGAGGATGGAAAATGAAAGCATAATGAGTGTGTTAAATAAAAGAAAAGGACAAAACTCTCCGTTTACTTATAATTCATTGATAGCCGGTATCAAAACTTACAAGTCATTTTATTTAATCTAACTAGATATGTGATCATGTAAAATATGGAATTCTAAATTTGATCCAGTCTTGTATGCATTATAACACTCCCTTGGCCTATGCTAGAGATATGTTGTTGACAAACAAACTGTTGGAGTGTGTTATGGGGGCTGGTTGTTTGTTGATGTTGTTTTTGAATTGTGAGCTGAAAGTAAAATTAATGAATATTAATTTTACTGCCTCCTATTTTATATTAACTACCTACTACAACTCTAATATCTAATTTACAACAAAGGAACATCAAATTAATGGATGTATTAAAAGACATAACTACAACGCTGTGCTGGCCACGTCAACATTACAGAACAACTATAAGTATGATCTCTCTGGATCATCTCTTACTTCAACTGTGTCAGGCTCTGTTCTTCAGAATTCTGTGCGCCAAAGCTGTGACACATGATTTGGTTTTGCTTGCTTTATTTTGTTATTTTTTGTTTATCTTTATTTATAATATTTATCGATATATTAAATATTATTTTATTATTTATTTATGACATTTATTATGTATTGTTTATCATGACAATGATGTAAAGCTATTGTTGATTATAGATGTATATGACATATGTCCCCATAATTGATGTAGTATCATTTCCTGTAAGGTCTAATGTTACAGAGATTGTAAGTGTTTGTGACTCTGCTACATGTAGCTCTTACAGTTCCATTATTTCTTACAGCTGTAATGACATAGGGTCCTTTGAAGGAATCTTGATTGAATTTTGTTTTCCATTCATTTTTAAGTAGAACCTTGTCACCTACTTTGTATGTGGGTTCCCTGCGTTTACGGTTTTCTCTTTGGTTTCCGCAATTTATTAACTTTTGTTTACGTTCTTTAATTAGATGCCAATTTGCTTCAAGACGTGTATTCAGAATCACGTCTCGTCCAAACACTAGTAGTGTCTGAGTAAACTGTGTTGTAGTATGTACTGTTGCGCAAAGCTCAAACATAGTGGATGCTAATATTCCATCAAGTATCATTTGTAAAATGTTCATGGTTTGTATTATATTAGCAATGGTTTGATATACAAGTTCCAATATAGCATTTGCTTGTGGATTACCCGTTGTGATATGTTTCAACGTAATCCCATAATCCTTGCCAATTAAGGTTCTGAATTCTGCAAGGAAATTGTTCCCTCAATCCACTATTATTTTATTAGGTAATGGGTATCGTGTAAGCCATGCAAGCTGAACTTGGTTTGACACGTAGTCAGCACGAGCTCCAGGCAAGGCCTTTATTTCTACCAAATTAGTTGCAGGGTCGTTTTTGTAATTGTTTAGGGATCACAATTCTGTTATTGAAGCAAACGAGAGAGAATTGTTTTCCTGTCCCATGGAATTGCTTGACAGAAAAATTCTTGTTTTTCTTTGCGGTTTCTATTCATTCTTTGTCATTTTGCTGATGGCGCATAATCGTTTCAAAATTCATAGGGTGTGCTTCTTCGGGCACGTCCTTATTTGATAGGGAAAAATGCTCGGCTAGAACATTGATTTCTGGTTGTATTTCGAGTGGACTATCAATAAGTTCCAATCGACTTAAAGCGTCAGCAACAATATTTTTATCCCCTTGTATATATATAAGTTCTGGGCTATATTCTTCTAGAATTAAACGCCACCTCATAACCCTTTCTGTATTGAAAGTTTTATAGGTTAGGTTTTTGTGGTCAGTATAAAGTTTGATTTGTTGACCTAATAATATATTTTCTAAATTCTTTTAATGTTTCAACAATAGAAAGAAGCTCTCTTTCTGTTGTAGTATAATTAACTTGTGCAGGAATTAATTTTCTACTATAAAAAGCAATTGGTTGCTTATTTTGGCTAATTACTACCCCAAGCTGTTGCTTACTGGCATCAGTATGAATTTGAAATGGTTCATTAAAATTGGGGTATGATAGTAAAGTTTCATGAGAAACAATTTTTTTAATTGTGTCAAAAAAACTTTGACAATTTTCATTCCAGTCCCATTTAGCTTGCTTAGATGTCATAGCTGTGAGGGGAGCTAAAATATCAAACCTGTGTATCCACATGTCTCCGTAATAATTGATTATCATGCCAATAAAACTACAAAGTTGTTTTTTGGTAGTAGGAGGTGCTATATTTTAAATAGCTTGCACTTTGTCAGGCAAAGGCATAATACCATTTCTAGTTATTTTAAAGCCTAAGTAATCTAATTCATCTTTGGCAAAGAATGATTTTTCTGCATTTATTTTAAATCCAGCTTTTTGTAGTTTATTAAATACTTTATCTAGTTTATTTAAATGATCATCAAATGTCCCATTTGATATGATTAATAAATCATCTATGTAGGCTCTGAAATAGTCAAGTCCTACAAAAAGTTCATTCATTTTTTCTTGAAAAATGTCTGGTGAGTTACATACACCCATGGGAAGCTTTTGATATTCAAATTTTCTCCA
>Ga0209092_10005259_pt1 | contig 10515 bp, 7 predicted proteins | sample FraStrMetagenome_FD_187446 | JGI IMG/M metagenome (GOLD analysis project Ga0209092, IMG submission 187446) | Marine eukaryotic phytoplankton communities from Arctic Ocean - Fram Strait ARC3M Metagenome (SPAdes) (version 2) | ecosystem: Environmental > Aquatic > Marine > Oceanic | place: Fram... | reverse complement strand
GACCTTTAATTGCACACAAATTAGACTTTTTGGTACATTAAAGGTACACATATAGCACTCCAATTTTATACCATTTATGAATTTGATGAGGCAAGCTTTATTTTGTAAATTATTACTACAAATATTGTCAAATTTCATTACATGACTGTTTATAATGGATTTTTTTTATTTAATAAAAAACATTAATTTGCACATAATTTTTATAAAAAATTAATCGTCATTAAATTTATACCAATAAGTATACCAATTAGAAGAATTTGTATGCTAACCTGTAACCAATATCAAACCAAAAATAGTGATCCACCATGTTTCCAAGTACGGCGCCTCTAAACTATCAAACCTTTGATCGACGACAGTCGAGGCCCAATGGGGCACGGGCCCTTGCAGGTGCTCTTGCTGAGGCGATACGCAAGCAAGTTTATAGAGTCAACGAGCGCCTTCCTGCAGAACGTGAGTTAGCCAGTCATTATGATGTCTCTCGGGGCACGCTGAGAAGTGCGCTCGCCCTCCTAGAACAGGACGGTCTAGTGACACGCAAAGTCGGTAGTGGCACTTTTGTGATGCCGCCAACCACAGATAAAGTGGCTAGCCAATTCGCTGACACCACCAGTCCAATGCAGCTAATGCAAGTGCGTAACATGCTCGAACCTATCATCGTTGACCTGGCGGTGCATCATGCTGCCGGCAGAGACCTTGAACAACTGCGTATGGCTTTAGAGCGAGTGGAAGCGGCTCGTACTGCAGAGCAATTTTCCATTGCAGATGAAGCCTTTCACCAAAGTATCGCCGAGGCCTGTGGCAACCCATTAATGATTTGGATTTATGAGCAGGTTAATGAGGTACGCCGCCATGAACTATGGCGGGCTAGCCGAGGTGAAGTGCTGAGCCAACAAAATATGACCCAATACAATGCCCATCACCGTGCTTTGTTTGAGGCCATTAGCCAGCGCGATGCTCAAGCGGCAAAAGCCCATATGATGGAGCACCTTAGCAAGGCTAGAGAAGACCTAGTGCGCTAATGACCGCCACTTTAAACTGCTTTGTTAAAAAAAATAACAAAATATTACATTCCATTCATAGCATAGACAAAATCTGTTCATATCAACTTGTTAGTCTGAGGGTAGCAGGATCGTTGAGCTCTGCGATTTTAACAGGACTATATTGAGCCCAGTGCCTATGAAACCCCTGAGTTACTACAGTGCCAACCCTATGCCACATCCCGTCATGGGTGCGGATGGCACACAACGCTACCGAGTACCTGCACAGCATTTGATCTCTTTACAATTGGCTGCAGGCTCTACCCTAACTGTGCATGATCCAGAAGGTGAGCAGGAAGCACAGCTTATTGCCTTCGATAAAGATGGAAAGGCCGATCTTGCAAGCTTGGGTGCGGCTGCTAATAGTGATATTGCACCCTTGCGCAAATGGATGGACGCTAACGATCACAAAAGCTGCCAAGGTATTTCCATATTTGGTGCCAAGTCAAAACCCCAAAGTAAGCAGACTTTCACCATCATGAGTGACTGTCTGTGTTTGATTGCGGCTCCAGGCGAAGACATGGGACCCGACCAGCTACTCCCACCTACCGACATTATCGTTGGCGTCACTGGTGGCCCATTGATTGAAGACGAGGATTTGCCAACACCATTGGGAGTGGTAGATCGTGAGATTCGCGTGCACAACAGCACCGCTGAAAGTTATTTAGTCAAAGCTGGAGAATACATTCAAATTATTGATGTTGCTGGGCGTCAATGCTCAGATTTCATTGCTCTAGACGCTGCTCGTTTAGCTGAAGGGGTAGAAAAACTGATTTGCCCATTAACAACCCGAACCCTAATGGCGTCTGCCTTTCCTGGCCCCGGTTTGCACGACAAGTTTTATACCGATGATCAGATTAACATTCTTAATGTGATCCAAGACACTGTGGGGCGCCACGATACCTTTAATTTAGCGTGCAGTGCAAAGTATTATGATGACACTGGCTACCCTGGCCACACGAATTGCTCAGATAACTTGAACGCAGTACTGGGACCAATGGGCATAGCACCACGTAAAGGCTGGCCCGCAGTCAATTTTTTCTTTAACACTGGCTACGATGATTACGATCAACATAGCTCTTGCCAGCCTTGGACTCGCCCTGGTGACTACGTATTAATGCAAGCTCAGGTCGACCTTGTTTGTGGCTCAACGGCTTGCCCAGACGACACCAGCCCAGCTAATGGTTGGAACCCAACCGACATTCACGTGCGGATTTACGCCGCTGATAATCACTTTGAGAAAGGCAATGCCTTCCGTAAAAACGCCGTAGCGGATTCAACTATGACCAAGAAAACAGCATTCCACGACCGCTTCGCCACCATGACTCAGCACTTTGTTGATTACAATGGCTATTGGCTAGCCAACCATTTTAGTAACTATGGTGCCATCGCCGAATACTGGGCATGTCGTGAAAAGGTTGTATTGATGGATCTAAGCCCGCTGCGTAAATGCGAAGTTTTAGGGCCAGATGCCGAAAATTTATTAAACTACGCAGTCACCCGCAATATTCGTAAGCTTGCCATTGGCCAAGTCATTTACACCGCCATGTGCTACCACAATGGTTGCATGGTAGACGATGGCACTGTTTTCCGTCTTGGTGCAGATAACTTCCGTTGGGTTGGGGGTTGCGATGGTGCCATTGAATGGTTGCGCAAAGTGGCGATTGAGAAAAATTTTAAAGTAGTGATCAAGGACTCTAACGATCAACTACACAATTTGCCCGTACAGGGGCCACTTAGTGGAGAAACTTTGAAGAAAGTGATTTTCACACCTGATAGCCAAACAACCATTGAAGACTTGCGTCCGTTTCGAATTACCCATGGCCGTATTGGTGGACCTCAAGGCGTCCCTGTGACTGTGTCCCGCACGGGTTATACGGGTGAGCGTGGATATGAAGTATGGTGTCACCCTAAACATGGTCATGAAGTATGGGATGCAGTTTGGGAAGCCGGACAAGAATTTGGTATCACACCCTTAGGTCTAGAGGCGCTGGATAATCTAAGAATTGAATCGGCACTCATTTTTGCCGATTATGAATTTAACGACCAAACAGACCCGTTTGAAGCCGGCATCGGTTTCACCGTGCCACTCAAAACAAAAGACGAAGATTTTATTGGCCGAGAGGCTTTGATTGAACGACAAGCGAATCCGCAGCGCCAGTTGGTGGGTTTAGTATTAGAAGGTGAAGAAATTGCCAGCCATGGAGAATGTGTGCGCGTAGGCCGCCAACAAGTAGGCACCATTACTAGCGCCGTGCGCTCTCCCATATTAAATCAGAACATCGCCTTGTGCAGCATGTCCATTGATCACATCGAACCCGGTATGCAGGTAGAGGTAGGCAAACTGGATGGCCATATTAAACGTATTCCTGCAACCGTAGTGGGTATTTCTTACTATGACCCTAATAAATCTCGGGTCAGAGCTTAAAGTGGGCTAGTGTTGCCACCCTTTTTTGACTTAGGCAGCATCCTCAGTCAAAAAATAAACAGGACTTTGCCTGTAATCAAAGAAATAGTAATGCCTAGCTACCAATAAACATAATATCTGGAGCCATGCATTATGTGTTAAGCAAGCGCGCCATTGCATTTGTAGTGAGCAAGTTAGCTCTTAGAACTGCTGCAGCTCAATTAGACTCACAAGAGTCGCCCATAATGACTGCACATGGTTTAAGGCTGTTATTTAACAGCTGGTGCTTTTTACTAATGGTTGGTAAATGCACTAATTTTAATAACTAAAATAATATTGAGGTCAGACTAATGAAATTTAGAAATACTCTTATAGCCGGTGCAGCTGGCATTGCATTATCATTAACTGGTATAGCCAAAGCCGCTGATAGTACACAACCCATTGTTATCCCAATCCACAACTGGTCTAGTCAAGTGGTTATGGCTTATGTTATCGGTGGCATGTTTGAAAGCATGGGTAGCAACGTTGAATATGTTCCAGCCGACACACAGGCTGTTTACGAGTCGATTCGTAACGGTGACGTGACCATTTCACACGAAGTTTGGCAGTCTACTTTTGGTTCTTCGTTCTACAATGCCATGGCTAAAGGCGGTGTAATCGATGCAGGTAGTCATGCAGCAACGACGCTTGAAGAAGTAGGTGTTCCAACTTGGGTCATCGAAAAAGGTCTATGCCCCGGTTTACCTAGTTGGGAAGCGCTAAAAGATTGTAGTGCTAATTTTACTACGGCTGATTCAGGTGGCAAAGGTCGTTGGTTGGAAGGCCCACAGAGCTGGCACGGTAATTTAATGCCAGATCGCATTGAAGCTTTAGGCCTAGCTGATAAGTGGACCGTTAAGTTTGCTGGTAGTGCTGATGCACTCTGGACAGAACTTAATTCAGCAAAAAAAGAAGGTCGTGGTACAGTAGTCTTTAACTGGACACCTAACTTTACCGATGCTGAAGGTTTCACTTTCATTGAGTTCCCACCCTACTTCGATGGCTGTCGCAAAGAGGATGGTGGTGATGGAAGTTGTGGTTCACCAAAAGGCTGGTTGAAGAAAGCTGCGAACTACAAGTTCCCAAAAACTCACCCTGCTGCCTATACCGCGTTTAGTAAGTTATCATTCACTACCACTCAAGTGGGTCAAATGGCGGCTTTAGTTGACGTTGAAAAACTAGACCATAAAGACGCAGCAAAAAGTGGCTTGCTGAAAACGAAAACGTTTGGATGGCTTGGACTAAGTGATAGTTAAGTTAAACTAATGTAATCTGAAGTAATGCAACCCTCTGCTTGGTATCCAACCAGAGGGTTCTTTTTAGACCTCATGGCTTTTACTAAATTGCTCAAAAGGTCACCATTAATTCTTAAAATCTAAAATAATGAATCCGCCTATGTCTATGCAAAATGAAACGTCACCTTCAGTCGAACCCGTTATCCGTTGTGACTCCGTTTATAAAATTTTTGGTGACAATGCAGGAAGCATGTTAAAAAAATCTCATGGCATAGTCGATGCTGCGAAATTCCAGGAAGCAGGTTGCATCGTTGGAGTTAACAACGCTTCATTTGATATTCATGCAGGCGAACTACTGATTATCATGGGCTTATCTGGCTCTGGAAAATCAACCCTCTTAAGATGTATTTCAAGATTAACCGATGCCACTGCTGGCAAAATATTCATTGAAGGTGAAGATATCCTCACCATGAATAATAAGCAGTTGATTGAATTACGCCGTAATAAAATGGGCATGGTATTTCAAAACTTTGCTTTATTACCCCACAAGACAGTTTTAGAAAATATTGCATTCCCATTACAAGTTAAGGGAGTGAGCACTCAAGAAAGTGTTAATCGGGCCAAAGAAATGGTGGATCTTGTGAGCCTGACTGGTCGCGAGAACTATTTCCCCCGACAGCTATCTGGTGGCCAGCAACAACGTGTTGGTATTGCCCGTTCGCTCGTAATTGAACCCGACATCTGGTTCCTAGACGAACCTTTTTCTGCACTTGACCCCCTCATTCGAAAAGAAATGCAGGATGAATTTCTGCGACTACAATCGGTACTTCACAAAACGATATTATTTGTCACACATGACTTCGATGAAGCCTTACGCTTGGCAGATCGCATCGCCATCATGAAGGACGGTATTATAGAACAGCTTGATACCCCCGCTAATATTGTGCTTAACCCAGCCACGGAATATGTGCGCAAGTTCACTGAGGAAGTGCCACGAGAAAAGGTCTTAAAAATTGAATCTGTAATGGATGAATTTGACCCAACTGAGTCAATGAGTGACTTAAAAGTACAAAAAGACGCCATTATTGAAACCGTTGCTGAAGTGATACTAAATTCCAGCAAACCTGTGACGGTGATCGATGAATTGGGGCACACCGTTGGCGTTATCAATGCATCAAAAATTGTTCATGTTTTGTTTGGTAGCCACTCAAACCAGAAGAGTGAAAAGCTATCATGATCAGACTATTTATGCAGAGAAAATACTTACAGTTTATTTTATTACTAGTGGTTTTTATTCTTTTGAACCAGTGGATAGCCCCCTCTGAAACCAGCTTTCTTTGGCGTTTACCCCCATTGATTCAAGCATTTCCATTGTTTATCAATGACTCTATTAGTTACCTGATGTTTGAGTGGTGGCCTATTGAGATTTATGATCCTGAAATAGAGGAGTTTGAACAAAAGCCTCTGGTGAGCCAATTTACACGAGGGATATCGAGCATCATCCTGTTTCTGATTGAGTTTATTAGAGAACTTATGTTGGGTGGTGTTAAGACCATTGTGACCTTTTCTAGCTGGGACTGGGCAACGGCTAACCCTTGGGCAAGATGGCCAGGATTGCCTTGGACTGTAGTCGCTGGCGGCGCGGCTATTCTTGGTTATTCGCTAGGTGGACGCAGTCTTGCAATATTGGCCGGATTTTCAACCTCGTACATTGCAGTTTTTGGTCAATGGGAACCATCCATGCAAACCCTGTCCTTTGTTTTAGTAGCCGCTCCCGTGTCAGTTGCACTGGGCCTCACTTTTGGTGTCTGGGGGTTTCGCAATAAGCGTGTTGAAGCAGTGCTCAATCCCCTACTTAATATGGCGCAGATCGTGCCACACTTTTCTTATTTAATTCCAGTCATGGTATTTTTTGGAATTGGTGATCATGCAGGTGCCATTGCGACGGTTATTTTTGCAACACCTCCCATGGTGCGTCTAACGCTATTAGGACTTAAAAAATTGCCTCCAGAAGTTGCTGAATCTGGGGTCATGAGTGGCTGTAACAATTGGCAGCTATTGACTAAGGTACTCATTCCTACCGCTCGTCGAGATATTTTAATTGGTGTCAACCAAGTGATTATGCAGTGTTTGGCAATGGTGGTACTTGCTTCTCTTATTGGGGCCAAGGGACTTGGTATTGACTTACTGATCGCCCTTAACCGTTTAAGAATTGGGGTTGCCATAGAGATCGGGGTCTGTATCGTTCTGATCGCTATTGTTCTTGATCGATTGTCACTGGCTTGGGCTAATAAGCAGACCGATTATTTTGCTGACCTGACCTTTACTCAGCGTAATAAATATCCGCTGATGTTTGGTGCAGTGTTTGTAATCGGTATTATCTTTGCCTATATCGGTAAGTTCATTTTCCCCGAGGGGTTCAACTACCTTTACTTGGTGCCCCATGGCAAAGGCATCTCCACTGCGCAATTTTGGCAGGACGGTGTTGACTGGATCTGGGACACCTTTTTTTATAGCCTTAAAGGTTTTAATGAGTGGCTCATCATTGAAGTGTTGATGCCTGTAAAAGCCTCTTATTTGGCGATGCCTGTGGCTGCTACCTTTGCCCTGGCAATGGGCGTTGGACTGATTGTAGGCGGCATTCGCACAGCCTTAACTGTCGGTGGATTTTTACTATTTATTGCACTGACTGAATGGTGGGATAGGGCCCTGATTACGGCATATTTGATGAGTGTATCGGTAATAATATCAGGCTTTACTGGCATTGTTATAGGCACGCTGTGCGCCCAACACCCTGTATCTACGCGCTTCATTTTGACCTATTGTGATACTTTTCAAACCTTTCCGTCGTTTATCTATTTAATTCCAGTCATGATGTTATTTGGTGTCACCGATACCTCAGTGCTCATCGCCATCGTAGTGTACGCCACCATACCAGCACTAAGATACACAGTAGAAGGCTTGCTGAGTGTGCCAGAGCCATTGCAAGATGCTGGTACAATGTCGGGGGTAAGCCGTTTGCAACGCTGGCTATCCATTGAATTACCGATGTCATTTCCACATATAGCGTTGGGTATTAATCAAACCGTGGTGTTTGCACTGTCTATGGTCATTATCGGTGCAATGATTGGTACAGATGATCTTGGTCAGCTCATCTTGGGTTCCCTATCAGACAGGAATGGCGTGGGTGATGGCCTCATTCTAGGCATCTGTGTCGCTTGTATTGGCCTTGCTATTGACCAGATTCTGAGAACTTGGGCGAATCAAAGGAAACAGGCACTGGGCCTGAATTAAACGTCAGCTAGGTTAGGGACCTAGCTTAACTTGGTGTAACTATGCCTAACTAGGCTCTAGTGATTAGTTAATCTCTTACTGGAATCTCGGTCATCATGCCGCGTTGAATTGCCCCCGCTTTATCGTATAGGGGCAGTTCAGCCAACTGGCCCTTATGCAATGTGCCGTCCACACAACCAACACTAACTACAGTGTCAGGCGGGTAGCCTGATTTGAACATTAATGCAATGCCAATACCTTGTTTTAAATAAGGCGACGTTGCCCCAGCAGTCACCTTACCAATAGTTTGACCATCCAGCATAATGGCTGCGCCTATATGGGGTTCTGCAACACAAAGGATACCTATTAAACGCGTTCTCTTGGTTGCAGCTTTAAGTGCTGCTTGGCCTATAAAATCACCTTTGTCTTGATCCACAAATATGCCTAGCCCAACATCATAGGGGGTGGTGGAATCATCAAAGTCGGAGCCTGCATTAAGAATACCCGCTTCAATTCTGCGGATATGCATGGCATCGAGTCCAAAAATGTCGATGCCATAAGGCTCACCAGCCTGTTTTAAGTGCTGCCACAAAGCATCGGCATCATGGTGGGGTTCGGTGTAGAATTCCCAGCCTAACTCGTTGGTGTAGCCAGTGCGAGTGATGACCAGTTCCTGTCCCCCAAACTTAACTCTGGTCATGGCAAAGTAGCCAAAGGGATCGGGCATTCCCTCGTCACTTGCTGCGGCCAGCACTTTCATCGCATTAGGTCCTTGAACCTGAGATATAAATATTTTGGGATCAGTAATTTCAACATCGAGCCCTATTGCGTGGGCTCGAGCCCAACTATAGAAGTCACCATCGGCCTGCCCATACCAAAAACAGTCCCTTGTGAGTCTCAATAAAATACCATCAACTAACAATCCTCCGTCTTCATAACAGGCAAGCCCATAGACACAACGGCCAATGTTTAGCTTGGTAATGTCTTTGGTGAATAGTTTGTCCAGTAAACGCTCAGCATCAGGGCCCTTAAACTGAAGTGGCAGCTCACCCGTGTTTAACACAGCCACTTTTTGACGCAGGAGCCAATAGCCATCTATGGTTGATCGGTGGTCAAAACAACAAGCCATTAAGCGACGGTTATAGACGCAATAATGAGGCCCTAATGGGTGCTCAATATCATGAAAACGATGACGTGTTAAACCAAAATCCCAACCTGCACCAGCTATAGTGGTGACTAAATCTCGTGTCTTACCATCGCTAGAAGCCATTGTATGCTCCTCCTGAGTCAATTCGTTTGAGTTCTAATGGGATTAACTTAACGCTTCAATAACTAATTTTTGGAAGTGGTGAACACCATGCTCACTTAAATGGCTACGCTGATCATCGACCACAAAGCGGCCTTGGTTATAGGCCAGAGAAGAAAGTCCTTTTTGCACACTTTCACAAAGTCCAATGTCCTCTGGCTGCAACACCTCGTCTAAATAAGTGATGGCATCTTTGGACGCTGGATTAAGTTGGTGACCAATACCATGCCAGTCGAGTGTTTCATGGCATTGGGCTAATCCATCAGGATGCATTTGTAACATGCTCACATTGGCCTCTCCGGGCATGACCCATATGGTCAAATTTGGCCAAACAAACCAAGCAGCGTAGCCGAAGGTTTGCTTACTGTTCACATGGTAGGCATTGCTGCTGTTATTGCTAGGTTGATGGGAAATATGGCTGGAATAATAGTCATGAACTTTAGTTTGGTAGCTGGGCATGTCTACTAAATCAACGAAATCCTTATGGGCCGGTTGGCAGTGGTAGCATTCAAGAAAGTTGTCCATCAATAGCTTCCAGTTGGCTACAACGGCATAATCAGCATGATACTGGCGCTCTACTTTATCTATATTGGGCACATAGTGCTTAATCTCTTCAGCTAAACCACCATACACTGCATCCATTGGCAGCGCATTAAGATCTAGATTCACAAATAAAAAACCCAAAAAGATCTCAAGTTTAACGGGTTTTAGGTTAAATTCTGCCTGCGAGAATTGCTTTAAGTCTTGTAAGTTACGGCCACGTATAAATGTACCCTGTCGATCAAAACACCACGCATGGTAGGGACAAACAATCACCCGAGCATTGCCACAACCGTCTAATAATTGATGACCTCTGTGTGGGCATACGTTAAAAAAAGCCCCTAGTTCGCCTCCCTGATGCATAATGATTAAGACCTGCTGGCCATGGATATCCGTCGTTAAATAATCCCCTGCCTGCTGTAGTTGAGAGGCATGACCCACATAAATCCAAGACTTCCAAAAAATAGCCGCTTTTTCCTGCTCATAGATATTTGCATCAGTATAATAGCGAGAGGCCAAGGTATACGATGCTTGAGGATCATTCGAGAAAGGTTGTTCTGGTGGTTTTTGGGGATGTATCAGGCTCATAATCTCACTTTTTATTAATGATCATTTGTGACAATCTATACTTTTGGTTTAAAATTGTCAACCATGATCATCTATTCACCTTAAGCGATT
>Ga0209092_10005258_pt1 | contig 10519 bp, 2 predicted proteins | sample FraStrMetagenome_FD_187446 | JGI IMG/M metagenome (GOLD analysis project Ga0209092, IMG submission 187446) | Marine eukaryotic phytoplankton communities from Arctic Ocean - Fram Strait ARC3M Metagenome (SPAdes) (version 2) | ecosystem: Environmental > Aquatic > Marine > Oceanic | place: Fram... | reverse complement strand
ATCAATTCTGTTGACATACGTACGTCATCTTTAACATAACGAGTCTACGCAGTATGGAACATTTTGATGTGATATTTTTGAATACATATATTTATTAACAAAAAAATCAAAATACGTAACTTGGCGAACAGCCCCTCTCCATGGGAATTTGCCGTTTTTTTCAATTTTTGAACCTTCTTGATCGATTCAATTCAACTTCAATACACCGTTGCAATCAGCTCTCTTAGGAGCTTCACCGGACCGTGTTTCCTAACTTTTGACCTTATTGGCGACTTTTTAGAGAGTTTTGTCCTTTCTGAGCCTCTACAACTTCAAGACTTACGCAATTTCGATCTGAAGAGCGTTATCTTGGCCTATTGATTCATTTCTGAGACCTATTTATATCAGGAGAACTTAAGCTACCGTTAGAGCTTTTCAGTTCTCCCGTGTGACTCCTGGATCATTTAGATCTGAGTCGGATTTCCCACAAGACCGCCATCGCCGGCGTCCACAATCTTCCATCAGATTCGGGATTCACTTTTTCCTGTTAGATTTTCATTCAGTTTAAATTTTGAATCAGTCTAGTTATTTTTCATCCAACATACAGAGGCTTCTAAATAGTTTTACTCAACGTGGCTATATCTCCCGGAATCAATTTTAGTTACGCACCAATTTTTTGGTTTGAATTTGGGTATTTTCAGTTAGCTCAGGACAACGTCATATCATTTCCGATACTTAGGAACCTACTCTTTCATTTCATGTGGCTACAAGAGGAACTTTTGAAACTACAAGTGAATAATCTAAGTATCAGACAACAACTCGATTTACTACAGGACAACGCGTACGTACGGCACAACCTCAACAGCATCGTTAATTCAAGCACTGCATCGAGTCTGGCCAATAAAGACGCATCGACGATCAAAGGAGAAGTCTCAAGTTACGCAAAAAAAGGAAATTTTGCGTGGAAAAATATCCTGTCCTACTTACGACTAGCGTTCCCAGAAGTGTGGAAAGTTATTTGCGATAGTAAAATAATTCCCGAAAACACGATCAACTTTAGCGTTTTCATTCAGCTTCAAGATATAAAAGCAGGGGTTCAATCGTGCAAGAAAGTTTTGGAGGTTTTTAAGACACTGGTATACGGAGGTTCATTGCGTCCACATTTTTCGCAAAATCGTTGCATCCAACAGTTATATACGAGCTTGCTTTTTGTTTGTCAATCTTCAGACATTTCGGGAAAGGATAGTATATCGGGGCAGTACCGCATTTTATTTCTTCAGAACTGGATAGAGAAACTGGTTAATACTTCGCTTTTCCCATCCTTCTCTCCCAACAACACTTCTTTTTCATCACCAAAGACTCATCTTGACAAAAAGTCGGCTCTCGTCTCAGATACCAAATACATTGTATCCAAAATCCCAGGTTTCAAACCTTGTTCAAATTCCAACATAGGCGAGATTCTTTCCACATCCTCTTCCCAAACAGCAAATACTTCGTTTTCTTCTTACATCAATAAGCATCATACTCAGTCCTCGAAATTTGTTGGCATCAAAATAAAATTCAACTCAGATAATTCAAGTACTAGTGACACTTCGGAGGCATCAGACTGCTCAATCTGGGAATCACCTTTCAAAAAGAGAAAGACAGTCTAGTGTTGTTTAGTCGCATTCATTATTTTATTATACATCATTTTTTAAATATACCCTATTTGATGAGCACATTTGGAAAGGATAAGCCTGTGATATTTTGGACGGAATACCTACAAGACTTTCTCAATAACAGTCTAGTGTGCAGAGAACTAGAGTGTATCGAGGCTTGGATAGAAAGAATTCGCCGGTCGGTCCATTTCGTATCACCGGGGGAAATCAGGGGCGGTCTGGCAGCGTCTTGGAATCTTTGGAAAATTTTCTTTAAATCAGATTATCCCGCCTTATTCCTGTTCCTTAACAGTCGTCACTTTTTTCTTCCCGGAGCTAGGTACATAAGCGAGATCAATCGGATAAGGTACCCGACGGTTGGAAAATTTCAAAGAATTATCAGCACACACAAAATCTTCGAAACTGCTGGTATTCTTCGTATCGTGTTCAAGGCTACCATCATTCTTCTCTTGCAAAATCGCGACCAACTCCCTTGGGTTCTGTCACAGTTCAGAAGCAACATTGCAATAAAAAATTTCTGTCTCAACCTCCTTCATTACATCAATCCCGAGTCCCCCGTGTTTCGTCGAATTCTTGCCACAACCGAATAAGAAGGATTGGTTAATTTGCGCGTCATTCTAGCCAGCTTTCTTTTTCACGAATAATTCAAGAGCTGTGAACTTTTCGAACACACAGAAACTACAACAGAAAGCAGCACTATTTTCGGGACGTAGCCTTAACTCTGTGAAATTTTAATATGTCCTCTCTCCAACAAAGAGATTATTATAAGTATCTCTTTTCACCAGATTCCGATGATAATAGTGAGACTCAAATACACCACCATTCGGATGGAATTTCACAGAATTTTCTGGAAGATTTCATCACACAGGGGCAATCCATTTTGGAAAGTAACGAACTGTTTCCGGACTTTCGTTTCTTGCCATCAGAAACTACCAATGACTCGTCAAATTCTTCCAGCAGCAATGCAACAGACGACTATAGTGTCACCTCTTCCAACATGGATGAGTCGGAGGAGAGTCTCCTCACTGATTTATCAAAGGCACAACCAAATGACCAAACGTTCAATATAGATGATCCTCCTCCAATCGTCAACTTTCTTGATGAGGACGAAGTTTTGCAATTGTTGGGACACCATAAACCCAAACCCCCTATCCCGGTTCAATCACCTAAAGTTTCACCCATGTCCCCAGACAAAATTGGATCTTTTAACATTCAAAATGGTTTTGATCACGACACAGCTGCAGAATTTTTCATACAAGAAGACCTTACCTTCTTAGCATTGCAGGAACCCTTTTCCAGCAATTATGCGCAAAATGAGTCCTGGAATTCATACCAACAACTTGAACTTCAAAGCGCTCGCATTCAAAGTTTCTTCACTCAACATCAAGTTATCATGTACGATAGCTGGAAATGGGGGGGAAGAGTCATGGAGGAGTTTGAAAGTCACGCACATGGGAGGGTCACCAGCATAGCTTTTAATTTAGGACCTAATCAGAAGATAGGGCTCATCTCGGTATATGCATCCACAGTGGAAGCACTTTCTGAATCGAGAAGTTCGGCAGACTCAACGGATACCAATTGGATATCGGCAGCAGAAATAGTTGATAAAATCATTGCAAATTGGACAAATAAATATTCTAATATTTGCACCATCGTGCTAGGAGATTTACAGGAAACCTGGACCGCAGGCGATTCCGACAATGTAGGCAACTACAGAATAGAGAAACCAAGTAATGGCATTCTGTCACTCTTGAATGATTCACATTTTTCGGCAGTCAGAGAATACTCAAAGACCCCCAATTATGTTACTAGAGTAGGCAAAGCAGGCGGACGCGGCATCGACCATATCCTATATCCAAGAGAGGAAAAATTTAAAGCTTGGATCACGGAGGCTAAAATTAATCGTCCACAGGGGGGTTTATTTTTTCCCTCCGATCATTCTTATATTTCTTGTTCAATAACCAGGTCAAGTCACAATAATCAGGAATCAAGTACCCCGTCACCTAAATTCGATTATAGGAAGATATTCAATATAAAGATGAAGCGATCCGGTCCTCTAGGGGATGAACTAATCCTCGATCAAGGCCAGTTCAAAGAATGTGCTAAATTCAAAGAACAAAAAATACTTTATGACAAAATTCAGGAAAAAACGAACGATATCTCCCAAGATACTGATTTTTTTCTGAGTGAGTTGGAAAAGAGGGCGTCTGGTTTGACGAAATCACTATGGTATTCGGGTCTTTGCCAGGATGTAGATGGTAAAGAAAATAAGCTGGTTCGCATTTCCGACGATAATGCCACGGAAATAGCCTACATAGTACAGAAGTTTAATCTTGCCATAAAAGAAGTGATGTCAGACTTATCTCTCACATCTGAGGTAGATACCAACGATAATGCTGGGAAAAAGAGAGGAAGGCTAAGAGACAAAAAAGGATTTCGGCAATTCGATAATCTCCCAATCCCGACCAAATTGCGGTATCTAAAAAATCTTATCAGGAAAAAGAATCGTTTAATTCGCAGAGCAAAGCAATGGTTGAATGAATTTGAACTCAAAAAGCAACTTCACCTGGAACTACCGAAATGGTCGGAATTTATTCAAATTTTGGTGCTATTGGAAAACACTAAAACTATGGATAGATTTTCGAAATTGTTGTTTAATTTAGCAATCGAAGAAGCAGATGAAAGAGAAGCTCACATTTTGTCCATCCTTCATGCGAAATCTAAGCATGCATCAAATGCCGAAGGTGAAAAGGAAAATCTTAATGTTCAGCGGGAGATGCATGGGAACAAACTGCCTAATGTGTCAGAAGATTTAGAAAAGGAGCTCAATAACCTTCTGGCGGAATCAAACTGTAAACAACTATTTGGGGGCAAAAAGTATGACATTAATTTCGATATTGTCATGGATAGCTCGTCTTGCTGGAAAAATATTACCTCCACTATTAACACGGAACATATTGACATGGAAGCCCCCGCTTTTATATCGGATACTCTGTGTAAATTGGAGAATGCACTTGTGCAAACTACTTACAAAACGTCCCAAATTAGCACACTTCAGTCTGCCTATCGGAAATCCACTCATGCCTATCTGTTGGGTGTAAATAAAATCGGAGATTTCGTTCGCAAAGTCATCTTTAAAAATCGATCCGCACCAGCCACGCACACTGAAATATGGGATAAATCAATCCAAAATTTTCGTTCCTGCACGGATGAGCAGGAGGAATTGGTCGCTACTCAAGAGTTCCATGGGAACTGGATGGGAAACTCTAAATCCACCGAAACCTGCGCATTCGCGAAAATAAAAGAGGTAGGCAAATTAGGATTCCGAGGAGTATCATTATCACCTAACAGGATTGTTACCTTAAAAGATGTGGGGGCACTCATTCATAACGGCAACAAATTGCCGCTCAGAATCAAACAAGCCTTTGTAAAAGCGCACGGTACCCATGTAAGCAAGTTATTCAAGCCACCGAAAGAGGATTTACGTGAACTTTTTTATCCTTTTTACTTAAAAAATAAATCGGGTTCCATGAATGAAGAGGGCAACGTCGAGAAGTTGTATTGGAAGGCATTGGCAGCGGTCCCCGCAAAGGCGAGGTATGATGGTTTTCAACTCGCGGTTATTGGAAGATTTGGAAGACGTTGGCAAAAGTTATTATTGCAAATAATTAAGTTGCTTTTAATCATGCGATATGTACCTGAAAGTCTAAAAAAAATTTCGCGTTTTCCAATACCGAAGATGGGCAAGGTGAATGAGTATAGACCCATATCATTATGTCATGATTTATACTGTTTTTTGAACGGGATAATAACGACATATTCTAGTGCCGGCATCGAAAAAGCAAGAATTCTACATGCAGGACTTACCGCTTACAGAAGAGGAAAAGGATGTCATTCGCTCGTCACTGTCGAACAAAGTTTTAGGGAGGATTGTCTAGAGGGTTCCTTCCCAACGGTCCAATTAGACGAAGACGAAGAAAAGTTCTTCGATCGGGTGCCCGTTGCGGTTTTGTTAGCGGCAATGCGGGTGAACGGTTTCCCTGAACAAGGGTATATTGAGTTCAAAGCTAGTGCTATGGGGTCTAAGGAAGTGGAGATCGTGACGTGTAAAGGGGTCGTTTATGCGAGGTTCATATGTGGCCTAGAACAGGGAAATCCTGACAGCCCGACTGTTGCGAACCTCGTCATAAAGTTCAAACATGACGTTTGGAATGTAATTTCTGAGGAGATCAGAAAGATTTTTCTTCGCCAGCAAATATTGAATAATGAGAAGTATGCATTCAACACAACAGACAAAATAGATGGGATTTTCGTTATTTGCAAAATTGGATATTGTGATGACAATTCCAAATTCATTGTAGTTGAGAACGAGGATGATCTCGTCACATTGGTGACACATTACCTACAAATGGCTGGCGATTTAAGCATGACGACGAAAATCGGTCGCAAAGGGGCAAAGTGTGATATTCAATTTTTTAATATTTCTGCTCGTCTCACATTAAAATTAAAAAAATGCACATCTTTTGCGTGGAGCTTTACACAGGATTCACCGATAGAGGAAACAGTTCCATTTCGAGTTCATCTCAAGCCTGTAGAATTGGAAAAATTAAAGGAATTAATAAAATACGACAATTTAGACTTTGACGAGCAGGAACGGTGGGATAAAATAATTCATTCAGCTCCGCACAGACATCTAGGTTTAACAGGCAATCTGTCCGGAGACACCTCGGCAACTTCAGAATATTTCATCCAGAAGATGAAAGAGCGTTTGGCACGGCTTAAAGTATTTAACATGCAAAAAGATCCACAGACAAAGTGCATTAATATGTTAGTCAACACGATGCACAGTTATATCCCTCTACAAGCAAATCACAACAGCGAAGATTTAAGAGACTTTGACAATATTGTTATTGACAACATAAAAAAAACTCATGGACTCACCTATTCAGACGCAAAGCATAGACTATTTTTACCAATACATTTAGGAGGGGGGGGATTAACGTCTGCAATGGAAATAGACATAGTTTCGGTGGCAAGAGAGTTGGAGATAGTGAGCAATAGTGGTGACTTGGACTCGTTCGCCTTCCGTACCAGAATAGCAGCAATAAACAAATTTGATTACGAAAAAAACAGTAACCTCCATAACCATGCTAGGGCAGCAATCAGAAAGCTCGCCAGATATGGAATACACTTTCGAGATTCAACAGATGGCATGATAAACGATATTCTTCATTATTTTGGACAGGATGCGAAATATGCAACAATAGGAGACCCCAAATACGTCAATGGAAATGATCATAGTATCGGCTTGGGCAAATCTTGTAATTACGATCTTTCATATGGAGGAATTTTGCATAAGTTACTTCTGATTCTACAAAATAACAACTGGAAGTCAAATAAAGTGCCAACGAATTGTGATAAGCATTGTCCAATAAAGATCAAAGACATTATGTGTATCATTCCAAAAATTAAGCTACAAAAAATTCAAAATTCCTCGGCGTTTTTTAGTCATTGGGAGTGGATTTCGTGTAAATTTAATAATGAAGGAAATGAACCGTCATTTGATAAACCCAGCTTAACTTCCACATGGGATTACAAGAGTTATTCCAATAACTTGCTCGACACTTGCAAAAACATCGATTGGAACGACTTTTCTTCTTCTATTACAAGGCAAAATCACGACTTACTAAAATCAGTGGAGGCCAAAGATTTTCATTTGAATTCTCTTTACAAGGAAAATAATTTTGCAGTTCAGGGTTACAACAAATATGCTCACATCTTCAACGCCATATTGAATAGCAAAAGCCCAATAATAATAGCTACCGATGGTTCCTGCAGGCAGAATGAATCTTCAAGCAAACAACATATAAAAGCATCATCTGCTTTTACAATGGGTATGCTGGATATTCGCAAGGGGGAAAACATCGATACCAGGGAATGGGTGAAGAGGCCAATTATTCCTTTGTTGTGCAGAATAAGCGCCTTACCGAACACTTTAGGGGCTTCAGAAACGGACATTGCGATAGCGGAATGCCACGCATTTTTGATGGAAGAAATGTGCCTTCCAGTTTTCCTGCCTCGTATCGTAATCACTGATAGCGAGGCCGTCAGAGATCAAGTGATGCATGCCAGAGATGCATTTGATGGTGAAGTTAACCGCGATTTTATAAGATCGCAAATAGGAGGTATTAGCAAGAGTGTGATGGGTACTTTATCGGAGATAGTGAACAGCAAGTACTATAAAGAAAAGTCGGAAATGGTATTCAAAACCAATCCAGTTACTTTGACAATTTTTAAATTACTAGTTAAGAGAAATATCAATTTTTTACGGATTGCGAAAGAATGGACAGAGGGCATTGATGATAGCGGTATGGAAACTACTATTTGCAGCAAATTTTCATCAACAGGCGATCGACTTCAACTTTCAACTGCAGATACATGTTCAAACAAAAATTACAGTAGTTGGAGACCTTCGTATTACGACGACAACACATTCAAGCCTATTTTGAAAGTGAATTCACATCAGCTTTGCGACAAAGGTCTAACCATGAAAAAAAATCCAAGATACCCTTCATTAATTCCCAACCTCTGTGTCTTGAATGCGAATCATATTGCAGACACAATCGCGGAATTCCCGTTTCACGCCAAATTTCTCCAGAAAGCGTCATCCCTACACCAAATATATCACCCAATTTCACCATTGCGATTCTATTTTACTTGCAATGGAAATACAGTGGACAAACATATCAGCAAGGCAATTAATAAAGAATTTATTAATGAGAGACTCAAACGCTTAAAATTGAAAGTCACACAAGGATTACTTTGGAGGCTAATTGATCATGTCAAAGTGAGCTGGGAATCGTTAAATCTTCACAGTGGGCTACTCAGATCACTGCATGGACTAAGTAGAACGCACACGCGGTGCTTATACAAAAGCGATGTCTATAGGGAAGGATCATGGAGGAAATATTTAGAATCCTTAAGTGAGCCAACATCATATCAGCACGAAATAAAAGGAGTCACGCCCACCAAAATCCAAAAGATAAGAATTTTGAGTCCTTGCACATGGTGCTCGAACACCAACGTAACAATTCCAAGCCATGGAAACAGAATGCACGCGCTTCTCTATTGTAATCATCCCGATCTTATTCACTTTAGGTCGAACGTCAATCTAATGCTGGTACGAAAATTCCAGGAACTATTTAATCGAATGCGAAAGTATGCATCGGATGACGAAGTAAGATCTTTGTTGGTGGAGGTTCAAAACGGATTTATTTACCTACAAACCTCGCAATTGGGTCGACTAAAAAGAATTCCATCATCAATTAATAAATCCTATCTCACAATAAAGGATCTCATCTCGAAATATGAATCCGACGACCTCTTAGCTAGCGTATTTGCATCAGATTCGTTGATCAGTTTAGAAATTTTCGGTTTGCTTCCTCATAATATTGATAGCATTTATCATGACGACGCACATATTGGAATCCTGGATGCCATGTGGCTAGGCCTAGTCCCGAAAACTATCGATGAAAGGATACAAAATGTGTTATATAAAATGAAATTCAAACCATCTTATCTAAGCAACAGACAAGAATTAATATACGAATTGAATGATACATGGAAATGTATAAAAGGCATTGTTCTAGGAAAAGCTGCTGGGTTACATAAAATCATTGGTAGCATCAGTAAAGCAAAGGATATTGAACTGAAGAAGTTATATGAACTAGATTCTGGCACGAGAAGAGAGTTAAAACGGAAAACAAGATCTCCTGAGAGTCAAAATACCGACCCAAGAATTGATTCAAAAACTAAGGGTTGTGTTAAGTGCGACTCGGGCACTAAAATCGATTCGAAGAACTCTCCCACCATCCTGGACATTTGTACTGGCATATCGTGTATTCGTACGGCCAACAAGTGGCAACTGTTCAAGCACTTCAAACCAAATAAGATAAAGCACAATACAAAACACTGCGTCCGATGTTCCAAATTCTGCACCATCATGCGTCTAGCAGTGGAAACCATCAATAACATCCTAACAAACCACGACACAAAAGAACATCAGAAGATCATTAGTTTTCTCTCCACATCTACATTAAGCAATCTATCATACCCTCCATTCATGAATATGCTTAACAAATTTCTTCCAAAAAGGCAGTTAAAGGATAAAGCAAGATACACAAATAGAAGCAAGATTTCGGATCAACATAAGAATCTTTGCAAAGTATTTATCCAGTCCTACACTATAGTAGAAGCCAAAAACTGTGGAGCGACGGAGGTGCTGCTTACTATACTTGACACAATCAACGAGAGTCTATTGGGCAACAATGAAAAACTGGCCATTGCAAAGAAAAAAAATAAAGCTAGGGATGCAGCGGTCAAAAATATTTTATTTGATTGTGAATTAAGTCATCAAGAGCAATCAAAAGCGATCTCACCCGAGAAAATACAGCATTCAATAGATAGCAAACGTCAGACAAAGAAGCAGCTAGCGCTTCAAATTCCGGACAATCCTCCAAAACTAGCATCTCCTAACACAGACGCAGGCGCAGAGTTTACAGGCAAGCTGAATATAATAGAGATAGTGGATTCACCAGATGAGAATGAAAGGGACCAACGGAAATTCTACATAAATGAAGCACTTAACGATGCAGGGGGTTTGTTATCGAGCATGGGAGCTATGAGAGCAATTGAAGTATTTAGGAATGAAGCTAACACCAATCATTATTTCGCTTCAACTGAAGCCAGCGCTATTTTGAATAATTGGTCATCGGTGCAAGGATGGGAACGCGCAGCAAGAATGTTCGGATCTCGGTTGGTAATGACGACAAAACCAGATGGGTATTATTTCATCCCGATTTTTGAGGAAGGTCATTGGACTT
>Ga0209092_10005256_pt1 | contig 10519 bp, 10 predicted proteins | sample FraStrMetagenome_FD_187446 | JGI IMG/M metagenome (GOLD analysis project Ga0209092, IMG submission 187446) | Marine eukaryotic phytoplankton communities from Arctic Ocean - Fram Strait ARC3M Metagenome (SPAdes) (version 2) | ecosystem: Environmental > Aquatic > Marine > Oceanic | place: Fram... | reverse complement strand
AGATAATTTATTATTGTACAAAATAAAATTTGAAACTCGAAAAGTGATTAATCATGTAGAAGAATCCCTTAACCTAAAATCATCTCATTATGTTTTTGATGACAACTTGAGCAACATTAAAGCAGATGCTGTTCTTATAAAAGGATATATTTACATCAATCCTAAAGACTATACTATCCATAAAATTAACTACAATGCTAATTTAGAATCTACTAATAAAAGAATTTATGCTTTAACATTAGAATACGGTTATAGAGATTCTAAAAAAGACTTAATGGGTTTGCGTTATATTTCTTTTAATAATGAATTTTTTGATATAGATCAAAACGATAAGAATTACTTAAAAATAAATTCACAAAAGACAAATAATAATAGTATTTTACTTTCAATGAGTGCAGATATAGACCCATTATATGCAACTGATAAAAAGTTTTACCAAATAAAATATTATGATCAAATTATTCAAATTAAGAAGATTGTTGCGAAAGGAAATAAAATTAGAATTTATTTAAAAAATTCAGAAAATTTAAAGTTAAATCTTACGTTTAATTTTACGGGAATAAGAGATGTTAATGGGCGTATATTAAACCAAAAAAAAGTAATACAATACTACCAATATAGAGAACTATTTGTACAAGGGTTTAATAAAGAATTAAATTTTAATAATAAATGCTATTTAAAAAATAAACCTCTTGAAAGAAATTGTGTATCTATTCCTTCGGAGGGAGAAAATTATATAATGAATAGTCCTTTCACTTCAAAATCAATTATTAAAGACTAAAGTGATTTTTGGTTATATATTTTTAATAAGTAAACCTATTGTTTTAATTGCTTAGTTTAAAATAAACATTTGCATACAACATATTAAATTATAGATTCTCCATTTAAATTAGTAGTTAAAATATCACTGAATAAATTAAAAAAAGGGCGCAATGCTTTGTAACTTTTATTTACTTCTTCAATAAAATTTTCTGACAATACTTCTTCATCCGTAAAATTTCTAGATGCTATAAATCCTTTTTTACGCAACAAATCAATGTCTTTATGCTCTTTGTCAAAACCTCTTGGAGCCGTTTTTAATTCAGAAAAACTCTCAAATTCACCTCCAAAAAATCTCTTGTAATTTTTATCTGCTAAAACAGCTCTAATTTCAGAAGCGTCTAGTGCTATTTCTTTTCTGATTCTGAATAGATCTTCTTTACTAGGTTCCCAAAACCCACCAGCTAGAAAAGATTCTCCAGGTCTAATTCGCAAAAAATAGCCGCCACGCAACTCTTTACCTAATCTTGAGTACGAGTTCGCAAAATGTGGTTTGTAGGGTGTTTTATCATGAGAAAAACGAACATCTCTATAGATTCGCATCATTTTAGATTTCTCAATCTCATCATGACTTTGTAATTTTTCATTGATGGCAGCAAACACCTGCTTTGCGTTTTTTTGCGCTTCTACATATGTTGGCTTTGTTTCTGCAAACCAATCTCTATTATTGTTTTTTTGTAAAGCTTTTAAATACTTAAAAGTCGATTTCTGGATTTGCATATAATGATATTATTAAAAGCTAAATTTACAAAAAGAAAACGGAAATAGATTTGTAAATTCGAATTCGAAATGAAATTAACTTCAAAAGAAATTCAGTTACAATTTGATGGTTTTTTACAAACTCCTTGTTTGTGGATAGCTAATACTATTTATGAATTAAAACAGTTGGATATTAAACAGAAATCTCATGTTTTTAATTTAGAGATTAATACTAAAATTAGACTAGGAAAATATATAGAACGCTTTGTTTCCTATCAATTACAACAAAATGAATCCACAAAAATAATTGCAGAGAACATTCAAATTCAGCAAAATAAAATTACTTTAGGAGAGTTAGATTGTATTCTCTTAAAAAATGATATCCCTATTCATTTAGAAATTATTTACAAGTTTTATTTGTATGATTCTAAGGTAGGAACCTCAGAAATAGATCATTTTATTGGTCCCAATAGAAAAGATTCATTAGGCGAGAAATTAACAAAACTCAAAGAAAAACAGTTGCCGCTACTCTACTCTAAAGAATGTGAGAATTATTTAAATTCGATTCATCTATCATCAAAAAACATGGAGCAACAAGTGTATTTTAAAGCGCAATTGTTTCTTCCTTTTTCTGATAAAACAATTCAATTGAATAAATTGAATCAAAATTGTTGTGTTGGTTATTATATTAACAGAAAAGAATTAGAGAAATTTTCTACTTGTAAATTTCACATTCCAAATAAGAAAGATTGGTTGGTAATTCCTCATAAAAATGTTCATTGGCTATCCTATGGCAAAACTAAAGAAATATTTTATGACTATTTTGAAAGACAATTTTCTCCACTTTGTTGGATGAAATTTGATAACGGAGAAATCAAAAAAATCTTTTTAGTTTGGTGGTAACTTGATTTTTTTTTAAATTCATAAACTAAATTATAACTATTGAATCGTTCATATCCTTTCGATCCCTCTATTAAGAATCATTCCCTAATCGCAGTAAGTTTGGCGCTTTGGATTTTTATATTTCTATATTTTACAGAACCCTTAGATGTTCATGAATTTAATAATTTAGAAAAATTAATTTACTTGCCATTGTATGGCTTTTTAGGCGCTTTTTGTTATTTACTTTTTTTACCCTTACAATACTTACTATATAAAAAAAATCTTCAAAATTGGTTTTTAAAAACTGAGGTTCTTTTTCTAATCACTTTTACACTCTTAGGAATTATTGCTGCTAGATTATTTTATTTATATGTTGTTGTTCTTGGTCAGCCAAACCCATACACCTTATCTTATCATTTAACCAAATTAATTTTACCTGCCTTAGCTACTATTCTGCCAATTGTTATTTTGGGAAGATTTGCTTTTGGAAAATATAGAGGCAAGAAAACTGAAGCACAAAAAATAGAAATCAAAGGAGCAGGGAATTATGAAGGTTTGCGCTTGTTTTTTAATGATGTAATCTGTATTCAGTCCTCAGATAATTATATTGAAGTTTTTTATGTTGCTAATCAAGAACTAAAAAAAACAGTAATAAGAAATCGTCTCTCTGTAATTGCCGATGAGTTTCCAGAATTTATAAGAACACATCGTTCTTATTTGATAAATCCACATCATTTTTTACAATGGAAAACAGAAAAAAGTAAGCACTTCGTAATCTTATGTCACCACCTAGTTGTGCCGATTTCTAGAACCTATCAAAATGATGTAAAAGCGATTCTTAATTCTGCCACAGAATAGCTGTATTTCGCCCCAAAGTCTCTTATCTATTAATTTTATTGCTGTTTAGCTTCTAGTTTCGTTAAAAGAAGTTTACTCACAAATAATATCTTTTATGAAAACTAACATCATATTTTTTACAATTTCATTGCTGTACATCAATTTTTTATCTGCACAAAACAACCAAAAAGAGGTGTTAATTGTTGGTACAATGCATACAGTACCCACTATTGTAAAAAATAGCTACAAACCAATGCTAAAACGTGCAGTGAAATATAATCCAGAAGCTATTTATATAGAATCTCCAATGGCAAACGATACTATTTCTTGGGAATATTTAAAAGAAGGTTGGTCAAAGAGCTATCGAGCTTTTTATAAAAAATCAGACTCATTCAAAAAAACACGTTCTTTTAATGAGACTGTGTTTAGAAAACTAGCAATAAAAAAATACAAAGAGCTCACTAAAGAGGAAATAAATTATTTAATTAAATCGTATTTGTACAATAGAGATTATGGAAATTATAAATTAATGATATACTTAAAAACCTATGGTTTAAAAGGCTCAAAAAAACCAACAAGAAATGAAAATGGCGATTTAACATTCATGCTAGCATTAATTAAGAATTTAAAAGTTCTAAACATGGATGATCAACAAACAAATTCAGAATATCACAATGCATGGAGAAAATGTGCTGAATCAGGAGCACAAAACGGAGATAATGATCTTAATAGAAAGCTTAATAAAAGAGATTATAATAGCGCTATAATTCCTGCAATATTTGGGAATTTAGGTAGGCATACGAACAAGCTAAAATCCTTAGATCGTAAACACTTACTAAATTCTTTTAGGTACGTTCAAAATACAAACCTTGATTGTGAAAATGCTACAAGATATTGGGATGAAAGAAATTTTAGAATGGCTAAAAACATCGCTGAACAGGTTACACAAAAAGAGCATAAAAAGAATATTGTTATCGTTGGAGCTGGACACGTTATTGGTTTAAAAGAGGCTTTCGAAAAAAAATATCCTGAACTAAAAATAAAACTTATGTATGAATAATAAGTTGCTATTCAATATCTATATCAGAACACTAATTGACTCAAAAAAAATATATGCATCTCAACTGAATAAAATTACACTTTATTCTTCCATATCGAAAATCTATTTCTGTCTACCTATAAGCTCCGCTTCAATATCTTTTAAAGTGAACCCTTTGGCTTGTAACAACATTAAGTAGTGAAACATTAGGTCTGCAGATTCATATAAGAACAATTCATCATTGCTATCCATAGCTTCAATAACAGTTTCTACTGCCTCCTCACCTACTTTTTGTGCTATTTTATTAATTCCCTTATCAAATAAACTAGCGACATACGATTTTTGAGTGTCTTTATTCGCAACTCTCTCTGTAATAATATTCTCTAAAGTTGAGAAGAACCCATAATTAGGAGTATTTACTTCATTCCAGCAGGTGTCGGTACCAGTATGGCATGTTGGACCTTTTGGATGAACAGAGATCAATAATGCATCATTATCGCAATCTAACTTAATATCTGCTAGATGTAATACATTTCCGCTTTCTTCACCCTTGGTCCATAATCTACTTTTAGATCTACTAAAAAAAGTGACCAACTTCGTTTCTTGTGTTTTTTTAAAGGCTTCCTCATTCATATAACCCAACATCAAAACATTTTTTGTTGTTACATCTTGAATAATTGCAGGTACTAAGCCGTCTTTATTTTTATTAAAATCTATATTCATAATTATAATCTTACTGGAATAGTATTATTTTTCAACTCTTGTTTTAATTCTAAAATAGGAATTTCTCCGAAATGAAATACACTTGCTGCCAAAGCTGCATCAGATTTCCCTAAGGTAAACGTATCTATAAAATGCTGCACAGTACCTGCGCCACCTGAGGCAATTATAGGGATATTTAATTCGGTAGATAATTTTGCCAGAGCTTCATTGGCAAAACCCGCTTTTGTTCCATCATTGTTCATTGATGTAAAAAGGATTTCTCCAGCGCCTCTGTTTTCAACTTCTTTTGCCCAATCAAATAAATTAATTTCTGTTGCAATGGTTCCTCCTGCCAAATGTACAATCCATTCTCCAGCTATTTTTTTGGCATCAATAGCAACAACCACACATTGACTTCCGAATTTATCTGCCAATTCATTCACCAATTCTGGCCTTTTTATTGCAGATGAATTGATAGATACTTTATCTGCACCTGACTTTAATAGAATATCTACATCACCAATAGAAGAGATTCCACCACCAACAGTAAATGGAATATTTACTTGCTCAGCAACTCTTAAGACCATATCTAACATGGTTTTTCTACCTTCTAAAGTTGCAGAAATATCTAAAAACACCAATTCGTCTGCACCTAATTCGGCATATTGTTTTGCTAAAATCACAGGATCTCCTGCATCTATTAAATTAACAAAATTTACACCTTTTACAGTTCTTCCGTTTTTAATATCTAAACAGGGTATTATTCTCTTTGTTAACATGTTACTGACCTATTATAAAGTTCTCTAGTTGTTTTAAACTAATTTTATTCTCGTAAATGGCTTTTCCTATGATGACTCCTTCACAACCATTTTCTGCCAATTTAGGTATTTCATCAAAAGTTGATATTCCTCCTGAAGCAATTAGTTTTAAATTTTTTATTTCACGTAAAATTTTAGAATACGTTTTAAAACTTGGTCCCTGTAACATACCGTCTTTAGAAATGTCAGTGCAAATTACATAGTGTATTCCTTTTTGTTGATACTCTTTTATAAATGGAATTACTTCCAAAGAGCTTTCTTCTTGCCAACCATTTGTGGCAATTTTACCACCAGCGTTATCAGGATAAAAATCGGCGCCTAAAATAATTTTCTCTGAACCATAATTTTCTATCCAACGTTCAAAAATGTCACTATTTTTTACGGCAATACTTCCACCAGTAATCTGATTTGCACCAGAGTTAAAAGCAATTTCTAAATCTTTATTGGATTTTAAACCACCACCAAAGTCAATTTTTAAATTTGTTTTGGAAGCAATTTGCTCTAATACTTTATGGTTTATAATTTTACTTGCTTTTGCCCCATCTAAATCTACAACATGTAAATATTCAATCCCAGCTGCCTCAAACTCTTTAGCAACTTCTAGCGGACTCTCATTGTATATTTTCTTTGTGTTATAATCGCCTTTTGTTAGACGAACACATTTACCGTCAATAATATCTATAGCTGGTATTATTCTCATTCTATATATTTAAAAAATTCTTTAAAATACGCTCTCCTTCTACCCCACTTTTTTCTGGGTGAAACTGCACTCCATAAAAATTATCTTTTTGTAATGCTGATGCATATGAAATTTCGTAATCTGTAATTGCAACAGAGGCTTCACAATTTTCAGCATAAAAACTATGCACTAAATACATAAATTCGTTTTCTTTAATTCCTTTAAACAACTCTGATTTTAAATCAAAAATTACATTCCAACCCATTTGTGGAACTTTTACCAAATTTGAAAAACGTTTTACTTCTGTATTAAAAATACCCAATCCTTTTGTGTGACCTTCTTCAGTAGCGTTGCACATTAATTGCATTCCTAAGCAAATCCCCAACACTGGTTGTTTTAGTTCAGGTATCACCTTGTCTAAACCACTTTTTTGTAACATGCTCATTGCAGAGCTTGCCGCACCTACACCGGGAAAAATAATTTTATCTGCTGCTTTTATTTCATCAACATTATTTGATAAAACTGCTTCTACTCCTAGACGTTTAAAAGCAAACTGAATGCTTTTAATATTTCCAGCACCATAGTCTATAATAACTACTTTCATTTATAACATTCCTTTTGTTGATGGTAAAAACATCTTATTTGCATCTCTTTTAACGGCCATTTTCATTGCTTTTGCAAAGGCTTTAAAAATACCCTCAATTTTGTGATGCTCATTGGTTCCTTCTGCTTTTATATTCAAATTACATTTAGCTCCATCAGTAAATGATTTAAATAAATGAAAAAACATTTCAGTTGGCATATCGCCTATTTTTTCTCTTTTAAAATCAGCATCCCATTCTAACCAATTTCTACCACCAAAATCTACTGCTACTTGTGCTAAACAATCATCCATTGGTAAACAGAAGCCATATCTTTCTATGCCTAACTTACTACCTAATGCCTTGTTAAAAAGTTCACCAAAAGCAATCATTGTATCTTCTATTGTATGGTGTTCATCTACTTCTAAATCGCCATTTACCTTAATCGTTAAATCCATATTACCATGTCTCCCAATTTGGTCTAACATATGATCGAAAAAAGATAAACCTGTACTAATATCATTTTTACCAGAACCATCTAAATTTAATTTTATATAAATCTTAGTTTCATTTGTATTTCTAGTAATTTCTACAACTCTATCTTCTAATTTTAAGAAATTATAAATCTCTGCCCAATTGGTTGTTGTTATAGCAATAGAATCTAAAATTTGTTGTTTAGACGTTTCTATTTCATTGGCACCTAAGTCTGGGTTTTCAGCTAAATAAATACCTTTGGAGCCTAGGTTTTTAGCCAATTCCATATCTGTAATTCTATCACCCAAAACAAATGAATTTTCTAAATCGTACTCACCAGAAAAATATTTGGTTAACAAACCTGTTCTAGGCTTCCTTGTTTCTGCATTTTCATGCGGAAAGGTTTTGTCTATTAAAATATTAGAAAAAGTAACACCTTCTTTTGCAAAAGCATCAATAATTTTATTTTGTGCTGGCCAGAAAGTATGCTCCGGAAAAGAGTCTGTACCTAAACCATCTTGATTTGTTACCATTACCAACTCATACTCTAATTCTGAAGCTATTTTTGCCATATATTGAAACACTTTTGGATAGTATTCTAGCTTCTCTAAACTATCTAATTGATAATCTACTGGTGGCTCTAATACCAATGTTCCGTCTCTGTCTATGAATAGTACTTTTTTCATTTTAAATTTCTTTTAAAGCTTCAATTAATTTTTTATTTTCTTTTTTAGTTCCAATCGTAAAACGCAAACAATTTTCGCACAGAGGTTGGTTCGTTCTGTTTCTTGTAACAATTCCTTTTTCTATTAATTGATTGTATCTTTTTGTAGCATCATCAACTTTTACCAAAACAAAATTACAATCTGTTGGATATATTTCTGAGACAAAAGAAACTTCTTTTAATTCATTTAATAAAAGATCTCTTTCCTTAATTATTTTTATAACCTCTTGCTTTACCTCACCGACCTTTAACAATCGCTTAATGGCGCTATCTTGAGTTAACTCGTTTATATTGTAAGGAGGTTTAATTTTATTTAAAACGGCTATAATTGCTTCGGATGCGTAACACACTCCCAACCGAATTCCAGCCAAACCATAGGCTTTAGACAAGGTTTGTGTAATAATTAAATTTGGAAATTGCTTCAATCTTTTTAACCAACTTTCTTGTTCTGAAAAATCTATATATGCTTCATCAATAACTACCAATCCATTAAATTTTTCAAGCAACTCTTTAACTGTATCCTCAGAAAAACTATTTCCTGTTGGATTGTTTGGTGAGCATAAAAATAAGATTTTACTATTGGCATCTGCTGCTTCTAAAATCTGATTAACCTTTGGTTGAAAAGTATTACTTAACACTCTCTTTCTGTTCTCTATTGCATTTATATTTGCTAAAACAGCATACATGCCATAGGTTGGTGGTAGTGTTATAATATTGTCTTTATTCGGTTCACAAAACGCTCTAAAAATTAAATCTAAAACTTCATCACTTCCGTTACCTAATAAGATGTTTTTCGAATCTATATTCTTAATTTTAGATAATAGCTCTTTTACAGAATTCTGTTGCGGATCTGGATATCTGTTTACACCGTTTTCAAAGGGGTTTTCATTTGCATCTAAGAAAATCATTTTATTACTAACAATCTCTTTATATTCATCTCTTGCAGATGAGTAGGGTTGCAAAGATTTTACGTTTTCTCTAACTAAATCTTGAATATTCATGATTTTAAATCTTTTAAACGGATAGAAACTGCATTTTTGTGTGCTTGTAAACCTTCTATTTCTGCCATGATTTCTATAGATTCTCCAATATTTTGAATGCCTTCTTTAGATATTTTTTGAAATGTAATGCTTTTGGTAAAGCTATCTAAATTAACACCAGAATAAGCTTTACTAAACCCATTAGTTGGTAATGTATGATTTGTTCCTGAAGCATAATCACCGGCACTTTCTGGGGTATAATTACCAATAAAAACAGAACCCGCGTTTGCAATATTGTCTATGTAATAGTCATTATTATAGGTACAAACTATAAAGTGTTCTGGGCCATATTCATTTATTAATTCTAATGCTATTTCATCTGTTTCAACAAAAATAGATTTTGAATTGTCAATTGCTTTTTGAGCAATTTCTACTCTTGGTAACTCTAAAAGTTGTTTTTTAATTTCACTTGAAACTTCATCAATTAATTTTCTAGAAGTCGATACCAAAATAACTTGACTATCGGTTCCGTGTTCTGCCTGACTTAATAAATCTGATGCTACATAACTTGCGTTTGCAGAATCATCTGCAACCACTAAGAGTTCACTGGGTCCGGCAGGCATGTCTATTGCAACGCCATACTTTGTAGCCAATTGTTTAGCAACAGTTACAAACTGATTTCCGGGGCCAAATATTTTATACACTTGTGGAATTGATTTTGTACCAAAAGTTAATCCTGCAACAGCTTGAATTCCACCTACTTTTATAATTTTTGTAACCCCACATAAATTTGCAGCATACAATATTGCTGGGTGAATTTTTCCTTCTTTATTTGGTGGAGAACACAATACAATCTCCTTGCAACCCGCAATTTGTGCAGGAACTGCTAACATTAAAACTGTAGAAAATAATGGTGCTGTTCCACCAGGAATATACAAACCAACTTTCTGAATTGGTCTTTTTTCTTGCCAACATTCTACACCTTTCGTTGTTTCTACAAAAACTTTAGCCGTTTTTTGAGCAGTATGAAAAACTGTAATATTTTTTTTTGCGACTTCAATAGCTTCTTTTAATTTTTCTGAAACTAGTGAAACTGCTTCCTTAATTTCATCCGAAGAAACAAGAGAATCTTTTAAGACTACACCATCAAATAATTGCGTATATTTTTCCACTGATGTATCGCCATTTCTTTGAATATCGTCAAAAATCTGATGAACCGTTTTTTCTATATCATCAACCGTTTTTGTAGGTCTCTGTAAAATTTGATTCCAATCTTTTTTATTTG
>Ga0209092_10005255_pt1 | contig 10519 bp, 6 predicted proteins | sample FraStrMetagenome_FD_187446 | JGI IMG/M metagenome (GOLD analysis project Ga0209092, IMG submission 187446) | Marine eukaryotic phytoplankton communities from Arctic Ocean - Fram Strait ARC3M Metagenome (SPAdes) (version 2) | ecosystem: Environmental > Aquatic > Marine > Oceanic | place: Fram... | reverse complement strand
TATATAAGCTACCCATTCTTTGGAAAATAATTGTGCACCGTTCCAATTTCCATTTTTTAAATATAGCAAACCAAACTTCCCCCAATCTCTAGCAGTTGCCCAGGCATAAGAAGAAGCTACATAGTTACCCACTAAATCTGTTTCTAGTATCATAGAATTCATTCCAATTTTATCTATGAGATCTGTATACCAATAATCTAGATACTCTTGATGAGTATTAAAGGTGCTTCTAACAATTCCTGATAAAAGATTTGAAGTACCACTCGAGTAATTCCAGGAACTGTTTATGGTGCCTACAAGGTTTTTTTTTGCTTGCATTTTGGTCATGTCTTTTTCTAAAAAGAGCATTTTTGTAGCATCCGAAATTTCATCATAATTCTCATCCCATGCTAAACCAGAATTCATTTGTAATAAATTATGAATGCTAATATTTTTACGATCATCGTTTTGCCAAGAATCTATGGGTGCTTTTTCTTGAACTTGTATTTTATTTTGATGTTGCATCACCCCAAAAACAGTACTTAAAATACTTTTGGTCATGGACCAGCCTAAAATTCTGGAATCTTTACCGAATCCTTGCGCATATTTTTCTGCAATAATTTGATCTTTATAAATAACCAAAACTGCTCTTGTTTTTCTTTTTCCGAAGATCGAATTGACCGTGGTGTTTAATCTATTATATGCTATATTAGTAAACACCGTGTCTTTCTGTGGAGCGTTTCCAAAAGGATACGGGGTTACGTAATCTGGCTTTGCTCTTTTGGGCTTTAAAACAGATTCTTTTTCGTTTTCTGGGGTAAGTGTTAGAACAGCTCCCAAACCTTCTCTAAACAGCGCTTTTCTTGTTAACAAACCAAAAACAGAGGAACTCGCCAGTTGCTGTAAAGTATCTACTTTGTCTGAAGCCAAATATACTGGGGAAAAATTATTATCTGTGCTATCTGTAAACTGCAAGGATCTTTTCCCTAAAAATACAGAAGAGGCTGTGTTCTTGGCAGAATACCCTGCTAATATATTTAATTTGGGATAATTATATATGGCTATAATTGTTGTTGTGACTACTAATAAAAGTAGGAATTTCTTTAAAAAATTCATCAAAGATTTGTTTTAGTGATGTAAAAATAAGAAAATCATGTTCCGTTTTTCAAAACTTTAAAAAATCTAGCTTTATCTTTGTACTTAAATATAATTGATATGATGAATATTGATAAAATTCGTGAAGATTTTCCTATTCTAAAAAGAACAGTTCATGGCAAGCCTTTGGTTTATTTTGACAATGCTGCAACCTCACAAACTCCGCAGGTTGTCATTGATACTATTGTAGACTATTATAGCAATTACAACGCTAATATTCACCGGGGAGTTCATACCTTAAGTCAAGAAGCCACCGATAAATACGAAGAAGCACGTATTAAAATACAACATCATTTTAATGCAAAACATGCCTATGAGATTATTTTAACCTCTGGAACAACTCATAGTATAAATATGGTTGCTGCTGGTTTTGAGTCCCTTTTAAACAAAGGAGATGAAATTATCGTTTCTGCATTAGAGCATCATTCTAATATTGTACCATGGCAAATGTTATGTGAAAAAACAGGTGCTATTTTAAAGGTAATACCCATGTTAGATAATGGATCTTTGAATATTGAAGCCTATCATCAATTGGTTCATGAAAAGACTAAATTAGTTTTTTGCAATCATGTTTCAAATGCTTTAGGAACCATAAACCCCATAGAAGAAATTATTGCAAAAGCCCATCAATTTGGCGCTGCCGTTCTTATAGATGGAGCGCAAGCAACTCCGCATATACAACCAGACCTGCAAGCATTAGATGTAGACTTCTATGTATCTTCTGCCCATAAATTATGTGGCCCAACGGGTGTTGGTTTATTATATGGTAAAGAAAAATGGTTAGAAAAATTACCTCCCTACCAAGGCGGAGGTGAAATGATTGCTACCGTTTCTTTTGAAAAAACTACCTATGCAGGGTTGCCTCATAAATTTGAGGCAGGTACCCCAAATATTTGTGGTGGAATTGCCTTTGGAGCCGCCATTGATTACATGAATGCTATTGGCTTTAAAAATATTGCTGCCTATGAAAACGAATTGCTAGCCTACGGAACCCAAGAATTATTAAAAATTGAGGGAGTAAAGATTTACGGAACTACTGCCGAAAAGACAGCCGTTATCTCTTTCAATGTTGGTGCTATTCATCCATATGACATTGGCGCCATTTTAGACAAGTTGGGCGTTGCAGTTAGAACGGGGCATCATTGTGCACAACCTATTATGGATTTCTATAAAATACCCGGAACCGTTAGAGCTTCTTTCTCTTTTTATAATACAAAAGATGAAATCGATATTTTTATTCAGGGCCTAAAAAAAGCCATCATGATGTTATCGTAATACCATGATACCAAAAAAAAAGGTTGAGCAAATGCTCAACCTTTTTTTTTGTACTAAAATATCCGCTATCTTAAGGTTGGAGAAAAATTAGTAGGATAATTTCCTGCTTTCGCAAGGTTTCCAGATTCTCCAAAGTTTGAACCATAGGTTTCATCTATCGCTTGTAAAAAACCATTTGCCATATATGCATACCCTCTGGCTGTTAAATGTATACCATCTAAACTTACCAATCCTCCAAAAACTAAACTTGCATTTAAGAAGTATTCATCAAATGTAATGCCTGTTGATGCAGCATCAATTAAAATCTGATTTACATCAACAAGAGCCAAGCCTTTGGCGGTAGCCACAGACTGTATCGTACTATTATATGCATCTACGGCTTCTTTAATTTCTAGTTGCTCTTCAGGAGTTAATACATTACTATCTAATAAAGGAGACGCTGTCCCTGCTCCTGTAGGTAAAATAGAAGCCGTTGGTAACGTAATTAGATCTGCTTCCGTAGTTTGTCTAAATTGTGGAATTCCTGCAAAAGCTGGGTTAATAGCCCCTAAATCTGTTAAATATTCATCCAAAATTACAACAGCATTATTCCCTTCAACAAAATTAATTGTTCTTCTATCTAATTCTTCTTGAGTAAACAAACCTGTACCAGCAAGGGCTTGAAATGCCGCTTGTAACCCTCCATTATATGCAGCATAACCTGCATTTAATTGTCCTGCTGTTGCAGCATCTAAAGGAACTGGATTATATGAAACAGCAGTAAAATATGGCAGGTTGTTAACATATGGTGTATTTGTAACAGCTCCCTTAGCGCCATTTGCTGTTAAACCATCTATTATAGTATTAAAAGTTGCTGCGAATTCTGCAGGAGGTGTAATAGCGCTAATACTTGCGTCTCCTCCTCTAGTAGCATACCCTAAAACATCATTACCTCCTATTAAGTCAGCAGTAAAAAAGGTTGGATTTTGAGCTACTGCCAATTCTAAGATTGTTGCATTAGGTGTACCTCCTGTCATACGAACTGCGTATGCATTGGCACCTGCTCCTAAATTTGCAATATTTCCATATCCAGGCGTTATAAAATCTGCACTTTGTGCACCAGGAACTCCAAGATTGTTAAAGGGTCCTGTTGGGTTATTTAATACGATATCTGTAGTAACTGTTACAGGACCAATAACTGATTCCAGTGGTACAGGACCAGCACCTCCAAATACAAGTCTAGGACCACTTATACGATTGCCATTTAAAGCAAGACCTCCAAAGTTATCGCTCGTCATGGGTTGGATAAAATCACCACCTCCTGCATTCGCGAATTTTTTAGAAAGGATATTTGGAAATGAATTTTCTTGTGCTGCAATAAAAAGACCGTTGTCCGTAATACCAGCAGTAAAAGAAGGGCCAATCGAGACATAATTAGAAAAGTCAGCACTTCCTGCGCTTGCTTCTGGAAGAATAACTTCTGGATCAACGATTTCATCTAATTTGTTATCAACATCACAGGAAACTATAATTGCCGATAATGCGAATAAACCTACTATGTTTTTTATGTTTTTAAAATTCTTCATAATTCTTTAATTTTAATTATTAATGGTCCATGAAATGTAATACTGAGAACCAATTGCACCAATTCCTGGAGCACTTAAATACTCTTGACCGGTAAGGTTCGCACCTCCCAATTTAAATACAGATTTAATACTAGGAACACTGTAGTTTATCTGTGCATCTAAGACCGTTCTTGATTTGATAGTACCATCTACAAAAGTAGACTCCCATAAGTATTCATCTTGCCATCTTGCATTAATATTAAAACCAAAGTTTTTAAACAAATTAGTCTTCCCAAATTGTAGTTTTACTTTGTGTTCTGGAGTGTTAAAGCCTGCTTCAAAATCGGGGTCAGAAGACTGATCGAAATCGAACTTCGCAAAAGTATAGTTAACTCCTAAATCAAATCCATTAAACACCTTTGTATTAACCCCAATTGTAGCTCCGTAAGAACTAATGTCTGCTGCAGAGTTTGTATACAGTTGAAAAACTCTAGAATTTCCCGCTGCATTGAATGCAATCACATTTTTATTGGCGATAAAATCTTCATATTGGTTATAGTAGACACTTAAATCTACAGTGATTCTTTGAGAAGCTTCTAGTAACAAGCCTCTATATCCTACTTCAAAAGCGGTTACTTTCTCTGGGGTTACAAAATCTACATCTGCTTTTTCAGTTCCACCACTTGCTAGTGTGAAAGAGTTTTCATAGGCATCTCTACCTGTTATTACTGAACCATCTGCAAGAGTTAAACTATATCTGTCTTGGTTTTCTTCAACCCCACCCACAAGAATAGCGTTTCCTACATCCAAACCAATATACTGGTCTTGTGTTGTTGGATTTCTAAATCCTGTTTGAAAAGAAGCTCTGAAATTCTGATTTTTATTTTCTCCTGCTGCATAAGCAAGGGACAATCTTGGTGAAAAATTACCATCAAAATTTTGTGCCTTATCATAACGAAGAGATGCCGTTACTTTTAAACGATCTTCTTCAAGAAAACCCTTTTGAAGTTGCGTATACACACCATATTCATCATAATTAATTGGCCCATCGGCATCGGTAAAGATGTTTCCAAAAGAATTTAAAGAGTATCTTCTATAAGAACCACCCACTTGAATTTCTGCAAAGTCTATGAGCTCACTAAAATTATAATTTGCATCACCATGATACAATTTAGTTTCATCTCTAAATTTTGCTCCTGTTAATAAGTTTGGATCTGATGTAATTCTATCAAACGCTGCATTAAATTCTGAAGTACCTGGTAAATATCTTCCCGATTCTGCAGTTTGTCTTGCTAAAGCGTGTGCTTGATCAGATGTTGCACCCGCTAGAGTTCCTCCTACATAACCAGCAACATATTCTCCAAACCATGTGTTGTCATCTTTCCAAGCTCTGTTTATATTTAGAGCTGTAAATAACGTGTTGTAAGAATCTCCTGCGTCTTCAGAGGTTACATACCCTCTAACGAAAAAGTTTTTTCCTTTCACTTCTAACTTGTGCTGTTGTAATAAAAAGTTTTGGATACTGTATTTTTGACCTCCTAGATATTGAGTATCTCCTGTACCCACTTTAGAATTCCAAATCACCTCCAAACGATCATCTCCATAGGGACGGTAATTTAAAGACCCCGAAAACTTTACACTAGAAACACCATAATCCATCAAATCTCTTTCTTTATACCCTGTTCTACTAACACTTTCATTCGGTAAAAGTGCAGAACCTCCTGGAGGCAAGAGACCTAATGCCTCTAGACTTTGACCAACACCTATTAAATTGGCAGAAACTACATCTCCAAAAACATTCACACCATTATAATTTCTATCAGACTCTCTAGTTCCAGATGCTAACTCTCCTCCTCTAGTATTTCTGTAGTCAGTTGCAACCCAATCCGTACCTTCCAATACTGCAAGCGTTACTTTTGCAGCAAATTTATCAGAAAAGGCATAGGCCATTCTTAAATTAAAATCAGTAAACTGATTGTTTCCTCCTGCTTCTTGACTTGTAATACCTCCTTTTAAAGAGACACTAATACCTTGATCATCAAAAGGACTTTTACTGGTCATAAACATAATACCATTAAATGCATTTGCACCATACAATGCAGAAGATGCTCCTGGTAAAAGCTCTACCGTATTTACATCTAATTCAGACATTCCTAATAAATTACCTATGGCAAAGTTTAGTGCAGGTGATGAATTATCCATACCATCTACCAATTGCATAAAACGAGTATTTGCAAAAGTTGCAAAACCACGTGTATTTACAGATTTAAATGTTAAACTGTTTGTGTTAATGTCTACTCCTTTTAAGTTCTCTAAACCATCATAAAAAGATGGAGAAGAGGTGTTTTTAATTGCTCTTGAATCCATTCTTTCTATCGTTACAGGAGACTCCATAATACGTTCTGGAGTTCTTGACGCTGAAACAACGATTTCATCTAAAGAAGTAGCATTTTCTCTAAGAGTAACCTCTACTTTTTGATTGTTTTTGGTGATCTCAACCTTTGCTGTCTGAAATCCAATCATTGAAATTTCAATGGTAAAAGGAGGATTATCTGTTACAATTAAGGTAAAGAGTCCATCAAAATCTGTGCTTGTTCCTACAGATTTATTAGAAACCTTAATATTGGCTCCCGGTAGTGTTTCTCCTGTTAAAACATCTGTTACGACTCCGGTAACAGTTGTTTGTGCAAACATGGCTGTACTACCAAAAACCACAAATGCAATAAGTAAAATTTTTTTTATCATAATTTGAATTATTTGTTGAGTATGATGCAAAATACAATTTTTTTTTAATTGACGAATTTTTTAATAACTTTTTTGCTTTGTTAATAACAAATATGCTTTTTTTTTATTGATCGTTTAATTATAAAAAATTTCTTTTTTAAAATCAACAAATTGTACCTTTGCAGGAACATAGATTCTAATTTTCTTGAAAATAATTCACGCTATTTCTAATTTCTCCTCTGAGGAAAAAAGTTTTGTTACTATCGGTACTTTTGATGGAGTACACTTTGGGCATCAACAGATCATAAAGAAACTAGTTAATGAGGCTAAGAAAGAGAGGGGTAAATCTGTATTACTTACTTTTTTTCCACATCCAAGAATGGTTTTACAAAAAGATTCCTCTTTAGAGTTAATCAATACTATTGATGAGAGATCAGAATTGTTAGAGAAAACCGGGCTAGATTATTTAATTATTCATCCTTTTAGCAAAGAGTTTTCGAGATTAAGTGCATTAAGTTTTGTTAGAGACGTTTTGGTAAATCAACTTAATACCTCTAAATTAATTATTGGATATGACCATCATTTTGGAAAAAATAGAGAAGGCAACATAGAACAATTATCCGAATACAGTGAGTTGTATAATTTTTCTGTTGAGGAAATTCCTGCTCAAGATATTGACGAAGTTTCAATTAGTTCCACTAAAATTAGAAAAGCATTGGCTAACGGACATTTGAAAACTGCAAATAATTATTTAGGATATAATTTTATGTTGACAGGAACTGTTGTTAACGGAAAACAATTGGGTGGTAAAATTGGTTTTCCAACAGCCAATATCGATATAAAAGAGACCTACAAATTAATCCCTAAAACAGGTGTTTACGTAGTAAAATCTGAGATTAATAAAAAGGTGATTTTTGGAATGATGAACATAGGAAACAGACCAACTTTAAATGGTAAACATCAAACTATTGAAGTCCATTTCTTCGATTTTAACCAAAATGTATACCATCAAAAAATAACGATAGAAACACTCTACTTTTTACGCGAGGAGCAAAAGTTCGATTCCGTAAAAATATTAATTCATCAACTTAAAAAAGATGAAAAAATTGCAAGAACATACATAAAAAACAATCTATAGGTCTCCATTGCTAAAGTCTTAGGCTTACTGTATATTTGCCATCAATAAAAAATTTGAAATGTTACAACTACAATTTATTAGAGACAATAAAGAAAATGTTTTAAACGGATTGGCTAAACGTAATTTTGCCAATGCTGAAAAGATTATTGAAGACGTTTTAGCTGCAGATGAAAACCGAAGAAAAATTCAAGTTTCTTTAGACAACACTCTAGCAGAATCTAATAAAATATCGAAAGAAATTGGTTTGTTGTTTAAATCAGGAGAAATACAAAAAGCAAACATTTTAAAGGAGAGGACAGGGCAGTTAAAAGAGGTGTCTAAAGAATTAAATGAACGTTTAAAAAAAGTTTCTGATGAATTGCAAAACCTCTTATATCAAATTCCGAATATTCCTCATAACTCTGTAAAAAGTGGAACTTCTGAAGAAGATAATGAACATATTTTTAGCGAGGGAACAATTCCTAATTTAGACAAAAATGCGCTACCACACTGGGAGTTGGCAAAAAAATATGACATTATAGACTTTGAGTTGGGTACAAAAATTACTGGAGCTGGTTTTCCTGTATATAAAGGAAAAGGAGCAAGATTACAACGCGCATTAATCAATTATTTTTTAGATAAAAACATTAAGTCTGGCTATACCGAGATTCAAGTTCCTCATTTGGTAAATACGGAGTCTGCAACTGCAACAGGTCAGTTACCAGATAAAGAAGGTCAGATGTATCATTCTAGTGAAGATGATTTGTATTTAATTCCTACGGCAGAAGTACCAATTACCAATATCTTTCGTGGTAGCTTGTTACAAGAATCAGATTTTCCTATTTGTTATACAGGGTATACGCCTTGTTTTAGAAGAGAAGCTGGAAGTTATGGCGCACATGTTCGTGGTTTAAACAGGTTGCATCAATTTGATAAAGTAGAAATTGTAAGGGTTGAACATCCTGAGAATTCTTATGCGGCTTTAAATGGAATGGTAGAGCACATTAAAGAAATCTTACGAGAATTAAAATTACCCTATAGAATTTTACGTTTATGTGCCGGTGACACTGGTTTTACTGCAGCTTTAACCTTTGACTTTGAGGTGTTTTCTACAGCACAAAATAGATGGTTAGAAATTAGCTCCGCTTCAAATTTTGAAACTTTTCAAGCAAATAGATTAAAACTTCGTTTTAAGAATAAAGAAGGAAAAAGCGAATTAGCGCATACCTTAAATGGAAGTTCATTAGCTTTACCTCGTGTTTTAGCAGGTATATTAGAGAATTATCAAACAAAAGATGGTATAAAAATTCCGGATATTTTAATACCTTATACAGGTTTTGATATGATTGATTAATTTGCAATTACAGCAACCATTAATCTTTTGTATTTGTTCATTTCTATGAGTGATTTAAAATAAGCACTTATTTGTCCGTTTTTCATGAACTGAATAGAATTGTATTTTGCAGTTTCATATTGTTTCGTTAGGTCTTTCATCGTCTTGATTTTATTGATTATCTAAACTAATTACAAGTTCCGTGCCAAAACAATATCAAAGAAGAGTTAATAACTACTGTTTTAATAAAAAATTAACATTTATCTTGATTATATTTGGTGAGATATGAAAAAACTTTTTTTACTTTTTTTTCTTGGAACCAGCAGCTTAAGCTTCTCTCAAAATGAGTATTTATTGGGTGAAAATTATTACAGAGAAGGAGAGTTCGAAAAAGCGACTCAGATATTTAAAAAACTATATTCTAAAAGCCCATTTAATACAAATTATTTAAATCGATTAATTTCTTGTTATCAAGAATTAGATGAGTTTTTAGTTGCAGAAAATTTATTAAAATCTCGAATTAAAGCAAATGCTTCTCAAACTTATTTATATGTTTTCTTAGGGCATAATTACGAAAGGCAACAAAAAAATGAAAAAGCACAAATATACTATGAAATGGCATTAAATTCTTTGGACAAAAACGCTACTTATGCCGGTATTATTGGACGTCTTTTTAAAAACTACAACGCTTTAGATAATGCAATTCTTGCCTATGAAAAATCGATGCAAAAAAATCCGAATGCAAATTATAGCTTTCAAATTGCACAGATCTATGGCGAAAAAGGAGCGTTTAAGCAGATGTTTGAGTCATACATGAATATGATTGACAAAAACGAGAACTACTTAAATACTGTTCAACGTTTTACAAGCAAATACATTACCGAAGATCCTGAAAACAAAAATAATATCCTATTTAGAAAAACACTATTAAAAAAATCTGTCAATAATCCAAAAGATGTTTGGAATCTTTTGTTAAGTTGGTTATTTGCGTTACAAAAAGATTATGGAAAAGCGTTGATTCAAGAAAAAGCTTTGTATCAGAGAAACCCAACAGACTTATCTTCAATATTTAACTTAGGAAAAATTAGTTTTAATGGTAAAGATTTTGAGGCAGCTAAACAATGTTTTGACTATGTAAATGAAAAAGCGCTCTTAAAACAAGAAAAGATTAATGCCAATTTATACATTTCAAAAATAGCTGTAGCTACTAAAAACCCTGAGACAGAGGCGATATTCCAAAATTTGTTTAATCAGTTTGGTAAAAACTCATCAACGATAGAATTACAAGTAGCATACGCAGATTTTTTAACATTTCAAAAAGACAATCCCAAAGAAGCAACTGTAATTTTAGAAGAAGCATTAACTTTTTCTCGATCAAAATTCGACAAAGCT
>Ga0209092_10005254_pt1 | contig 10523 bp, 6 predicted proteins | sample FraStrMetagenome_FD_187446 | JGI IMG/M metagenome (GOLD analysis project Ga0209092, IMG submission 187446) | Marine eukaryotic phytoplankton communities from Arctic Ocean - Fram Strait ARC3M Metagenome (SPAdes) (version 2) | ecosystem: Environmental > Aquatic > Marine > Oceanic | place: Fram... | reverse complement strand
TTCTGGAGCTCAACCGGGACCGAAATCAATTGGAAGTTTTGAAAGATGGAACTCCATTGATACCAAAGGTCGAAGATGAAGAACTCCTAAATATGCTTGGGAAACAATTCGACACTATTTCCAGTACTGGAGGGAAGATGGAAAAGGACAATCGTCATTTAGTGGATAGTAGTGATAACCAATCAATGACATCTGACGATATTCAATGTTTGAGGGATCAAGGACACCAGGGAGAATCAATGATTAAGAGGCTAATTGCTAATTCAACAACGTTCGAAAATAAGACAGAATTTTCAAAGATGAAATATATAAAAAGAAAGCAGTTAAAGTATCAGCTTCGCTGCCGTATTGTTCGTTGTACTGGTGCATCGGTATGTGAAGCATTCTTCATGAGGGATCAGATGCGGATTATGAGTCTTCGTGAAGACGCTTTGGCGCAAATTTTGAGTTACGCTAACGTTAGTGCTGGCTCTCAAGTATTGTGTTTTGATTCTTGTCTTGGGATAGTCATAGGGTCATTAGCACAGCGATTAGGAGGCTACGGTAAAATTTTGGCGCTTTATACAGGTGTGTCTACTTTATGAATACATAGACTTTGATAAGATTACATTATTCATCGCATTGCTCTTTCCAGGTCAACAGTCTCATAGTTATCAAGATGTTCTTGATCGATTTAATCTTTCTTATGGTGAACAGGCAGCAATCAGTTGGATTCATTCTGGTGAATTGTTTGGTGTAAAGGATCCTAATGTTGATCTTGTAATTGAGGACGAAGAAAAAACAGAACGCGAGGGGCTTGTTTGGCCCTGCCCCTTACAACAGCACACAATTACGTACGTACAAGCAATGAAAAATGATGAGGAACGAAAAAAGTTCTTGGAAAAGCGGTCAGCTAGATTTGCTCGAAAATTGACTCGTGAAACCACTACTGAGGCCAGACAAAATTTGAAACGTCTTTCAGATTCGCTTGTCATTGTCTCGAAATATGATCCCCTGACGACGCTTATGAAAATGTTGCCATACCTAGCTTCAGCTTGCCCATTTGTTGTTTTTTGTGAACATATGGAGCCACTTGTTGAATGCCTTCATGCATTGAAACGTGATGATATCGCAATTAATATGAGGCTTAGTGATACATGGATGCGAGAGTATCAAATATTACCAAATAGAACTCATCCCAATATGTCTATGAGTCAAGCAGGTGGCTTTATTTTGACCGGTACTAAACTTGATCCTGTCCAAGGTAAAAATGAAATAGACGAAGAGAAGTTAAAAGTCCTTCGTAGTCAAGTTATGAGAAGCCGAAGAGGGAAAAAGAAGAAAGTTGATGGGGCGAAAGAAAGGAATTCACGAAAGCGAAATAAAGTTAATAATTGAGTTTCGAAATAAATCGATAGAGTTTTTGAGTTGCACTCTTAGTTTTTGTAACAGATCTAAGTCACATAATTTGGAACTTGGTCCTGGTCCAACCAATGGATAGGAAGAATACTACTAGCAATTCGTATATGATGTAAACATAAAACATGCTTCACCGTTATTAAAACAATGCGTTATTATCTTTACAGGAAACCCTGGAATTTACAGCATGTTGCTAAAGTAGCAGCTCCTTTTATTCTTGCTACAAAATCTACCTGACGCATCAATAGATCACTCTGAGTCCTTGCTGCCATACATCCCAACGGTAACTAAATTTCTTCTTTATGAGCGCACGAAATTTTCTTGTGTAATGCGTTGAGTTGCAGGATGCGAATTTGTTTCTTCTTGGAATTTCGCCATTATCTTAACAAATGAAGATGAACTGCTTGAATTTCTAGGCAATTTCTCCAAAGTGACCATATTGCGATAAAGTTGATTCGCAGTTCGCGATGCATTATTTATGCCGAAGCAAAAATATACCCCGATTTCCTGATCATTACTTGTTCTTGTGCAGATAACAATTATTGTTGTGTAGATTCGAAAAGTCCTAGTCAAAATTTTATTTGGGAAACTTTGTGTATTTTATCCCATAAATGATTATTGCTTTTTGCGCACTTGTCTAATGTGTTCAAATTGACCATCTGTTGAGGGTTAACAGCATGAAGACTAGTAGTCATGAATTTTTCATCGAGGGAATTATGAAAATATGTATCCTTATTACATAATTGGTTTTGGGTATGGATTCTGAAATTTGATTGCAGTTGGCGGTCTTTACTTTGATAAATTTTTTTGATTACGGAAGTTGAAGAAGAAACAGCTCTAACATTATTTTTGCGAGTTTTTCTGACGTGATGATGATGATGATGACGACGACGTCTCTAGTGGCAACTGTTGAACGAAGAACCATTTCAAACAATTTAGAACTGGTGCCAAAACGTATAAGTACCATGACGATGCGTCTTCTTGAGGAACGAAATTTACTTTTTGCTCGTTGTTCGGTGAATTTTTCAGCGTCAATTTTCTATCCCTAAGTCTTGAAAAAGTCCTTCTTTTCCTTAAATCTCCATAAAGCCCTTCATTTATCTCATTTTGGTCATGCTCTCCTAGTTTATCTCGCTCTTTTCTGACGGGATCGAGGTTACTTACTGATGACGATTCCTCGAATGACGACTCGCTTTTATTGACACAATTAGTATTTGAAAAATTACGTTTACTCAATTTTCCACCAAGGATGCTTTGCATGGCTAACTTTTGTTTTCTGCAATTAGTTTTCGCCGCCCTGTTTAATTCTACCAATTTCCTTAGTTCGCGGCGTATATCATTCGCTTCCTCTTCCGTACAACAAGAACAAGCAAGGCCACTGCGGAAATCCTCCCTTGCTTCCGAATAAAACCCCATACCCATATTAGCTTTACCTTTCAAAAACCACAACTTCACAACTTGATTCGGTTGATCTTTTTCACCACTTACAAATGATTTTGACAACAAATCGAACGCAAAGGAACAAAACGACCGAGCCTTTTTAAATTCCCTCAATTTCACCGCACATACCGCCAAATTCGTCATAATCGGCAAAACAAACTCCAACTGATCGTGCGTTAACTTTTCATCTTTTTGTATGTTTGCCGCAACAAGGCACGTCACGTAAACTTCCATGGCTTCTCGATAATTCTTTCGTCTAAAAAATTCATTTCCCTCCCTCCGTTGTTGACGACCCCACTCCAATTTTTCTTCACACGACAAATCTTGCACCTCATACGCACTCTGACGAATCTTCGACTGCATATCCGCTACGGCAGTCTGTGCCTCATCGGCCGGACGAGTCACACCCGTATTTCGATCCTTTACGTGAAGTTCGAACTTATGATCTGGCGCTTCCACTTGGTCGCTCCAACCTTCGTTCAGTGTACGATTCATGGCTTTCATCAAGTCGGTCGTTGTGAGGAATAGTTTTTTGTCTGTGGGTGGTTCCTCATTCGTGGTTTCGGTTTGCAGGGCATTGCCAGGTGGTGTCTTCGTCATGGTGGTAGATTTTCTTATATATATTTTTTGAAAAAATTTGTGTTTCTCGCGACGAGCGTGGATGATGATGGTCGATGGGCAGATTTTTTTGGGAACGTAGGGGTGAAAGGTGAATAAGTTAAAGCATCCCTCTGCTAGCTGCTAGCTGCTTGGGGGGCCGAAAGTTCGAAAAAAAAATTTATGCTCCCCCTGCGTTTCAACATTTCAACACGGAAAAATTGCATCGTCAATAGAAAAGGGGTGGGCAAGCTTATTGATTTATCGTAATATTCAAGACCTGATATACCCAAGTCAGTACGAGCGCTAACTAAGTATTCTATCCATTTGAGTATAATAATCCCATGGAGATTCATGTAAATTAATAAATTAATTAAGCAGTTATCCTTACACACGTTTAGAATTTTTTCAACTGTAATTGTTGTTTGCTTGAGGACAAACTTTAAGACGCATTAAGCACTCTACGTTAGGTTACCAAAAGCAGCAACAGTCTGATGTTGTGATACAGGGATGTTCACCATAAACTCCTGATTTGGTTGAACATTTTCTGGAACTGTTACTTGCATTAGCATTCCATTAGGAGCAACTACTGAAAATTGCATGCCAGGGCGGGCATCGTTAGGTGCATTCACAACCATTTTATCCGACGTTAAATTAGATACACCAAACAATTGTCGAAACACAATTACCCTCTCCGGTGTAGTGCCACATGATTGACACAGTCCAGTATGCTGAGTTCTATATTCCACTGCAAAACCTTGAAAGGCGAGTCTTGGTTGTATTTCATTTAATGCCATATGAATGCTTTCGTCAATCTTCTCGTTTGCACGTGACATTTTCACAGTCGCGGCAACTGTAACAGCAGTGAGACCAAGAAAGACTGGAAGTACAATTAAAATAATTGGAAATAAAGAAGGATCCTCGGCTTGTGCCGCCTCTTCTTCCCGATAACGATCCGCAGATGGTCCAGATCCAAGGTATTCGTCAAGATCATCGTCTTCGTATTCTTTAGCTGGTTTTACTCGTAATATGTTGACCAAAACAGCTCCACTCATTAAAGTCAAAAATGCCAGCCCGTACATAGACCTCGAGGGAAGGGCAATTTTCTGAGCTAACGGGTCTATTCTCAATTGAAGACCTGCCCAAGCGTCGTCTGCGAGAGAATTGAGGGCATGAGGCTTCGGTTCATTGAATCTCAAATTAGTCATTAGAGGGTTGGCAAAATATTCGATCTTTTGAATATGTATACCAATCTCATCACTATGAACAACCGAGGATTGAATCCCTCCCATATTTTCTAAAGCAGTGTTCTGATCCTGTTCTCAATGCTTGGGCGATGATACGATACGTTATGAAAAATGAATCTCGCTTCTTGCAAAGGAAGCTATTCCATATCTACCTTGTTTCAAGGGAAATGGTCTTTCGATAGAGTACAAGCAGGATAAGATTCGTTGAAATCCCTAGAACAGCAAGCTGCCTACTCGGGGTAAATTTGAATTTGGTCCGTTCTATCCCTCCTCTGAACCCTATCCTTTAAAATCAATTCAAGATAAATGATAACTGTATGATAGATGCAAGAGCCCTAGATAGCATTGGATTTATCTTTAGACTCTCTTCAATAAACGAAGTGTACTGCACAATGAAATTAATGTTATTTGTTCCTCTTCAAGAGATGTAAAATATACACATGAATGACTTGAGACTTTTGACTTTTTTTAGGGGGGGTTTGTTTCCGAATGTTTTTATTTAAGAGTGGAAATGTCGTATTAACATCATTTAGTTCAAAGTTTTATTTTAGCTTTACTCGTGTTAGCCTTACTCGAACGCTGTCACTAGGATATCATCGTCATCGACACCGTCATCCTCATATCCCTCCCTACATTTTTTCCTTTTCGTTTGCTTTTACAATCTCTCACTTCCATACCCATTCATCCTACTGGAAATCCGAAAAATAAGAAGAAAACGAGTGCATAAGAATGATCATGCATATGGGCACTCATCTGGTGGCGTTTTTAGCCTTCCTAGCGATAGCAACGACTTCTAATGTTGCATCGAGTTTCTCATTTATAATGACTAATAAGTATGGACAGGTAACGACATCGAAATATCTTCTTTCGCAGAAGCTTGCAGGGTCATCTATCGGACTTGATACTTCTTTAGAAATGGAACGAAATGGTGATAATACAATGGGTAGAAGAGAGGCGTCGTCGTCCGTTTTGGAGACTGCTCTATTCTCGTTGTTTGTAGCTACTGCGACGTCAACAGATGACGCAGCTATGGCAACGACAGGTTCGATTAAAACTGCACAATTTGCAGGAAAAGGTGCAGGCCCAACAAAAACAACGAACGATCCGGAAGTAGCTTTTAAGAACATAAAGCTCGCCAGCCTAGAACTTTCCAAGGCGCAGTCGATATTGAGTAAGGCCATATCTAGCGGAAATGATGATGATGTAGACAGTTTAAAAGATTTCTTCGAGAAGGATGCAATTAATATGAACAATTTTGAAGGTAATGCACTTGTTCTCCTTCAGTCTAAAAAAATGAGTGACGAGACGAGGAAAGAAATTGGAACAATTCGGCGCTATGGTGTTGGAGCAGACGTTCAGATCATGTACGGAGGGCTCATAAGTGAACTTGACGCAAGTGAATACCCGAATCTTGGAGAAGTGAAAAGATTTCTCGGTCTTTGCATTAACAGTTTGAATGAAGTTATTTCTTTATGTAAAAGCGACGGCTTTGAATAATTTGTGCTAGAGACGCTAATATTTTTACACCTATCTGATAAATGTGTTATCGCTACAAATCCACTTATCTTTTCATATTTCGATATGTTTGAATTTCTTCAGTCCTGCCCATGACTAATTTTTGATGCCCAAATATACAAGCAAATATAACGCCGAATATTAAATCTCAAACTAAAATTTCGTTTCGCTGTTTTGATGCCCCATCATCACATTCGCTCTAACTATAAATATTTGCTCACTCGAGAGTCAGTTGGTTACGCACAAGTTTGACACAGATTCGATGGACTTCTTCTGCTAACGTGATAAAATCAGAATATATTGGATAAACTTCCCTCAGCAGGGTTCGGATCACGAACTTACATTTAGTAGACGAAGTAGACTCATTTGCGGTGAAATCGCCAAAGAAACCACACTAGGGACCAATGAAGTTGAAATGGGCCGAATGAAGAAGCTTTCTTTTAAAATATATACCCTGAAGATTTCCTGTACTAAATAAATTCTTAGATCTTTACTTCATCTACCTCTTAAGCTAATTATACATTTTCTTTATCGTATTCATGCCGTATTACACAAATATACTACATTTTACATTAACGAACCCAAGGGTGCCCTCGAGGCGACATCAAAAGTTATAAATATATCAAGAGTAGCACTTCATAAATTTAATCGCCCACGATGATTAAGTTTGAGTGCTCAGAGTTGTTACTATAAAAGCTCTCTCGTTTCAGAGAAACTTGGGCATTCTGCTGATCTGTTTCCTCTCGCACACGAGAAAACATGGTGGTCGACATATCTTGATCGTCGTTGTGACCATGCGAAGATGACGGCATTTCAGCAAACATATCATTCGCTTCCTGTATGATAACAGCCGTGAGACTTTCACCTTCAGCGATCCATCGTCTTTTATTTTCCAGTGCAAGGGCTGAAAACATATTTCCAAATTCGCCAAACAAATTTGACTGATCCAGCCGTTCCGCTAGCGGAATTATATATCCATTAAAAAATCCAATCTGCCCCTTGTACCAACTCGGAGCAGGATTGAATGAGCGTTCTTGTAAATGCGCATACATTAGTTCATTGTATAGCTTTTTATTCCATATTACAAAAACGTCCCAATCCTGCATACAATGTGCCACATCTGCAGCTAAAATCATTTGCTCCATTATACTATCCCTTTGGAGTTCATTGCTATGATGAACTTCAATCGCCATTACATTTCGAAGAGAAAAACTTAACTTCGTACTCGCGCGCCGTGACACATCTGCGATACTTGACATCCTTCGACCAAGTGCTGAACCCCTTCTTAAGTTTGATGTCGTCGAAGATCGCCTTCGACTAGACACGCCAGAAAGTCTGCGGCTCACTAAACTAGATGATCTTCTGGTATTGTAACTTGCACGGCAGTCTAACGAAGAAGTTCCACTAGTACGCTGTTCACGAATAGTGGGCAGATATGACCTTTTCCCTGTACCGTTAAACACGGGACAATTAAATATCATACGATGAAGTGGTTCGGGTGGTGGTTCTTCATTCCCATCTTCCAACACTTCCGTACACGCGTCAGTCATTCCAGAAACAGCCGTTATTACACTATCCCTCTTCTTCAGAACATTTCCAAACGCATCAAAATCTGGGCCTTCCGAGAATGATTCATCAAACCGTCTCTTGAACTCCCTTTGACGCTCCGAACTTGAAATATCTGTCACAAGTATTACCATGCGCACATTTTCTTCAAATTGTCTGTAAGAATTCTCCAAGACGCCGATCTTCTGATTGAGGTCGTCACCAAATAATGCACTTCGAAGTGGTTCAAAACGATCTTCTCTAAGTAATTCTAATGCCAAATCAATACTATATTGTTCAGCTACGCTCACATTATCGTAACGGGCCGCAACTGGGTGTTGTTCTTCAACTAAAACGGCATTAGGAACTCCCGTATGTCCCACGTCATGTACCATTGCAGCAAAGATCATAGTAAAGTGCACCATGGGTGACGTACAATTCATATTTGCAGCATTATTGACATCGTACATATCATGGTGATAGACACCATTGCCGTCATCAAATATATCTGTAGCCGGATCGAGTAACAACATTAATTTATTTGCTGCCAGTAACACGTGACTAGCATGTTGAAAAGAATGATAGTTCACATCGTTGTACATTCCACCAATCGTTTCCACATATTCGTGCAAAGACCTGCGGATTTTACTCAACTCTATCTCCTCTTCCTTGCCATCATAGCTATTCGTCGAATGTTGACTGTCGTTCGTACCTTGCGGTAGGAACCGATACCGTCGTTTCCTATGACGGTTCATCCTGCTACTGCGTATCCTACACAGCTGAGTGAATAGAAGCTCTACTGCACGGAGCACCATCAACTCCTTATTAGTCGACGCCGATACATCGTGCTCACTATCATTATTATTCCTTGGTGAAACCAAACCAAGTTCTGCCCATGGTTGGATGGAGAGGGCGAGTGCTAGAGTCATGTCGATGTTGCTTCCAATAATGGTATGGTGGTGGTTGGTAGGTTTTTCTGATGTTGTGCAATGACTCTTTTGCAGGTAGAGAAATGAAATACGTGTAATAAATAGCTTTCCGACTCACACTCTTGGTAGCTATCTCCTTCGTTTCTTTACAGTGTACATGTATATATATATTATATATACATATATGTACCTGCGTCAAACCAAATTGAAAAATGTCCGTGTGCTCGTAAACTTCTATGCTAAAAAGCATCCAATTTCTGTGCATGAAGCGAATCCGCATTGATCCAGAATATGAATATGATTGGTGAGGAGAGGAGGAGAAATCCACAGAAACGCGAGAAGGGTCATTTTTGATGGTTCTTTGTAAAATGTGTACAGACTTTAGAATAGAGTTGAAACCCAGAGGTACATTTTAGAAAGATGTTTGAACGAAATGAAAATAAGTTTTGGACTCGAAAAAGAACTATCGAAAAGACTTAATGACTATAAGTAGATAAACTTTCGAAACATTGCACTTCAAAGTTCAGTACCTGTCGCAAATATCCACGCCAACATGACACAATCGTGAGAAGGGAAGAAGAGGACAAGACAGAACAGAAATCTTAACATGTAAAATCGTTTCCCGGGTAACATGAAAAGATGAAGCCTTAGCCAAAATAGCGAACGCTCCAAAACTTTGAAGAAGAAGAAATGTACTGACCAAAGGCCCTCGTTCCATCGATTGCTTTACGTAGTAAGTACAATATTGTGATCGTTTTGGCACTTGACACACTCTTTATGTGAAGGTTTTCTTTAGGGAGATAGGGACATAGGTAAGATAGTTTTCAAAATACACACATGTATTTCTCTTCGAATAGGAAAGAAGAGAAGCATATTCATACGTACGTCTGAGAACTAGAAAGTATCCCATTGGAATCGATGACTGATTCTTTAGAACTTCAGACAAGACTAAGTGACACTACCGATAAATGAACAAATAATTACTCACGACACAGAAAGAAATGTACATGGATCCCAAAAGAGTTCAGGATTCCGAAGTGTCACAAAATAATTGACAATAGGAATTAGGACCAGGCATGATTTCCTGCGAAGATACAGTTTTCTAAAAATTTTCTGAAGTACATTCTACATTCAACTGTTGGTCACAAAATAATCCGGCGAAGGTACGGTATACGGTACGCATCGAAATGCGAACTTCACAAAGACCTTTTCGTTACAGTCGATTCTCTATGCAACCGAGGTTCGGTACATTGAATTTTTAATTTTTGGTTCAAAAATAGAGGGAAAATGATACGCATACCGGAGCGATCCTTATTATGTGCACATAGTAACTATCAGCTATCAGTAATATTTTCAGCGACATCCAACTTTTCCAAGAATTCCTAGTAATATTTTTGTCAGACTTCATATATCCATTATATATCCGTCCGTCCGTAACCCTAAACATTTCTGGCCACAAACGTATCTGAAATAGAGATGTCAACTTTAACTATCATGAACGTTGATAGTTTGTTTTTTCATGAACGTTGATTGCTAGTTTGTTCCCGCTCCTTAACGTTAAGTAACTATCGTTTTTCGAAATTCGGATTTTTCGCCAAATGTAGAGCGTTCATGTTTTTTGACTGGAAGAATGTTGTACCTTTCTCTTGAAAGAATTTACTACAAGATTCACGGATGGTGATGCGTCGATTCTCTGGAGTTTATTGCTTGATCCAAGATTTGCCAGAGCAACACATTTATCTGGATCGGAAAAATTTAAAGCGAAGTACCTCTTGCAGAATGAAGTTCTTCATCTTGTAATGCAAGACTGGGGTGACATCTCTAATCTGAATACGTACATCCAGATACGTGT
>Ga0209092_10005252_pt1 | contig 10527 bp, 5 predicted proteins | sample FraStrMetagenome_FD_187446 | JGI IMG/M metagenome (GOLD analysis project Ga0209092, IMG submission 187446) | Marine eukaryotic phytoplankton communities from Arctic Ocean - Fram Strait ARC3M Metagenome (SPAdes) (version 2) | ecosystem: Environmental > Aquatic > Marine > Oceanic | place: Fram... | reverse complement strand
AAGTATCTTGGATGGACTAATAACAATGGATTCGATTAAGTACAACAAAATGATTGATCGCGAGTATATCAGGAATATACGTGATTCTGAACTACAAATCCGTATGCACCTTGATGGAGGTGCAAATAGGTCCGTAACTGATGATCTGCGATTGCTTAACAACATCAGAAACATTCCTGATTACACCATGTTTGGAGCCCAGAAAGGAGAGGCTACAATCAAATGCACAAAAGTAGGCTACATGAAACTTATGTGTAGAGGAAGGGGTGTATTAAATGTTAAAACCTTTTATTCCCCAAATATCTCAGAGACTATCTTGTCGCCAGGTGATATTACTCAGTCTTCAGACAATAATTTTGCTGTATGGGATCAACAATGCAACCATGATACGAAGAGTGGATACATTCGATTCAGCTCTAAGACCGGTCTTCAAAATGCAACAGTTGACACAAAGTTAATCAATGGACTCTGGTATGCATCACAGTCAATCCTCGACTGCGTGCGCCCAGAATACGATGATTGGTATGAGACTCCAGATTCTACAACACCCATTCTTAGACAACTCAGCAAAGCAGCTCTGCATGAGTTATGGCATCAAAGATTATGCCACCCAGGAGAGACTGTTACCAATGCCGTTTCCCGCACATGTGAAGGAGTACCAAATTTGTCTCATGGGAGAAATGCATTTTTCAAATGTGAAACATGTATGCGTGCCAAGATGAGGAAAATCAATAAATCGCATTTACAACCGAATACGCGGGAATCACGAATTAATGGTCCCGGACAAATGTTCCACATGGATTTTGGGTTTGTTCGTGGATCAGATTTTAAGGAAGAAGATAAAGATGGAAAAATAATTACTAGCAGAGATGGCTATAATTCGTATTTAATTATTGTTGATAGATATTCCAGCTATACTTGGATTATGTTATCACGATCAAAAGATCCACCAATTGAATTTGTTAAAAGTTTCCTTGATATGCACAAAGACAAAAGGTGTACAATGGGAAGAGTACGGACTGATCAGGGTGGTGAACTATGGGCGAGTTCAGAATTTCAGAAAGTAATACGTGATGCAACCTGTGTATTGGAGCCAACAGGGGCCGGAGATCCGGCTCAAAACGGAAAAGCTGAAACTCCAAACAAAACTTTCGGCAACATGATGAGAGGCATGCTATATAATGCAGGCTTAGGATCCCAATATTGGTCCTACGCATTACTACATGCAGTTTATGTTAAAAACAGACTCCCACATTCGGCACATCACATGCGAAGATCCCCATATGAAGTCTATACAGGGATCAAACCGAATTTGTCAATGCTACGTGTATGGGGATGTAGAGTTGTTGTCAAAAATCCACAAATCAAACTAGCAAAACTGGACGATAACACATCAAAAGGAATATTTTTACGATACACTGCAACAGACAAAAATATAGTTTATTTAGATTTAGCAACGAATCAAGAGAAAATCGCTAGTCACGTGATATTTGATGAAGCCAATTTTACAAAAGGATCTTTGACACCAGGAGCCGAGGCATTGAAATACAGTGGAGTGAATGAGAAGCAACCATTGCAATCCCAAGAGACAAAAATAAAAGTCAAAAAGCTACATGATCATGCTACATTACCAATTCGAGCAACGGCTACTTCGGCAGGACTTGATCTATATGCCCCAGATAATTTTCAAATCAAAGGAAAATGCACAAAAATGATACCAATTGGAGTAGCCATGTCAATTCCCAAAGGTATGTATGGTCGGATAGCTCCAAGAAGCGGATTAACTGTGAAAAGAGACATAGATGTGAAAGCGGGTGTAGTTGATAACGACTTTCGAGGTGAACTTACCGTGGTACTGAGAAACATGGGCAACAACACTCAGGAGTTCAACAGAGGAGATAAGATTGCGCAAGTGATATTGGAGAAATACAGCGATGATCAACCGGTTCAATGGTCACTAGAATTAGATGAAACTGTTCGAAATAAAGGTGCCTTTGGGAGTACTGATGCAAAGGTTAGACAAATAAAAGTTAAAGATCAAGACAATATTGTGCTGTCGGATAATCCATATGGACCCACTCTAGAGGTACAGTGTAAGATCAAAGGAAATGACCCCACACTTGGATTGGAGTTAAACAGTACATCAAAAACAGATACTCTTACATTGATACATTGCAAAAAGGGAACACCAGCGGCGAGGATACCACGATGGAGGAGTCAACTTCGAAACGCAGTGTTAATGGAAGTAAATGGCGAAAGAGTGAAATCAATACAGGATGTACTACGCACCATCGCACATCTAAAGCTAAAGATGGAATCGAGCAAAAGGAAGCGTAAAGATGTGACTTTGTTATTTAGAACCGTTGAAAAGGTATCAGTTCATCCTCAGAGAGGCATACCGCAGATGTATTACGATCAACTAAATATTGTTGCTCAACATCAATTGGAATTGGAAGAACAAGCAGAGATAATGTTAGAATATGAATCCAATCAGGATGAATATGAAGAAAAGTGGAAGTCCCAAATTCGCAAACTGAGTGATGAAGATGACAGAGCCAACGTACCTGACCAGAAAAATGCTAAAGTGGTTGAAAAGCTTACAAGGAGAATACTTATGCAGCGAGATGATTGGGATGATTGGCGTAAGTCAGAGGCGAAACAACTCCAGCAATATGAGCAACAGGGAATGTTTGGTGAGCCGCAGCCTAGACCAACAAAGGCAAATATTCTCAGCCTTCTCTGGACTTACCTCATCAAGGCCGATGGAACGAAGAAGGCGAGGTGCTGTTGCAACGGAAACCCTGGTCGGAAGGGATCGATAACACTAGCGCATACATATGCTGCATGCGTCGAGCAACCGGCACAAAGAGTCTATTGGGGCCTAGTGAGTATAAAGAATTTTATAGCAATTGGCGCTGATGCTTCCAACGCATTTGCGGAAGCACCACCACCAAAAGCACCCCTGTACGTGTTAGTAGACAAACCTTATCGTGAATGGTACAAACAAACAACAGGGAAGAACATACCAAAAGGTCACGTACTCAGAGTTCATCATGCAATCCAAGGTCACCCTGAATCACCTAGACTCTGGAGTACATTCATTGATGAAATTATTCAAAATAAATTATGTTTCACACCAACTACTCACGAAAAATGTTTGTACAAAGGTACTTTTGAAGGAAAAGAGGTCCTATTTCTTCGGCAAGTTGATGATTTTTCTGTAGCAGCGGAAAACGAAGAGATATGCAATAAAGTTATTGAGGAAGTAAGTAAACATTTAAGAGCACCCTTGAAAAATCTCGGATTGGTAACAAGATTCAATGGTGTAGAGGTAATGCAAACAAAACACTTCATTAAGCTCCACAACTTACAGTACATCGAAAAGGTCTTAAAGCGTCATGGATGGTTACATGATACATATAAACCACCCAGATTACCTGTTCCAATGCGAAGCGACAGTAAGTATTTGTTAGAGTTAGAAAATGCACAAGGCCCAAATGATGACAAAGAGAAAATGAAACTGGAATTGCAAATGAAATTCAATTACCGCCAAGCGTTGGGAGAAATCCTGTATGCCATGGTCACATGTAGACCAGACATATCTATAGCCATCACAAAACTCTCCCAATACTCTCAAAATCCGGCGGAAATCCATTATGTCGCATTGAAAAACGTTTTCAGATATTTGAGACAAACAAAAGAGGATGGTTTAGTATTCTGGCGAAATAAAGAATTTATTTGCAAACATATTCAATTTAAACCCTTACCTTACATGCATAGCGATGCCATAATCCAAAAGGAGATTCAGGAATATGCGCATCATAAATATGAAAACGGTAAGATAATTGGATTCGTCGACTCTGATTGGGCTGGGGACACCTCCCATCGTAGGAGTATTACAGGCATAGCCATTTTATTCGCCGGCGCCGTTATTGCATACAAAAGCCGAATCCAAAAGACCATTGCTCTTAGCTCTACGGAAGCGGAATTTGTAGCAGCCTGCGAAGCAGGAAAAGTGATCCTCTATTTAAGAACAATTCTTGAGGAAATGGGAGTTGACCAGGATGAAGCTACCCTATTGTACGAAGATAATCAGGGAGCACTGCTCATGGCCAACGCACAACAACCAACGCGCAGAACACGCCATGTCGAAACAGTCGCGTTTGCACTCCAAGATTGGATTGCCAGAGACCTTCTGAACATGACCTATATCGAATCCAGCAAAAATGGTGCTGATGGAATGACAAAGCCTTTACCTCGTGTGCTATTCTATAAACATTTCGATGTTCTCATGGGCAGAAATATTCCGCGGCAGTTTCAACATATGAATAAGAATAAGTATATGAAAGAAGAGAGGAAGACGGAAAAAGAAAAGGAGCGCGTGAAAGAAGGAAGCGATACGACAATGAATACAAGAGATTGACATGCAAACGACTCACCAATATTTTGACATTATATCAAAACTTGAAACGTCATTAGCATGGGGGGGGTGTTGTAGTACATGTCGTACGTAGGAGATAGTAGTAGTAATAGCCTATCTCACTTTATAATAGTTATCTAGTTATTACACTATATCATTTTTTGCATTTTACACCTCCAACAAATGAAAAAAAAAATCATGTCTCAAAAAGAGCTCAAAATAAGCATTACTTACAAACACCTTCAACAAATTGTCTGGGACGTAAATGAATATAGGATATAAAATATGGGGGTCGATTCGCGAACAAAACTATACATAAAGCCAAGAATTTTGTTGTTCATGCTGTCATGTGCCATAATAATCTCCTTTGGTAACGTTGTAGTGTTTAACCTCCGCATTTCAAATGAAGCTTTTCAACAGGATGAACAGATAGGAGTCAAAATAACAACATCATCAATTCAAGATGACAGTCAATCTTCTGAAATTGTCACAAAGACCAATCGTTTGCCATCTAATTATGCATATGCTTTTCTTATAGCTGGTTGCGATCCTAAATATACGTTTCATCTTAATTATATCTACAACATCATTGTTTCTACAAGGATATTACGGATCAGTGGAAGCACAAACGATGTCATTGTTATGATTAGAATGGGATCATGGGTCTCCGATGTTGTTTTACCTAAAGAACATCAAAGCATGCTTGAAACGGCTGGTATTATTGTGAAATATTTGCCGAAATCATTATCAGATAACTTTTACACAGCTCAAATGGATAAATTTTGGATATTAGAGCTTGTTCAATATAGAAGAGTGCTGTACATGGATGCAGATGTAATGCCCTTTTGTAACTTGGACTACTTTTTTGAACTCTCAGATGGACCCAATGCCACCCTGAGAGAAAACATTATTTTGGCAGGAAACAATGAGCCTGCACATGGAGGTCTTTTCATGTTGAAACCCAGCCATGAAGACTTTAAGGAAATCACAGAAATAATTCATACTCATTATGAAAACGGAGGAGTATTCGATGAAGAAATAGGATGGGGCTACAACATAACATCCACAGACAAATGGGAGACTTTATTTGGAGAACATCAAGGCACTTATTGGAATTTTTATGCTGCTTTTGCAGACCAAGGATTACTTTATTACTGGACTAAATATAGAAAGAAAAATGTGTCGATTCTTGGTTCTAAAAGTGCCAAATCGTGGTACAATAGTAGCGTATTAGGACTAGGGGGTGACATAATTTCAGAAAAAATAAATGAAGACCTACATTTTAGGAGGTTTGATCTCTACTTGGAGAAAGGTCAGTCTTTTTTTGAAACCAACGAAGTTGTCACGCTTGATTTTGCTCCGTATTCGGACTTTAGAGACTTAAAGCATGCAGAACCTTGGAAACAAGCTGTTCCATCTATAGAAAGGCTTACAGATGTTAAAAACTTGAACGAACTTTGGTTTTATGTTCTACAGGCAGAAATTAAAAGGATTAGTTTACCTTTACAGATACATGATATCAAAATGGAGGCACCTATTCTTAATACCAAACCAACAAAGAGAATGGCAAAAAACGCTGCAATAGAATTTCAACAATCAGCTCATATTTCGGAATGGGATAAACATGGTTTGGATGCTCAACAGTGCCTTTATGATCCGCGATCCGCATCCACTGAAAGTCCAATTTATGCATACGTCTACCTTATGGCAGGATGCGACCCAAGAAAACCTGGATATTTAGGTTATATAAGCAATATCATTGTTTCTACAAGGATATTACGTTGTGATGGGAGTAAGAATGATATTATTGTATTGGTTCGAATGGCAAATACCGTGTCTAGAGAAAAACTTCCAGATTCCCAGGAAGAGATGCTAAAGAAAGCGGGTGTAATTGTTAAGTACCTGCCTAAAGGAAAAGCAGATAACTTTTTTACAGCTCAAATGGATAAATTTCGGATATTAGAGCTTGTTCAATATAGAAGAGTGGTATACATGGATGCAGATGTAATGCCCTTTTGTAACTTGGACTACTTTTTTGAACTCTCAGATGGACCCAATGCCACCCTAAGAGAAAACGTAATTATTCCTTATCGTAATGAACCTGCTCACGGAGGTCTTTTCATGTTGAAACCCAGCCATGAAGACTTTAAGGAAATCACAGAAATAATTCATACTCATTATGAGAACGGAGGGGTATTCGATGAAGAAATAGGATGGGGCCATAAAATAATAGCGCCCGATGAATGGAGAAGTGTATTAATAACAAAAGAGGATAGGAAATGGGACTTTTACGGTGCGTTCGCGGACCAAGGATTACTTTATTATTGGACTAAATATAGAAAGAAAAATGTATCGATCTTATTTAGAGGACAAGTCGAATCGTGGTACAACAGTAGCGTTTCGGGAGCTGGTGGAGTAATTTCAAAGGAAGTAAATAAAGGATTACACTTGAGAAGATTCTCGAATACAAGAAAAACACGATCACCTTTTCTAGGATGGGAATTTGGTTTATTTAATGTTATGCCCTATTCAGATTTCAAACATTTTTCTGGCAGATTAAAGCCATGGAGAATTGATCCACCAAACAAAATTCCCAACCCAAGCACAGCTCGAACTTCTGAGGAATTGTGGTACCATATACTTTTTTTCGAGGAAAAAAGATTGAATCTTGAGCTTGATACAAAAAATCTGAAAAAATATGGTAGACCTAGTTTAGGTCTTTTTCCTACTTATCATATGGCTGGTCTAGCTGCTGAAGCTCATAAGGATGATCGATGATATTTACCTAAGGACAACATTAGAATTCTTACTTTTAACACCACTTTTAAAAATAATTCTCATTTGTATTATCGCAGCTTTTGTTGTAAAAATGCGTTGATAGAAACCAAATGTTCATTAATTAATTCTTGAACGGAAATGTAATCAGTGTCATAGTTTGTTGTGAAGAATAAACTGCTACTAAGTCTTGAAGTTCAAAAAAATGATTAAAATAAGAAAAATGTCAATAAAGGGCTTCATATAAATTTTGTCGTTAGTAAAAAATCATGAAAATGCTCTTTTCAAACGTTCTTCTGTCCTTCAGCACTTGGCTATGTCTAAACCTTGATTTGATTCAAGCATTTCATCCTTATTCACAGGTATTGCCCATGAAATACAATAAAGGACTGGAATGTTCAATTAATGAACACGAATTAAACATACATAAGTCTTCTTTAGTAACCATGAATGCTCTAAATCGCCGTCGTGCTCTCGAACGCATTAAACAAATCTTTCAAGTTACCACTGCAGCCACAGGATTCCCTATATTAACACACGCATCTGAAGAAGAAATTCCATTTTTCAATGTGGAAGAAAAGAAAGCGAAGAAAAGTATTTTGAAAGGAGTCGTAACACTTCAACCAGGGACTCAGATAGAAACTACTGGAGTTCCTCAACCTTTCACAGAGTCTCCAAAAATCCCTGCTTTGTATGTAACTGCTAGACCAAATAAACCAGACAACGTCCCCAAAGCAATTCTTGATGGAAGCAGGGGAAAGCCTCCACCCGTCCTCATAGCTCGCTTTCCATTGACCTTAAATGATCCTGAACAACAATTTCCTTTTCACTTCTCCTTCTCAGAAGCAGATTTAACAGTAGAAGGGCAATCTCAATGGTTTGTATCTACAAAGGAAGATTTAATTGTGAGTGCAAGATTAGATTTGGATGGCGTCGCAGCAACAAGAGATCCTGGGGATTTAGTAGGACGTGGGGTGGCACTTGGAGCTACATTGAAGAGTGATGATGAAGTGATTGTTCAACTTCAGGGTAGAGGAATCGGAGGGAAATTTGTGACAAAGAAAACCAAGTGATAGAAAATTTATGAAATGTAAACATTTCAATATAAAGAAACAAATATCAGTATCTTAATACAGACAAAATTCCAGACACCGAAGTTCACATAACAAAAGTAAAATAACAAAGAAAGGATGTGTTATCGGTTTCGTTTTTTTTGTGTACTAAGTATTGTAGGGAGATGTAAAGAGTTTTCCTTTATTCTGAGACATTCTTCTTCTAGCTTGTTTTGATCTAGAATTAGTTTCCGTTGATATGGTAATTTATCTTTGCTGTGATGGCGTATTGTGTGAATTTCCTTTTTATGATACGAATGTAAAAACACTCTACTGTGACAACCTTTTCTTGATATGCACACCATCTCTCCTTGTATAATTATTTGGATCATCCAGAACCTAGTTTCACAGATTTTTAGGCTTTCCAATAAATATTGATTGATCCACATTACTCCTACTATTTTTTTTAAGCCCGAGTGTTACGAATGTGATTCTTGAATTCTATATAGATTGAATCATTAGATAACAAGCTCCACATTTCGACCATGAGACTTGGGGAAAGATTAATTTGAATGTCATGTAGTCAAAGTCAAATATGATTGATTGCGATTGCATGTAATTTTGGTAAAATGAATTAAAAGTTTCTTTTGAAAAGTTAGAACATGGAACATGCATATTTAAATCCAATGTACTAGATCCTATCATCATTATTCTTTCTTGGTTCTTCTCGGCATGATGAACGCGATAAGAAGGAAATTATCCTCATTTTTATGAAAAGAGCAAATATTATTATTTGTTTTTGAAAATAGAGACATAAAACCTCATTTTCATCTGTATAAAAACTGCTTTTTGTGACGAGTACCAAATATACGTCATTATTTTATTTGTCATGAATCGTGTGACGAAGGTAAGTTTGATCACTAAGCAAGGTAAAAGGCAAACTGTGCTGAAACGAATGAAACCAACAATGCTCTCTAGTCTTTCACGACCGCTACTTTGCATCTCTATATGTTGCACGCTTGTTTGCGTCAGTACGTTTTCATTCCGAAGTCTTCACCCAAGGTTTCATCGTTCATGTACTAAATCCTACATTAGAAAAAATGTTTTTTTTGCATCTACTTCATCTGATGAAGAATTCGGCAACGAAAGAGACTTAGAGTATAAGCCCGAAACTTCGAAAGGCAATGATGAAGAAGCTGCAGTTGCAGAATCTGTAGTCCGAGTAGATGATGGTGGTTCTGACCTAACAGATCGATTCAAGTATAAGGTGAATTCAAAAGGTACATCTTTGTTTCGATTGGATTAAAAAAACTTATGATTGTCCTCTTTTATGTAAAAAGGTGAACGCTTTAATGGGGACTTATGATCCAGTGGGAAGTGCCACAGATGACGAAAATCAAAGTGGTAATATTCTAAATGCAATGCTTACATTTCCTACACGATACACTTTTAATGTGGTAGGAAGAACAGGTGGTAATGCCGAAGCTGAATCAAAATATGTTGAAGATGTCAAAACTATTATAGAAAAAGGTCTAGTCTTAAATGAAAAAAAGTCTAATGTTGATGGAGATGCAAATTCAAATGACGGAGTATCATTTTCGTCTAATGAAGTTAATCTTGACAAAGGAATAGAATGTAGTGTTACTCCCAGAGGTAAGAACTTCGTTAAAATATCTGCTGAAGTCACTGTGGAAAGCGCAGCAGTAATATCATCGATTTATGAAGATTTATCAGAGATGAAATTAACAGTGATGAACTTTTAAAGAGTGTCTATTTTATCTTCAATCGGGAGATTCATTTGAATTATGAGAATTTTGTCAAGTAATGTTAAAGTTTTGCCTGTAGATTCATGATAGAAATCTACTGCATTTTATAATAATTGAAGGGGGAATAAAGATATGGAGAAGTATGAATCATTGGTTGGAATCAAGAATCCCTTTCCTTATCAATGTTTTGTTGAGATTATGCAAAATAACTCAGACTGACCCGTCATGCCTAAAAAATTAAATAACCATATTTTGCTACTTCGTCCATTCTCAGCTTGCTTACTTATTCTTTTGTAGTATCAAGATAAAAACTGGAAAAATGAAGAAGGGACATAATGTGAACAAGGTCTATATAGTATGAATAGAGAAAGATTCTGCAAGAATACACATGCGAGCATAAATAATAACTTAGGCAAAATTACAGCAATTGGTAAAGTTTGGTTTTATGTTAAATTAAAGTTGAAATTATCTTGCCATTAATGTCATAACTGTCGTTTACCGCTTTGCTGTATAG
>Ga0209092_10005249_pt1 | contig 10529 bp, 6 predicted proteins | sample FraStrMetagenome_FD_187446 | JGI IMG/M metagenome (GOLD analysis project Ga0209092, IMG submission 187446) | Marine eukaryotic phytoplankton communities from Arctic Ocean - Fram Strait ARC3M Metagenome (SPAdes) (version 2) | ecosystem: Environmental > Aquatic > Marine > Oceanic | place: Fram... | reverse complement strand
AACTCGTCCTGGCTCGAGCGCAAGCTGCGCAAGGTGTTCGGCGTCACCAAGCCGCGCGCGCCGCCGTCATCGGCGGACCCGCAGCAGCTGGTCAAGAGCGAGCTCGGCGTGGAGGTCCGGATCGAGCGCGAGGAGGACGTGCTCCACCTGAAGCAGCTGCCCTCCTTCGACGGCGCGCTCCGCCCGCCCGAGGCGGAGCTACTGCTGCAGTACCTGACGGTGCCGTACCTGCGCGTGCCGCTGCTGCTCCGCTTCTTCTCGCAGCCGTCGCACGTGCACGCGCTCGGCTCGGCCAAGCTGCAGGCCGCGCTCGACGCCACGCTCTTCGAGCCGGGCCAGTGGCAGCTCGAGCGAAGCAAGGAGCTTCCCAAGTGCGTGCCGGCGCCGTCGCGTGCGCACCTCGCCACGCCTGCGGGCATCCTCTTCAACGAGCTGACCAAGTCGCCCGCCGCGGTCACCGAGTCGGTGCTGCGCATGGTCGAGCTCGCCATCGAGCTCGACTCGGGCCGCTACTCCACCGAGTCGACCAACTGCTCCGCCATCCTGTACGTGCTGCGCATGGCCGTCCGCGTCGAGGGCTTCATCCGCTCCGTGCTCGCCGCCAACCCGCCCGACGGGGCGCCGCCGACCGTCGAGCCGGCGCGCGGACTGCAGCTCGACCTGGCCGCGCTGGGGAAGCTGCGCCGCTGCTCGGTCGCGCTGCGGCGGATGCTGCGCCGCGAGCTGCACGCGCTGCTCGAGCAGTGGAACAACGTGGCGCTGCGCGAGCGGGAGATGAGCGCGGCGTGCACGCTCTTCGCGCACCTCGCCTTCGTGTACAAGCACATCGAGGAGGACGAGATCGACTACCAGGCCCTCTCCACGCTGCTCTGCGCGCAGGTCTTCCTGGGCAACAACCACACCTTCGACGCGGAGCCCGACCTGGCGTCGAAGGGCACGAAGCGCTCGTTCAAGGAGGAGGCGGTCTCCGACGCCGCGCTCGGCATGCCGCAGACCGAGCTCTTCGAGATCTTTGCTCGCCACCGCTGCAAGCTGCTGCGCGCCCTCGAGGCGAACCCGAAGCAGCGCAACGAGGCGATGGAGGCGGTCGTGCGGACGGTGACGCGCACACAGCCCCGCGCGTGCTCTGCGGGACGTGTCCCTGAACCTTCCCTGAACCTTCTCGGAGCCGCCCTCCCGCAGGTGACCTGCACCGGACCGCGCGTGCTCTCCTCCTCACGAGCGGCGAACGAGCTGGAGCCGCGCTCGTGGCAGCAGCACGCGGGCTTCCGCGGCCTCGGCCGCTACCTGCCCGACACCACCGCGCTCGAGGCCGCCACCTCCGAGGCGCTCACGCCGCTCGCCGACGACGCCCACTTCGAGGGGGGCGCCCCGCCCGCCGACGCGGCGGCTGCCGGCGCGCCGAACGGCGGCCGTCGGAGGCGCGGCGACGCGCTCGAGGAGTGGCTGCGGCAGATGACGACGACGAACGGCGCCAACGCGGAGGTCAACGTCCAGTTCGGCGAGTTCTCGCTGCGCAAGCAGACGCTCGGCCCGCTGCCGCCGCACGTGCGCGAGTCGCCCGACTTCGCGATGGTGTTCGGCGAGGACGCCTCGGGCCCCACGGCCGAGCCGATGCAGGCCGTGCGCGTCTCGTCGACCGCGCAGCGAGACTGGTACCACCTCGTCGGCAACCGCGCCGACGTGCACATCTGGACAGCCGACACGCGCTCGCCCCCGCTCGCCGGCTGCCGCGCCTACCCGCGCGAGCTCCGCGCGAGCGAGCGGTGGGTCCAGGAGGCGATTCAGCGGGCGCTGATCCCCGACCGGATGGCCGGCCTCGAGCTCGCCCTCGTCCTGCCAGACTACTCCACCTCGCACTTCGCCCTCCTCTCGGGCGCCACCGCGCCGCCGAGCGCCGGCGCCGGCGCCGGCCAGCCGGCGGCGCGCCAGTTCAAGGAGATCGTCGTGCTGCGTGAGGGGCTGGTGGTGCACGTGTACGACCTGCTCGAGCACGGCCGCCGCTGGTGGCGCTCGCTCGCCTGGTCGTCGGACGCCGCCGTCTCTCTGCACAACCTCTCGCCGCGCACCGTCGAGGCGCGAGGCAGCCGCGTCCACACCGTGATGGGCAGCCTGCAGCGCTCCGTCCCGCCCGCGCCGTCGGTCGTCATCTCGCGCCGGCTGACGGCTGCGCTCGGCAAGCAGGTCTTCGTGCCTCCGCGGCTGCTCTACGGCCTGATCCCGACGGCGCTGCTCTCCGCCTACGACCTGTGGCAGAACGAGGACGGCTCGCTCATCGGAGACGTCAAGCCAGGCCACCCGATCGGCGATGCGCTGCGCACGCGGCTCGCCGTCTCTCTTTCCGAGGTGGGCGGCACCGTCAGCGGCGCGGTGCGGCGGCTGTGCCTGGTCGACGAGCCGACGCCGGAGGTGGGCGGGCCGAACGCCGCCTCGATTGTGCCTCGCGTGGCGGCGGCGCAGGGCGCCTCGTCCACCTTCGCAGCCTCGAGCGCGGCGGCGACCGCCGAGGTGGACACCGCCAAGCCGGCGCACACGCTGCTCAACCTGCTGCTCGCCGCACCGGGCTCGCCGCTCCGAAGCCTCGCCCTCCGCTTCGGCCGACTCGAGGACCTGTCGCACGTGCTCGCCTGGTCTGAGGAGGACGGCCTGGCGGCGGCGGCCGCCGCCGCCGCCGGGGCTGGGGCGGCGGGCGAGGCCAGCCTCGAGGCGAGCCTGATCGAGCTCCCTCGCCTCGGCCTCACGTTCCACGCACGCGGCGCGCGCGGTGCTGCCGAGGAGGGAGCCGGCGGCCGCGGCTTGCGGCTGTACTGCGCGCAGCACGAGGGCTTCTACCTGTCGCACCGCTCCTCGCCCGGCATCTCCGAGCTGCTGCGCGGCGTGCCGCACTCTCTGCTGCTCGAGAAGAACGGCGGCAGCCTCTCGCTCCTCGTCTCGGCCTGTGCGCGCCCGCGCCGCGCCGTGCTCGCCGCCGGCCAGTCTGCCGCCGCGCAGGCGCTCTCGCGGCTCTTCCCGTGCGAGGTGGAGCTGGACAACAACGACGAGCACTGGGTGGCGAGCCTGGGGCCGACCAAGGCGTACCTGTACCCGGTCCACCTCTCCCAGTCCTTCCTCTTCTTCCCCTCCCTCGCCGCCGCCCTGTACATGCTGCTGCTCAAGCTGCTCGCGCGGAGGTACGAGACGGCGAGCGAGATGGCGCCGCAGTGCGTCTGCGACAGGCCCCTCTCGCGCGAGGAGGCCCAGATCGTCGCTCTCTTCAACGAGACGCGCGGCGACCAGCACCCGGACGCGCACGCCTGCCGGCTGCGCATCTCGCTGCACGCTCTCCACACGCCGCTCTACCCGGAGCTGCCTTGGGACCTCGCCGAGGAGCTGATCGCCTACACGCGCAAGCTCGGCCACGTCTCGCTCCTGCTCCGCCTGTCGGTCTACGACGAGCTCGTGCTGCTCACGCACCTCTCCGTCACACTCAACCGGCAGGAGGTGGGCCTCAAGCCGCAGGCAGTGCAGACGCGCGACACGGTGCCGCTCATGGTTGGCTCCGTGATGGTCAAGATGCCCAAGCCGGACCCCGTCGCCGAGGCCGCCGTCGCCGCCGGCCTGCCGACGCCGCGCGACGCGCGCGCGCTGCCGAACGTGCTCCAGTCGCGGCTGACGCTCCTCACCGCGGCGAGCACCGCCCGCCCCGACGCCGACTCGATCGACGTCGAGCTGCCCTGCCCCGCCTTTGGCGGCGGGCCGCACTTCGACGCCGTGCAGGACCGCACCTCCATCTCTGGCGAGGGGCTCGGCGCGCTCTTCGGCAAGTTCGAGGCGCTCTCGTACTCGCGGCCGGAGAACCCGGTCGGGCGAGAGGCGGCGTCGGCGCTCGACCGCTGGCTGCGGAACGGGCTCGAGCTGCGCGGCGGGCGCGACCAGAAGGGGTTCCTGTTCCTGTACGAGCTGATGCGCGGCGATGTCTTCTTCAAGCTGCTCTCCAACGACTCTGGCCACACCCTCGGCTGCTTCTTGCTGCGGCTGCTGCCCGCCTCCGAGTGGAGCTCCAAGGGGGTGCTCATGTCGACGCTGCGGGTGATGGCGCACAACCCGCAGCTCGCCCGACACCTGCCCAAGTTCGAGGACGACCGCAACGTCAAGGTCTCCGTGATGTTTCGCGGGCAGGACGTCCTCGCCAAGCTCTTCGAGAAGCTCACGCTGGTGCTCAAGGGCCTCGAGGCGGACGGACACATCCAGTGGCCACTCCACTCCTTCCCCGCGCTGAAGCTGCAGCCGCTCGTGCGCCTGCCCGCCCCGCTCCTCGCCCGCGTCCACGGCGCCGACAGCGCCACGCCGCTGCCGCTCCCGTACCGCCGCTGGCTGTGGCTGTCGGACGGCGCGCCGAGCGCGCCGCGGCGTCTCCGCCTCGCCTCTTGCGCGGAGGGCGAGGCGGACGCGCTGGCTGGCACGCCGCTCCGCCCGATCGACCTGTCGCGCCTCGTCGTGGAGCGGACGCGCTCGCAGCGCGGCCTCCCTCCGCTCGAGGCGAGGCTGCCCTTCGCGCTGTCGAGCCACCCGGCGGCGCAGTCGGACCTCGCCGCCGCGATGATCCGGAGGCTCGAGGAGGACTTCCTCTTCCACACGCACCACCAGAACGAGCTCGCGCTGCCCGAGCTGGTGGGTTTCACCGACGCCGAGCTGCGGGCGCAGGCGACCACACCGAGCGGCTGCCGCGCGCTGCAGGACGCCGCGGCCTCGCTCGTCGAGCGGCTGCAGGCGCTGCTCCAGCGCGACAACGAGCGGATGCTCGCCCTCGTGGAGGGCGCGACGCGCCTCGCCAACCAGGCGGGCGAGCCGGCGGCGGTGGCTGGCAACCTCATCGCCGTCGGCGGCGCGACGGAGGAGGCGGCGGCGGAGCAGCTGGCCGGCTTTGCCCTCGGCCGCGCCGGCGGCAACGAGGCGGAGCTCGGCTTCCACCACCTGGTGCGGCTGCTCGCCTGCTCTCGCGGCGAGTCGGAGCTGCTGCTGCTCAACCCGTACCTCTCCCGCGAGCAAGCGGCGCGCGTGTCGGACGAGACCGCGCTCGCACTGCTCACCGCCAACCGCATCGCCCAGTCCCTCCGCTGCCTCGACGAGGCGCGCGGGCTGCAGGTGCTGCTGCTGCAGCTGCAGGCGCCGCCGCGGCCAAAGAACGTCTCGACCCGCGCCTCTGCCTCGGGGCGCCGCTCGGCCAAGACGCTCTCCCCGGAGCATTCCCAGATCCCTCTCGGAACCTTGTCGAACCTCCCTACAGGCGCCGCTCGGCCAAGACGCTCTCCTCAGAGGCGACCGCTCTCAAGCGCGAGCTGCAGCGCGAGGTGAGCTCAAAGGCGAACCTGCTCGCGTCGGCGCTCGTCTCGCGCCGCCACTACTTTGGGCCCTCCTCGACGGGCTCCTCGCTCGTGTACGAGCCCCACTTCCTCATCTACGAGTTCACGCACGGCATGCTCCTCCGCGAGGCGCAGGTCTCGCTGCTGCGCAAGTTCCTCGACGCGCAGGCGGCGGGCCGCTCGCTCTGCCACCAGCTCATCATGGGGCAGGGCAAGACGACGGTCATCGCGCCGATGCTCGCCATCATGCTCGCGGACGGCGAGCGCTTCGTCGTCTCCGTCGTGCCGCCGCACTTGCTGCCCTCGGCGCAGGGTGTCCTGCGAGAGCGACTCGGCGGGCCCGTCGCTCGCCCTGTCTACGGCATGCGCTTCGACCGGTGCCGGCGGTTGAGGGCTCGCTGCTCGAGCGGTGACCGGCGCCTCGTCACGCGTCTGGCTGCGAGCAGGTACACCACTGTCGAGGGCTCGCTGCTCGAGCGGCTGCGGCACGCGACGCGGCTGCGCGGCGTGCTGCTCCTCGACCCGACCTCGCTCAAGTCGGTCCTGCTCAAGTTCATCGAGGGCGTCGCCTCCCTCCAGGGCGAGGCTGCCCGCCGTGCTCTCGTCCGAGCCGTGGACGGCGCCTCTTCACGGTCCAAGCTATGAACAGGCGAGGTGCCCGCCGTCTCAGCCGAGCCCCACGCCGACGACCAGGAGCTGCTCAAGCGCATCACGCGGCTGCTCGGGCTGCGGCGGCGGCAGCCCGGCTCGATCGGGCGCAAGCGGGCCGAGGCGCCGCGCCACGGGAGGGCGCCGAGTTGAGCCGCGGGCTGGCCGAGAGTAGGCGCAAGCGCGCCGAGGAGCTGCGACACGAGACGCGCACGCTCGCCGACGTCCTCTCCATTCTCCGCAAGTCGGTCGGCCTCCTGGACGAGGTGGACGTGCTGCTCCACCCGCTGCGCTCCGAGCTCAACTGGCCGCACGGCGAGCGCAAGCCGATCCACTTCGCGCCGCTGCGCTGGCAGCTGCCCTTCCACCTCCTCGACGGCATCCTCTACCCGATGAGCCGCAAGTGCACCGCCGCGTGGCACGAGGGCCCCGAGGCGCAGCAGCTGCTCGGACAGATCACCGAGGCGGTGGACGAGGGCGCGCGCGACTTCTCGGTGCAGCGGGCGCCGCACTTCGTGCTGCTGCAGCGCCCCTTTTACGACGCGCGCCTGCGGCCGCTCCTGACCCACTGGGCGCTGCTCTGGCTCCGCCGGAACCGCGTGCAGCACGGCTCGGACGAGCAGATCGCGGCGTACATCGGGCGCGACCCAGACGCAGACGGCAGCGGGACGGTGCTCGCTGACGGCTCGCTCGGCGGCAAGCCGGAGATGAGCCGAGATGAGCCGAGATTGTCCCGAGATTAGGTCCTCGCTGACGGCTCGCTCGGCAGCAAGCCGGGCGGTCCCGAGGCGGTCGGCTTGCAGCGGTGGGACGACCTCGTTGGCACGATGCCGGAGGAGCACGCGCAGCTGCTCAACCTGACGCACACGTGGCTCCGCTCGGTGCTGCCGCACGTGCTCTCCAAGGTCGGCCGCGTGCACTACGGCCTCCTGCCCGACTCAGCGCTGCTCCAGGAGGCCGCCTCGAGCTCGACGCCGCAGGCGCGGCAGCTGCTCGCGGTGCCGTTTGTTGGCAAGGACGTGCCCTCGCAGGCGGCAGAGTTCTCGCACCCCGACGCCCTCATCGGCCTCTCCATCCTCGCGTACCGGCACGAGGGCCTGCGGCCGCAGGACCTGCGCGCGCTCTTCTGCCTCCTTCTCGAGACGATGGGGCAGGAGGGGGGGCCGTTCCGCGACCGACCCACCTGCCGGATGTACTCGCACTGGATCGAGCTTGCCGGCCGCCACGTGCGAGGCGCCTCGTATGTGGGCCAGAGCGGCGGCCAGCCGCGCGGCGGCGGCGTGGACTTGCTCACCCCCGAGCCCGACCAGCTCTCCGCCCGCAACTCCGAGGCGCACGACCAGGAGGGGCTGTGGCCCCTCCAGCTCGTCAACCCGGGCGACGCCGAGCAGATGGGCGTGCTCTTTGGCCTGCTCGGCCAGCTGCCGCACGCGATCCAGCACTACCTCGAGCAGCTCGTCTTTCCGCTGACGATGCAGCACCAGTCGCGCAAGCTCTCTGCGAACGGGCAGGACCTCGGCTCGAGCGCGCTCTTTGGCTGCCGGCTGGGCTTCTCGGGCACGCCGACCCGCTGCGCCGCGACTTCTAGGAAGCTGCTAGGAGCCCTCTCGGAAGCGTCCCTTAGGCACGCCGTCCGACCTGCTGCCGCGCGACTTCAACGGGTGCCAGTACGAGCGGGGCGACGACGCGCAGATGCTGCGCTGCCTCACGTCGGAGCAGGTCGTGTCGTACGACTTTCTGCCCGACAGCTGGAGCGTGCACCAGCTGCTCGACGACATCGCCGACGCCTCCCCGCCGTACCACACGCTGATCGACGCGGGCGCGCTCATCACCGGGCTGACCAACGTGCAGGTGGCGCGGCCCCTCCGCTCCGTCATTCAAGTTAGTTCGTTGATTAGCTTCCGCCGACCAACAGGCCGTGGCGGTCCCTCTTAAGTTGATGAGTAGTGAGGCATCTGATCGACCAGTTGATCGCTAACCGGTTCATCGTCGTGCAGGTCGCGCGGTACCTCCTCTCGCGAGGGCTCTACGGCATCGAGGGCGTCGTATTCCTCGACGAGCGAGACCGCCAGATGATCCTGCTGCGCGCCGGGCTCAAGGTGCTCGAGGCTGCGGCGTCGGAGAGGGTTTCCGAGAGCACCCGAGAGTACCCCGAGATTGGCCGAGATTAGGTGCTTGAGCTCAAGGGCTGCGGCGTCGCCGCGGCGCGCCGCTTCACCTTCTTCGACCAGGTGCACACGACGGGCGTCGACGTCGAGCAGACACTCTCTGCCCGCGCGGCGATGACGCTCGGCAAGGACATGACCTTCCGCGACTTTGCGCAGGGCGCGTTCCGCATGCGCGGCATCGGCGCCGGCCAGACGATCTGCCTGCAGATGACGCCGCAGGTGTCGCAGCTCGTGCGGACGGACGTGGCGCGGATGCGCGGCAAGCCCCTCTCGGAGCAGAAGCCGCTCTCGGAGGCGGCCCCCGAGCAGGCCCTGAAGGCGATCTGCGCGTGGCTGCTCCTCAACCTGATGCGCACCGAGGACGTGCAGGCCTGCTCTCATCTCGGCGCACCTCGGCGCACCTCGGCGCACCTCGGCGCACCTCGGCTCATTTTGGGGTGACGCCGCAGGCCGGCCTGCTCGGCGAGCAGCGGCTGGCGCACGTCTTCCGCCAGCGGTCGCTCGAGCACCTCCTCGCCCACCACGCGAGGTGCGGCACGCCCGAGGCGCGCTCGCACGAGAAGAGCGCGCTGCGGGTGTTTGTCGAGCCGCTCGCCTTCGACCTTCCCTCCGCCGTGCCCGCGCCCGTCCGCTGCGGCGAGCGCGCGCTCGCCCTCGCCGATGCGCACCGCGGCTTCCTGGGCAGCGAGCTGGCCGCCGAGGAGAAGACACTGTACCAGGAGGTGGTGCACCAGAGCTCGAGGACCCAGCGCTCGCTGATGATGGAGGTGGAGCAGGTCCAGGAGCAGGAGCAGGAGCAGGAGCAGGAGCAGGAGCAGGAGCAGGAGCAGGAGCAGGAGCAGGAGAAGAACCAGGAGGAGGAGTCGGTGGCCACGTTCGAGCCGACAAAGCACAACTTTTCGCGCGAGGCGGACTCCGACCGGCCGTGGGACCTCAAGCTGCTGCACGAGGTCTACTCCGCCTCGCCGACCGGCATGTTTGGGACCGGCGGCCCATTCTACCCGTGGTCGCGCTTCGGCGTCTACCGGTCGGGCGCGCAAAAGGCGCGGCCGCTCAAGTGGCCCGCGCGGCTCTGGATGTCGAACAACCACTTTTGGCCGGGCTGGACGCTCAAGGCGCACCGCCGCCTCAAGAACGTCATCTGCGCCATGGAGTGGCAGCCGCCGTCGCGCCGCTCGTCGACCGACGCCCTCGGCGTGACGCCCTCGCTGACGTCGGCCGAGGCGGCGCGCGTGCGCGCCTCGTTCGGCTTCTTCGACGCGGCCGCCGACGGGATGCTCACCGCCGCGGAGCTCGCCGCCCTCGGCCGCGCCGTCGACCTGCACACCGTCGCTGCCATCGCGTCCGCCGCGTCCGACTCGCTGCAGGACGGCGGCCGGCGCGTGGGCGCGCTCACGCTCAGCGAGCCCGAGTCCCCGGTGGTGCCGCTGGTGGAGGAGCAGCTGCGCTCGCACCAGGAGGGGCCCGGCTCGCGCCACTGGATCGTCCTCTCGCTCTCCGAGGCGGAGTCGTTGCGCGGGGCGCTGCACATCTCGCAGGAGAATGGCGACGGGCTGCTCGCGGCGGGGTACGCAGGCTCCGACCCGCCGCCGCTGGTGGCGCTGCACACGCACTCGGAGATGCTGGACGCGGTCAACTACGTGAGCGACTCGACCTCCGAGTACGAGCAGGGCGTGGTGCGCGAGTGCTTCTCCTTCCTCTCGTCGCACACCGAGTTTGGCACGCGCGCGCAGCACCTGCTGCTGCGCTGCCTGCAGAGCAACGACCCGAAGGAGCGGCAACACTTCTTCAACGAGGTGCGCTCCTGCCGGCGGCGGCGGCAGTCGGCGTGGGAGCGGACGCCCGCCGCGGCCGTGCTGCAAGAGAAGGACGAGTTCACCCTCTTTGAGCACCGCGCGCTCCTCGCCGCGATGTCGCACCGCATGCAGGCGCGCGGCCTGTCTCCGCTGCAGGCCTTCCACGCCTTCAACGTGTCTCGCTCGGGGCTGATCGGCTCGTCGGAGCTCTACTCTGCCCTGCGGTGGCTCGACATGCCGGTCACCGTCCCGCAGGTCCACGAGTCGATGCGCCGCCTCGACGCCGACCACGACGGCCTCATCTCGTGCGACGACTTTGTCGCCGCCTGCACCGACGGCGGCAGCGCGCCGCCGTCGGGCGCGTTCCTCGACGCGGCGTCGCCCGTGCAGGACCTCGTGATCCCGCTGCTGCGCATCCCCGAGCTCTACCGCTCCGCGCCGAAGACGCCCGCGCGCCTCCTCTCGCGCGAGGAGCTCGCGCGCTTCGCCTTCTCGCTGCGGCCGGCGTCGGGCTTCGTGCGGGTCGCGCGGCTCCACAAGCCCGGCGCGAGCAGCCTGACCGTCTGGCAGCCGGT
>Ga0209092_10005248_pt1 | contig 10531 bp, 12 predicted proteins | sample FraStrMetagenome_FD_187446 | JGI IMG/M metagenome (GOLD analysis project Ga0209092, IMG submission 187446) | Marine eukaryotic phytoplankton communities from Arctic Ocean - Fram Strait ARC3M Metagenome (SPAdes) (version 2) | ecosystem: Environmental > Aquatic > Marine > Oceanic | place: Fram... | reverse complement strand
CGTCAAATGATATTAATTTTGAAGTCCCGCTCACCGATATAGAAGAAGAAGACATTCAATCTCACTTGCAAACAGAAGTAGACAATGCCCTTTTTCAGATAGAGATAGCTAATCACAACGAATAGCGTCATTAGTTAAAACATTTTAAAACAATCCGAGGTAAGCCATGCTTGCAGAAATCGCTGTCGCGAACGCGGCATTCGGTGTCATCAAGAACGCCATAAGTAACGGTCAAGAACTGCACAGCGTAGCCAACCAAGTAACAAGCTACTTTGACAGCAAAAGCTCCATTGCCAAGAAAGCTAACAAAACAGGCAACAAGTCCGACATGGAAGCATTCATGGCGCTGGAGACTTTGAAAGAACAAGAGGCACATCTGCGGGAAGTTATGATCTATGCTGGCCGAGCCAACATGCACGATGACTGGCTACAGTTTCAAGCAGACTGTAAACGAGCGAGAGCGCAAGAAGAGCAAGACCGGCTTCACGCAAAAGCTAAAACCAAGCAACAGATGGTTGAGTTATTTACAGTCATCTGCACTGCGTTAATTGCTCTGCCGACAATAGGCGCTGGAGTATACATTCTGTTCTCTATTTTAGGACGCCTCTAATGGTCGAAGAAACTAAACAAGCAATAGACGTAGCAGCAGCTTCTACAGCACTCATGACAATGGCAGCGTGGTTACCACCGGCTGCTTCTTTGTTAACAATTGTGTGGATGTGTCTGCGAATCTATGAGTCCGATACTGTGCAGAAACTGATACATGGGACAAAAGAAGACTAACTTTATTTAACTTTTAAAAAAGTCACACCCAGCCCACTTAACCGTGGGCTTTTTTTTGCACCTTAAAAGGAGATGCACTGATGTCCGAAGCAAAAGAGGAATACAAGTACTTCAAGATTGAAGACTTTGATTGCCAAGAGACTGGCGAAAACGAAATGAATCCTAAGTTCATCCACAAGCTAGATCACTTGAGACAAGTCTGCGGATTCCCATTTATAGTCACTAGCGGCTACCGCAGTAAAAACCATAGCGCAGAAAAATCAAAAGCTAATCCTGGCACTCATGCACAAGGAATTGCTGCCGACATTGCAGTCAGTGGTGGCCGCCAGAGAATGCAGATAGTTAAACATGCAGCCGCGCTAAATTTCACTGGTATTGGAGTGGCAAAAGGTTTTGTCCACGTTGACATCCGCGATACCAATTCAGTTCTTTGGAGTTACTAAATGATTTCACAACTTATTGCCCCAGTCGCTGGGCTGCTCGACAAGTTCATCCCTGACGCTGATACCAAACAGAAAATAGCGCATGAAATTGCAACAATGTCACAGAAACACGCGCAAGAAATTGCACTGGCACAAATCAAATTGAACACCGAAGAAGCCAAAGGAAACTGGTTTCAAAGTTCTTGGCGGCCAGCGACTGGCTGGGTATGCGTGAGTGCCTTATGCGTCAACTACCTGATCTCTCCACTGGCGGCTGGCTTTGGTGTAGTAATACCGCAGGCCGATGGCGGCACACTTATGCCTATCTTGATGGGACTCTTAGGGATTGGCGGTATGCGCTCCTTTGAAAAAACCAAGCAGCTAGAGGGTAAATAACATGGGCAAAGGTTCATCACGCCGTCCTACAAACGATACGGCTTTCTCTACTAACTATGACGCGATCTGGGGTAACAAGCCGAAAGACAAGCAAGCGGAGCCAGAAGCAACAATCCAGCAGCAACCGCCCACGAAAAAATCTCTCGTAAAACCCTTGGCTTCACTTTAACTTTGCTATATCCTTTGCGGAATTGGAGAAGCTTGCTGAAAACCACGGATGTAAGTGATTGATTCCAAAGGAAATTTGCCCGGGTGGCGAAATTGGTAGACGCAACGGACTTAAAATCGCCACAAGTTCGTATCTACTGAAAAACTCCTTTAGAATCAATAGCTTACAAGCGCAAAAGAGACATAATGCGCTAATTCTGACGTTTTTAAGCCTAGTTTCTCCTCCAACCAGAGAAGGAGAAGCAAGCGTATGTCACATAATAACAGCAGTAAAATACCCACGATTCTTACTTTTTCACAACAGAATCAAAGACGGCTTTGGGACTCAAAAAGACACCGAATTGAATCACTCAAGAAGATTCAAAGGTTTTCGGAGTTTGCAGACTTTGATACCAGACCTATCGCCGACTATTCACCAAGCCACATCTACGACTTCCTAGAATATCGGGAAGACTGCCTAGGCAATTCTGCCGGAACACTCAATCGATACATAGCAAGCCTGAACAAAGTACTCAAGTTTTACCACGATGAAGTACAACAAGGAATCCCACCGCGTCTGAAGTGGCGCAAAGAAACTGGCAGCCGCCCCCGCAGCTTTTCTGCTAAAGAGCAAAAGGATATCACCGATATTTTCTTTGACGGCAGACATCCTTGGGCTGGGCACATAGTAACCATCTTACTTAAGACTGGGATGAGAACAATGGAAGCCGTAAACATTGGCTTAACAGAAGAAGAGGTAGGCGAAGATGAGACCTATGGCGTTCTATCCAGGGATCGCACTTTTGTGGTGCTTTATCGCACCAAGAACGGCTCAGAGCGCAAAGTGCCTTTATCTAGAGAAGCCTATAGCTCGCTAGATGCTCTTGATTTTAAGCCATCAACATTCTTTAACCATCACGATTGGTACGAAGATTGGCGAAGAGCCAAAAGAATTATAGCCCCAAATGACTCCACCTTTGTCCCTCATGTGTGCCGCCATACCGCCGCGACTAATTTAGCGAGCCTTGGTTTTAACATGAAGATGATTGGACTACTTCTGGGACATAAGTCAATTGTGACAACAGCTAAATATGTACATGAAGATGCTGACACGATGAAGAAGATGGTAAATAGCCTTTAGGCATAGGCTGATAACTAATTATTGGGTTACATATGTAGCCCTTTTTTGGGACACTGGGTATTCATTGCTGTATAGATTTTGCACGCAAATGATTTGTGTCCACCTAAATGATAAAAACGATAACGGATGAACGGAGAGCAGTACTATGACAGTGAGTGACCTTTGTAACACTGAAAAAAGTAAGTTAAAGGTAGATGAGCTAGTTAGAGAAACCCAAATGCAGCAAGATGGAGCAGACCGATTCAACAAGAGGGCACAAAAGCAAAAGCATTTAAGTAAAAGCGAGACACACCACAGAGTCATTGAGGGAGCCATTGAGAGAGTGGCGAATGCATTAGACGCAGCAATTGCGACAGAACTATCAAAAGGGAAAGGCCGCAAGTTTTTGTGGGTAGAGATACTCCAGAAAGTACCCAGTGCAACACTGGCTTACATTGGTCTTAACGTCATGATGGACATGGCTGGACAAAAAGGCACATTAACTACCTCTGCCACGAGTATCGGCAATAGGATTGAGACTGAGATTTGGGCTGATGGACTCGCTAGATTCGACAAGATAGTCGCTAAGTCAGCAGAGCGAAAAGCCAAAGAGGCGCATACGACTGGGCACAAACGCTTGGAGGCTGTTAAGACACTGGCCGCTCTACGCGGCTATGAGCGCAAAAAGTGGAAGCTAAAGCGCAGGGTGACCGCTGCAATGCCTGTCGTTAATGCCGTGCTTGAGTTCTCCAATATCTTCTATGTACATGAGGAGTACACCAAGAAGCGCACAATGAAGTACATCCGTATCCTTCCTGAAGTTTTAGATAGCATTAACACAACAGAGGCCCAAGCCTCTTGGCAGCAGCCAATGTTTGGAGCAATGATTGTACCGCCGATACCGTGGACTTCTTTTGACACTGGAGTATATCTTGATGAGGCGCTTAGTCAGCTAGTACCTCTCGTAAAAAAAGCATCCTTTAAGCAAAAACAAATGATCAACAGAGACTTTGCTCGATGTAACGTCGATGGGCGTTTGCCAAAGTATGTCGAAGCTTTAAACGCAATCCAAGATGTACCTCTGGCGATAAACAGTGATGTCTTAGAGGTTCTCAAGTGGGCTTGGGAGGAGTCTAAAGACCTCAAAAAATTCCCGAAAAGCCGCCTACTTGATGTCCCAGAAAAGTTATCCGACTGGGACTCCATGGATCGTAAAGACCAAATGCGTCATGTATCTACCACCAAAAAGATACTTGAGAAAAACGATGCGACACGTTCCGCTGTCATTGTCATGAACAGAGACATAAAGACAGCAGAAGAACTAACCACCCACGACAAGTTTTGGATTGGCTGGAATCTAGACACACGAGGCCGTGTCTATCCAGTGAGCCACTTTAACTTCCACAGGGATGACCACATCAAAGCACTATTTCAATTTGCTAACACAACGCCCCTTTGTCAAGACAGTGATGAGTGGCTAATGATCCACATAGCAAATCTCGGTGACTTCGATAAGACCTCAAAGACATCACTGGAAAACAGAGTTGCTTGGTTTAAAGAGAACGAAGTTAAAATATTATCTGTCGCTGTTGATCCTAAAGATAATTTTGATTGGTGGTCTCTTGCTGACAAACCTTTTCAGTTTTTAGCGGCTTGCTTGGAATGGGGTAAATACCGCTTCCAAGGTGATGGCTACCAGTGTTCTTTGGCACCAGCCCTTGACGGCTCAAATTCGGGGGTGCAGCACTACAGTGCAGCTTCTCGTGCATCAGACACAGGTAAGCTGGTGAACTTAGTGCCGACAGAAGAGCCGCAAGATGTCTATCAAACTTTAGCTGACAAAGTGAACGAGACGTTGGTTTCCATCCAAAAAGGTACTGCTAAGGACAGTGAGCAGCATAAGCTGGCTACTCTCTGGCTAGACTATGGCGTAGGCCGAAAGGAGCTAAAAACAAACTGCATGACATATCCTTACAGCAGCCCTCAATACGGCTTCTCAGAGCAGCTTAAAGAGCAAATCATGGAGGAGTTGACAGAGCAGGCGCTACACTCGCTTACACCTATTGCCCACCACTTCGGTGACGCTAAACAGCAAAATGCAGCAGCGACTTTTTTAGGCAAAATATCGTTTAAATGTGTGCAAGGCATACTTGTACCAGCCAAAGAAGGCATGGAGTTTTTCCAAGCTTGTGCCGCTGCTTTAGCGAAAGAAAACAAGCCCATGCACTGGCGCACACCGATAGGTTTTCCAGTAACGCAGAAGTACACTAAATGGGACTCTGAGAAGATTAAAGTATATCTCTATGATAGAACAGCAGGTGTAAAGAAACGCTCTCAGATCAGCTTACAAAGCCCTGATTCTGACAACATTTGCATACGGCAATCTAAAAACAGTGTATCGCCAAACATCATCCATTCGATGGACTCAAGCCACTTACTAAGCACTGTCCTGGCGCTTAAAGAGCATGGCTTAAATGATTTCATGATGATTCATGATTCCTTTGCTGTACCTGCCGAATCCACATGGGATTTGTTTGGGATTGTCAGAGAGACATTCCGTGAGCAGTACTCTGGCTTCTGTCTTTATGAGTCAATTTACAACAGCACTATGCAGCAGCTATCCGATATATCTGCAATTGAATCTCTCAAGATACCACCGAAAGGTGCGCTAGATTTAGATGCAATAGCGGACTCAGACTACTGTTTCGCTTAACTAAATAATTCCCCCCCCCAAGTACCTCCCCCCTTAGCCCACTTTCGAGTGGGTTTTTTTTATTGTGTCCACCTAAATGTAGTAACTAGCAATTTCTCAACCTAAATCTAAGGAAACCAAATGCACCCACGAGAGCGCGTACTTTCACTCGCCCAAATTATTGCAGAAAGGGGTGATCGACTTCCTCTTTCGCTGATTGATGAAGCTAAAAGGCTAAACATGAGCCTAGAAAGATTTATCACTACTGAAGAGAAAAAAGAAAACACCAAACCCACCATTAATTCTAAAGGAGAGTCGAATGGCTCGTAGAATCAAATTTATTACTCCAGCAGGAACTGCGGTCTACCCGCATCTAAATAAGCCTGACACTCAGTTCAACCCAGAAGGTGTCTACAAGACATCTCTCGCGATGGAAAACTGTGATGATCTAATCGAAGCCTGTAACAAACTTGGCCGCGAAGAGTTTGGAGAAAAAGCTAAGTTTAAAATTCCGTTTGCGCGTGATGAAGAGTCAGGCCAAATGGTTATGAAGTGCAAAAGTAAGTATGCACCATTGATCTTTGATTCCGAAGGTCAAGTGATGACGGGTGAGCAAATCCCTCTGCTCTGGGGCGGCTCAACAATTAAGCTTGGCGGCTCAATCTCTGCTTATTCTGTAAGTGGCTCAAAAGGTATCTCACTGCAACTTACCAAAGTCCAAGTAATCAACCCAGTGGGCGGCGGCTCTGATGGCGATGACTCAGGATTTGATTCTGTTGACGGGGGCTACTTAGCCAAAGAAATAACCAAAGAGGAATTTGAAGATGCCGTCGAGGATGCAGAGCAGGAAGAAATGGTGGAAAACGCCGCAAGCCGATTCTAAGGATGCCATTGGCCAACGGCACGGTTTTAGGTCTGGCTTGGAAGATAAAATCTCTAAGCAAATAACTGAAGCTGGCTTGGAATTACTTTATGAGACAGACAAGATTACTTATGAAGTACCAATGAAAATGTCTCGGTACACTCCAGACTTTAAGCTGCCCAAAAAGGGTGGCTTTTTTTATGTTGAGACAAAAGGCATCTGGGATTTAGAGGATCGCAAAAAGCATTTGTACATACGCGATCAACATCCAGAGATTGACATTAGATTTGTTTTTTCTAATGGCAACAACAAACTCTATAAGGGATCAAAAACAACCTATGGAACCTACTGCGACAAGCAAGGGTTTCGATGGGCGCATAAGACGATCCCTGATGAGTGGCTGGCCGAATAGCTAGTCGAAGGAGAGCGAAGGGGGTAGCCGCAAGGTTGCCCCCTTTTTTACTTAGAGAAATGAAGAAGGGCATTTTACGATGCAAATAGAAGAGCAAGAGTTGCCTGAATCAGACAAGATTGGGCATGTGGCTTGTGAGAAGTGTGGCAGTAAAGACAACGCAGCAGTGTACACCGATGGGCACACTTACTGTTTTGGCTGCCAAGCGTATGACACTGGTGATGAAGAGGATATAGCTGCGGCTCAGAGCCACCACAAGCGTCCAACAGAGTTAATCGATGGCTATTACACTGCGCTAACCAAGCGGGGGATTACTGAAGAGACCTGCCGCAAATTTGATTACCAAGTGACAGATAGCTACAGAGGTAGGCCACAGCAGATAGCAAACTATCGTAATGCTGAAGGCTTAGTGATTGCTCAGAAGATACGAGATGCAGACAAGAACTTCAGCATCTTAGGTGAAGCCAAAAAGATGGTTTTGTTTGGACAGCACTTATGGAACTCTGGGCGCAAGCTAGTTATTACCGAAGGCGAACTGGACTGCATGAGCGTATCGCAAGTACAGGGCAATAAGTGGCCTGTGGTGAGCCTAGGACAAGGTGCTACCTCTGGTAAAAAAGCACTGCTTGGTGCTTGGGATTTCCTCATGCAATTTGAAGAAATCATATTGATGTTTGACCAAGATGATGCAGGTCAAAAGGCTGCTTTAGAGTGCGCAGAGGCGCTCCCTGTAGGCAAAGTAAAGCTGGCAGTACTACCATATAAAGATGCCAACGAATGCCTTCAGAAAGGCGAAGGGAAGGCCATAATAGACGCGATATGGAGAGCCAAAGATTGGCGGCCAGACGGTATCGTCAGCAGTGATGACTTTAGAGACATTATCGGTAAGTCGGATGCTGCAAGCACTGTTAGCTACCCATACTCCAAGCTGAATGATATGACCCGTGGTATACGCACTGGCCTTGTCACTGTGTGCGCTGGAAGTGGCGTAGGTAAGTCTACGTTTGTCAGAGAGATTGCTTACCACCTCCACATCAATGACCAAACTGTCGGTATGCTGATGTTAGAAGAGACCAACAAAAGAACCCTTCAGGGACTTGTCGGCCTCCACATGAATAAGAACATCACTATCGACGATGAGGCGGCAGATGAGCCTGAGATTATTGAGGCTTATGACTCGCTGCTGGGCGCACATCCGGTGTACCTTTTTGACCACTTCGGATCGACTGCGGTAGACACTATCGTTAATCGCATTCAATACATGGTTAAAGGTATGGGCTGCAAGTACATCTTTTTAGACCATGTTTCCATATTGGTCAGTGGCCTCACCGGAGAATCTGGCGTGGATGAACGCAGGCTGATCGACTCGATAATGACTACGCTAAGAAAGCTAGTACAAGAGTTAGACATCTGCTTATTCCTAGTGAGTCACCTAAGAAGACCGGAGGGAGCCAAAGGCCATGAGAATGGTGCCAAGGTGCAACTCAGCCAGCTTAGAGGTTCCCATGCGCTTGCACAGCTTGCAGACTTTTGTCTTGGTCTACAGGTTAACGAAGATGATCCCAGCGATGACACTCGCGAAATAGTACTACTCAAAAATAGGTTTACTGGCGAAGTAGGCCAAGCCGATACCCTCATGTATGCCCGCGATACCGGAAGGCTATTAGAAGTCGATATCAACAGATTCTAAGTCTTACCAACTAACTAAATGTAGAAAACACTAAGGAGAGACTATATGTCTTTAGCACAAACTCGTCTTGAAAAAGACTTTATGAAGTTTCACAAAGATAACCCAGCCGTTTGGGAACTCTTTAAAAAATACGCTTTTAATGCAATTGAAGAAGGTCGCAAAAGATATTCCAGTCAGCTTATTTTAGAAAAAATCCGATGGGACTCTAATCTAGCAACAGACTCTTATGTTCACTTTAAATTGCCAAATGCACATGCGGCATACTATGCGCGTTTATTCCATGCAGCATACCCGCCTTATCGCGGATTCTTTAGAACAATCGCGACTGACAGGGAGATTGCTTTAGAGCGTGAACTCGCGCCAAAAGCTATGGAGCTTGCACTGTGAGCCGCCTAGTGTTCGACATTGAAACCAATGGACTACTGCCACAGCTTACGGCTATCCACTGCATCGCTATAAGAGACTTAGAGCAAAGTGATAGACGCGTGAACTCTATGCAGGTTTTCCGTCCGCAGCAGATCGATGACGCTATAGACCTTTTAGAAAATGCTGATGAGATCATCGGACACAATGTCATTGGTTTCGACATACCAGCTATCCAAAAGCTTTATCCAGGATTTAAGCCTAAAGGCAAAGTCACAGACACACTAGTACTCTCACGCCTGATAAAAGCTGACCTGATGTCAGAAGATTCTGTGCGTATCAGACAGCCTGAAGGCTTCTTAAAACGCTTCTATGGCTCTCACAGTTTAGCTGCGTGGGGTATGCGCCTAGGCAACAACAAGGGCGATTACGATGGCGGCTGGGAGACTTTCAACGAAGATATGCTTCAGTACATGGTGCAAGATGTAAATGTTACTTGTGACCTTTTGAAGCTACTTAATCAAGACAATGACTTCTCACAGCGAAGTATTGCATTGGAGCATGATCTAGCAGAGATTTGCTTTAGGATCGGCAACAACGGCTGGACATTTGATGTCGAGAAAGCGGGTGAACTCTATGGCGTTTTGTCGCAAAAACGATTAGAACTTGAGACTGCTCTGGGTACTCTTTTTGATCCGTGGGAAATCCATACGCCGTTTACGCCAAAGGTTAACAATAAGGCGCGTGGCTACGAAAAGGGCGTGGAGACTACCAAGGTCAAAGTTGTCCACTTTAATCCGAATAGTCGGCAGCACATTGCCCGATGTCTTACAGCCAAGTACAAATGGAAACCAAAAGTCTTTACCCCCAGCGGCCAACCAAAGATCGACGAAGATGTACTGATCGCTTTGGACTACCCAGAGGCCAAAAAGCTTGCGGAGTTTTTCTTAGTGCAAAAGCGTATTGCCATGCTGAGCGAAGGCAGTGCTGGCTGGATGAAACTTGTGGATGCTGATGGAAAAATTAGGCATAACCTTGTGTCTGGGGGAACAATATCTGGCCGCGCTAGTCACCGCTCACCCAACATGGCACAGATTCCTAGCACACGATCTCCTTATGGCAAAGAGTGCCGTGATCTGTTCACTGTGCCTAAAGGCTGGTGTTTGCTTGGCAGCGATTTGTCTGGGCTAGAACTTAGATGTCTAGCGCACTACCTAGAAGACGGCGGCGAATATGCGGCTCAGATTCTTGAGTCAGATATCCACACCTACAACCAAAAGGCTGCTGGCCTGAAGACCCGTGATCAAGCTAAGACATTTATCTACGCGCTGATGTATGGCGGGGGTGACGGAATGATCGGCAAGATCGTTGGTGGTACTGCTAAAGACGGTAAGCAACTTAAAGCCGACTTTAATCGCAATGTGCCAGCCTTTAAACGCCTCAATGACGAGCTAAAGAGAGCCTTTGCTAACAAAGGTTGGCTGCGCGGCATCGACGGTAGAAAGCTATTTGTGCGCTCAGAGCATCGGTGTTTATCGCAGCTATTGCAGTCCAGTGGCGCAATCCTTTGTAAGCAATGGGTAAAGCTGATTGACCAAGAACTAACTAAGCAGGATTTAGAAGCATACATCATGGGCTGGATAC
>Ga0209092_10005247_pt1 | contig 10531 bp, 10 predicted proteins | sample FraStrMetagenome_FD_187446 | JGI IMG/M metagenome (GOLD analysis project Ga0209092, IMG submission 187446) | Marine eukaryotic phytoplankton communities from Arctic Ocean - Fram Strait ARC3M Metagenome (SPAdes) (version 2) | ecosystem: Environmental > Aquatic > Marine > Oceanic | place: Fram... | reverse complement strand
CATGACAGAAGCAGATGCACGACTGCACGACCATCTGCCACCGGATGCAGATCTTTCTGCATCGGATGAACAATCAAAGATCCAAAACCTCACTTTTCCATCATCGGTCTTTTGTTTATCACTCCCAGTCAACAATACATTGACCATCACCCTTCTTATGACACCTGTGGCATGTGGTATTCTTCTATAACGTCAGTTATGTCCGTGGTCATGTACACCGTGGACATAAGTCTCACCGTCCTCGACCACAGTAAGTAGGAACGATACGCGTGGTTTGCTGTAAGGATTCGGCCTGTTACTCTTCCTCTTAGATTGAATTAACTCCCGACTAGTTAACACGTCCAAAGCTCCCATCAACGTAACAGAGTATTCATCGATGCCCTTCGCATCGTTTTCTTCGTAATCTTCTATTCAATTACCATACCTCGATATACATGCTCGACGTATAAAAACCCACCAAGTAATTTCGCGGCTTAACTTTCTTTCGTCGTCAGATGCAGTCTCATATTCTTTACCTGAGTCACATCCTCCTAGAACCTGTGTAGGTAAGTTTGATGGGACTCATTAATTCTTTGTCGGTAAGATCTCTTCAATGTACCTTCTTTTTCTACGTCGTCATCACAAGATGCTGATTTCAAACATTCCCTCAATGTTACGTCTTCTTTCAGAGCGTCGTCATTGCACGACTCATCTTTAGTCCCGCTTGTGTGTGGATTCAAATTTCGATAGATAATATCCTTTCCATCAACAACACCCTCTACCCTCGCCATCTCTCCAACACACGAACAAATAATGTCTTTCTCACTCTGATCGACAATAAGGAATTTGCACGTTCATGCTCAGATCAAACAGGTCGCTTCCCTATCCCATCAAGCCGCGGAAATAAATACGTCTCTATCTTTTATGATTACGATGCGAACGCCACCCTCGCAACAGCCATCCTGAATCGACAATGTAGCACGATCTGTGAAGCATGGGTTAAAGCATACATGCTTATTGTCGATCAGAGTGAGAAAGGCATTTTTTGTTCGTTTGTTGGTTGGTTCCTGTTTTGGGGCGATGTTGAGAGTAGAGGGAGTTGTGTTGTGTTTGGTTTTTGTCGGGTTTAAGTTTGTTCCTGCATCCGGAGGTGTCCTTTGCTGGTCACTATGGATTTTAAAAGATGTTTGTTGACTAAGTTTGCGGTGAGCCCGGGCCATGACACGTACGAAGGTTGAGGGGCGGGGCTAAAAGCTGCAGCGTGGAAAAACTAGCGAGTTCGCGTTTGTATCTCGCTCATCGGATGATGCGATTCGCTATTTGTTTGTCGGACGTATTTGGCATTGCATTAGTGGCAGTATCACATACATCTTGTGCCGTGTGTTTGAATGCTGTGTGTTTGGATATGTGATGGGTGGTGTATTTGATACCGTTGTTCTTGTTTTGTTAAACGAGTAACGTGTGGGGGGTGGAAGGGCGTATTTTGGTAGGGGAATGCGCCAGAGGCCGTCGACTTTGCTGCGATTTCCGTGTACAATGGTTTTGTTGTTGTTAGTGATTATGACCTTTTCTTGTGATAAAGCCTCTACAAGGTAGCAAGTTTCGTAGTTTTAGAAAGGCAATTCTCGGTGAGGATAAGAAATAGAGAGTAAAAGAGGTCAGAGATCAGTTGACAAGCATCATTGACTCTGTAGGAGTGTCTTGGACAGAGAACTTTGAGGCTATATTTGTTAATCAACAACATCGTTTGTGGCTGAAACGATCCATCCTAATTTAGCAGCAAGATACAAGTCGTCTCGTTACTTTTTGATTATTGGAGTTCGAATATAATATCGAAGGTAGATTGTATTCAAATAATATTGTTGTTATTACGTTAAATTTAGTACTATCGAATACCTGGAAGGGGATTTAGTACAGGTAATCCAAGTGCTGATCGTGTGTTTGGATATGTGACGGGAGGTGTATTTGATACTGTTGTTCTTTTTGTATTAAGTGTGCGACGTGTGCGGAATGGAGGGGCATATTTTGGTAGGGGAATGCGCCAGGCGCCGTCGACTTTGCTGCGATATCCGTGTACAATGGTTTTGTCGTATTTAGTGATTATAAGTTTTTCTTTTGAGAAGGTAGCCGTACAATTATCGTCGCAGAGTCTACTAATTGATATGAGCGATCCAGTGGCAAGGCTGTTTAGGACGTGGCCTTGTTGTGCTTTTGATGAGAGGACTGGTGCGAGAGGCACCGTCACATTATGTGTGGCTTCCATTTTGTGGCCATCTTACTGTAAGGACTGTGGGGCCATATATTGTGGGTGTTATGTTGGTGCATGAGGTCACGTGGTACAGAGCTATGTAGTAACCAGTAGCGCCAGTGTCGGCGATTGCATGAGGTTGGGGTAGGGTTAAGGTATGTAAGTAGCTTTGATTTACTATATTCGACGCCATCCCACATCGGCAAGTGGATGATAGCCAAAAATATCTTTTCGTGCTACCGCCTAGAGCTCCGACTAGTCTGTTGGCAAATGTTGCCACTTCTTCATTCTCGGCGGTGTGTTGAGTACATTTCTTGCTGCTATGATAACAGGCGCCGTGCATCCAGCAGTACTTTTGACATTTGTGTGGGTTGCGTGGGCGGCGGTTTTATTGGTTTCGTGTCGTTGGATGTGTGGGTGCTGATACCGGCACTGGTGTTGAGGTTGTCTTGTAGCTTGTAGGTCTTTGACGGTAGCGATTACCTGTGAGATATCCGAGGTTGTGTGCTGGGTTACTGCTGCTGCTGCTGTGTGTATTTGTGAGAACGCCGATGTTGTTGTTATAGGTTGGTCGGGTGTCAAGCTGATGTAAGACTTCTTGCACGATGTTGGCCGTGTCGGAAGTGTAATGATGCATGGCGGTGGTGTCGGAGGGTTTGGCTTTTTTGTAGTAACTAACTCTAACTTTGACTTGCTTTTAAAGATGCTGAATGTCTGTGTACTATGGGTTTCCGCGGAGTGTGCGGAGTGTTGCGTGGGTGAAGTACACCTCACGATAGTTATGGGTTTGTCTTGTGGGAATGTGAACATGATTGGGGTTTGAATGATTATTCATTAGGATGATAACTTATAAGCTGTATAACTAAGATGAAGCTGTGGTTATTAAGATCTGCTTATAATAATTATGAGATTATCGTAGTGACCGCTAGTCTTGGTGTGACAAGACGACATTCATTGTGTCATTGTGTCATTGTGTCATTGTGTCGTGAAGTGTTACTAACGGCAGTGTGGCTAAATACTGCCTCATACAGGATTATGTACTTCATACTTCATACACATGCACATGTGTGTGTGTAGAATATTTTCCCCCCAAGCAGCCAAGCTCCAAGCTCCAACACATCTGCTCCAAATACAAAATACTTCGAAGTACATATATCATATATCATACCTGTATCTCCATCCAATTTTCCAACACACAAATGTACTAAAATATTGTTCGAGTGTGTACACCTGCTATAATTACTACTAATACCTTCATGTGTCGCATTTACAGATCAGAGAAGATTAGAGCATGAACGTGAACATGATGATTGGAAGAGGTCAAAAAGTACCAGCCCAATATCATCATTACTATCGACGAGGACGAGGAGGAAAGAGGAGATTTGCATGGGTCATATCTCAACTTATAGTACTGCTACTGCTATATTCCATGATGCAGGTAACAGTACTGGCCAAGGAACGAAATCCATATGACGTCCTTGGTGTGCACAAATCCGCTTCCATAGAGGAAATTCGTAAACATTACAAGTTCAAATGTTTGAAGAATCATCCGGATAAGACTGTTCATTTAAGTGAGGAAGAAAGGATGAAGCGTGAGGAAGAATTTAAGGAAATTCAACATGCTCATTCGTTGATTGGTGATGAAGTTTCGCGCAAGAATTTTGATGCGCAGGAACGGCTTCGATCTTTTCGATCGGAATCGTTTTCAAGTTGGGGTGGTGGAAGGCATAGGAGTGCCTTTTCTTCGTCGGGTTCATCTGCTAATGTTCACTTTGATTCGTTTTTTACGCATCCGTTTTACCGTTCCGGCACTCAACCTTTCTTCTTTCGTCGAGAAGGTTTTCCTGATTCCAAGTCGATATATATTCAAACCGTAGAAATTCCTTTGGAAGATTTGTTTTCTGGAGTTGCAGAGAAGAAATTTACGTTACAAGATTCTTTCGTTGAAAGGTACAAAGCAGCATTTCGGGGCGGGATAGGCCAAAGAGTTGCTTTGCAATCATTCACCTACTTTTTGACAATGCTTCTGCGTACCAATGTTGTCGCATCTGGGTTGATTGCTTTGACCACACTACATTTAAATATACCGAAACCATCCAAACTCATATATAAAACTTCGATAAAAAGAGGCTGGAAAACAGGAACAAAGCTAACGTTTGATATTTTGGATTCTCCGATAAATGTGGTTTTTATTTTGAAAGAAAAACATCACGATACTTTCCAACGAGTTGGAGATGAATTGCATACAGTGATTTCTGTACCTTCAATGAAAGCTAAGAGAGGATGTCCAATCGCAGTCAATCTTTTGGACTCAGATATACCAATCGAAGTTTTCGTAAAATTAGAAGAAATTCGGAAGTCGGGAAACATTATTCGGATAAAGGGACGTGGTTGGCCAAAACTGGACACGCGTGGAGATTTAGTTATCCATGTAAATGTTGTTCCTGACAAAAAAGGTGGGAGCCGAAAAGTGCGTAAATCTCGCAAACGTCACAAGTAGAAAGATGTGCTCATTGATTATGCGAGGTATTTGTTACGGATCACATTTTAATTCGTCAACGTCAATGTTCACATCGTTTCATGAACATGACCAACATTGTACTCATATCATTAGTGAGGAATGTATGACAATTTATTATATACTTCGGGAGATTATTCTTTGCAAAAGACTTAGTTTTCCGTTGTCAGAAGTAGATTGTCGAATGTATGAAAAAGTAAAGACTGAAAATATAAGAAGCCGATGACATGAGGTCGTGTTAATCTTACGTGCCGAGAAAATGACGACACATCAGTCATTGCCAATCAGTAGTTGATAAAATCTGTTTGGATCAAGAGTTTTAAAAATGATCTGCATATGGATGAGGTACGGAAAGAAAGCGCCTTCTCTCGAACATTTTCATTTGATCTTCAGACTGACGAAAGCGAATGTCTTTCAAAACAGAAAATATGAAAAAGAATTATATCGATTGTAACGATGTAACCCCTGTTGCCGATAAATATCAACAGAAGTTATGCAGCTAAGGATCACTAAGAAGTACACGCGCCATCTTCTCGTGGACGCTAAGGCTCGTAGGTGTAGTCAAGGCGAATCTACATGTATTCAACTCATTGTACAGGTGGAAACTTTTGACATGAAGGTATATTTGTGAAATAGCTGTTATGACTTGACGACAACAACTATTTTGACTCGTTGGGTTAATGTTGGGGCAACTTTGGCCTTAAAATTTTAAACATATCAAAATGTGCAACGATGATAAAGTGTCCTTTCCTCTAGATATCCGCAGCAATAGTGTATCATTCTGAAGGATCATATCATGCTCAATAACAACTTTTTGAATGCTTCTCAACCTATTTGATGGAATATTGAAACGACGTTTCTTCTTTTCAACATTCCGAATTGCATCATCGCTTTTCCTAATCGGTGCACCAATCAACCCACGAAGAATCGGTCAGAATTGACATCTTCTCGCTTCAAAAACATGGTGGTCCTCATCAACACGCACGCACGCGAAAATGAAAGATTTCGCAATATTTTCAACTGCAATGTGTGAAAGTCATTACCAGTACCGGCATTGAAGTTTTGGCACTTGCATGAATACATTTATGACACTAAATTCAAATGTTCGTTTTGCTAGTCGTTCGATGTAGAAGATTAATACGGGTTAATCGTGTTTTACGTAAATTGAAATTTATGTTATTTCTCGTTTTGCCGTGATCACTCAGAAGTTTAGATTTTAGATTTACATTTTCGATGTCAACAACAATCATTTATCATATTTGAGAGAGAATCACACTTCAGCACAACCTCCATTACACCTCCCTGACTCGTTGGATTTCGAAGCATACATTACATCTTTTGGAATTAAACCAAAGAAAAAGAAAAACTATTTAATCACACATCGAAGTGTTGGTAAATCAGTGTCTCGCAATTTGTCACCTTCAAGAAATAGAGTTCGGGTAATACGCAGGTACATATATTAATCAGAATAGTACACATGCAAGCATACTGTCGCAAATCAATCCGTTAATCCATCTCCTGAATCTGCATCGGTTGATTTCCATATCATCCATCCATATAGAGGTCTACAACTCGTATATATTCCAAGCAAAACACGTCAAATTTCCCTCGGGAGGAATTGCTCATTGGTGAAACAGCCAAGTACGTGCATGTACATTGAGAGGGGTGAAAGTCGGTAGAATTCAAGCGCAGAACGACCATCGCCAATACAGTAGCCACTTCCATCCACGGAGTATATCGTTCTGAATCACTCCCTACGGCACTCGTTTTATTCCTTTTAAATACAACTGAACGTGGCTCTTTTATGTTCCAAAAAACAAAAGAACTATCCTAAATACAGGTGAGAATATAAATATAAGGTACATGTATTCATATAAATACTGTGATTGCAATGGAAACATTTAAAGACGAAAATTTTGTCCCGTTTTCAATTATATACGAGTGAGGGCATCTCGAATCGTGTATATCGTCATGATGCCAATGACATTTTTCCGCTGTATACTGTTATTGTTAACATCTATTTTGTTTTCTTCGAAATTTGTTTCTCACCATTATACAGTATTAATAATGAGGAAGACCAATAGATTAAATCGAGAGAGCATCGAAAAGCTAGAAGGTATAATGAGAAAATCTTCAATGGAAGCGGCCAATGTGGAAAGCAATCTTACGGATGACAATAAAATAAGTGTAAAACTTTCTTTCGAAGAAAATGCAATCGAAATGTCGGAAGTTCAAGAAAAGCTCGATAGCGAAGACATTCGGACCCTATTTACAAAGACAAGAAGTCTGATCCCAACATCGTCTGCCCCAAAGGTCATATCGTTTATCTTCGCTGAACGGAAGATTGTGCTTTTTATATGTATCCACCTCATTCTTACAGCTACCATATGGATGCATTTTGCCATTAAAAAGTTTCAGACCCAAGAAGAAAAAGTCCCGGAAATGGCACCGAATTATTACTGGAAGATTTATACCCCTACGTTTGAGTTTGGACTCATGCATTCGATTTTATTTCAAATGTCACTGCTCCCGCTGACTATGTGTCGACTGACAATATCTATGTTAAGCAAAACTGTAGCGTCGGACTTTTTGCCATTGCACCGAATGACTGGGTTTCATATTTACCTGGGATATGTGATGGTGTCATTAGTGTGGATTGCTACAATTGTCTTTTTTGCATTCTTTGGCAAGCTTTGTGCCGATGGCGAGGTTCGATCTTTCATTATTTTTATTCACTGTAACATTCATAATGGTTGATCGCATATTTATTTTCTCGTAACAGGAAAGTTTTTGTGAAAAATTTACGGACGAAATTATGATCACTGGATACTGTATCGCTGGGTTGCTGCTGATAATTGGTGCAACTTCATTTTTTCGTCACAATATGAAATACGAGAACTTTTATGTGGTACATCATTTGGTATTTGCTCTCTTTTTTGTAACAGCAGCGCACACTTTAGACGATATGAACAGGCAAGGTCAAGCGAGAAGTCAAACTTTTAAATGGTTTACTGCTTCGCTGGTTTATTATTTAAGCGATCGGTTCTCAATGCGAATGGTCGGTACAGTTACAATGAAGATGCCTTCAATGAATGATTTTTATAAGCGCGTCATTTAACTTTCGTTCCCTCTTTAGAATCATTCCTATTCATCAAAAATCGTTTCGGCGTCTACTGTAAACGGACACGGTACGCGAAAAATGATGGTGTTAAAGATTACAAAACCATCACAACTAAATTTTTGTCCAGGCCAATGTAAGTTTACTGTTATTCGTAGTTTTCCTTTATGATCTTTATCCTATTCACCAATATTTATGAATTGATCACAATGAAGATGTTTATATCCGTGTAAACACCATAGATAGCACCTGGCATCCATTTTCGATAGCATCGGGTTCTGGTTCAGATTGGCTTGACTTTATTGTTGAAGTTCGCGAGAATGGCTCTTGGACCGATAGACTTTGGAGTCTCATCAACAAACGTGTTGGTTATACAATTGATCGAGAATCCCTCAATGGCATTAGTGTGTGTGTAGATTTGATGGGTCCTTATGGATGCAGCTTCGGAAGTACATCAGACTACACGCACGCATTGGTTATCGGGACGGGTACAGGTAAAGAAATCATATCTTGATCACTTTGTTGTATTTATAACATCTAACAATATTCCTTTACCGAAAATAATCAGGGATCGTTCCCATGCTTAGCTTTTTCAAGCAACACATCCAATTGCTTTCGAAACTCGATCGAGATTCATATTTTCGTGAAGAGCAGGAAAATATCAAGAAAGTGAACGATCAGTACGAGGCGAACGAATTCTCGTCGAAAACTTTGTTTGAGTCGCTTGCATCACGATTTTCGAAACGGAACACATCATCTTCATCATTATTTATATCGTCGAAACACATTAGTCCAGCTCTATTGAGCGTAGACATGTCGAAAGTTGCATCAGGTGATCAAGAAGAGGCTGTATTATTTGAAAGCTTAAAGTCCTCTACGAGAGTGTCGGTCTCCTCCGTCTACTTTGGTGTCACAAGACTACTGACGGTTATAGTTGGGACTGCTGTTTTAAGTTTTTCGTTATCTTGGAATTTACTCTCTAATGACGTCATAAAAGTTAATGGAACTGAAAAGCCAATATATGAGCTGGACGGGTTGAGTTCTTGTCAAATGATTGGGAGTATTATTTTTCAATGCATGTATCTACTGGAAACAATATTTCTTCACAATAAAAAGAGTCAAATGATCTACATTGATTTTGTTGTTTTATCGATATCGGCTTTATACGACGCGTATTGGACCTCAGGATCGCGATGGGGGAAATTAGACTCTGATCAATTGGTTATATTCTCCTTACTTTCTGGCTACATGCTTTTCAGATCTTGGTATTACTGTGTGTCTAATCGAATGACGGGAGTAAGTGCTCGGGTCTTACTAGGGAGGGAGAGGTAAGTATGCACGTGAAAAATCCTATCACATCAAACGTCCTTTGTCTCATTATGTGCCGACAAAGATTGACTTTTTCTAAGCTCCATCTTGTGTTCATAACTAAATCGCGATCTCTGGTAAAAGAAATTACACCCGAGATAAATTCAGTTTGGAGCTCTCTAGCCAAGGAGTGGGGAAAAGAGGCGGCAGAGCGTGTTTGCAAGATTTCGATATTTTGTACAGATAAAAGAAAGCCATTACCATTAGAGGGGACAAGTGACACCATTTTCAATGAAGCATATAACATTCCGCGATCATGGCTCGTGGAGGGACAACGCCCGAATATTCAAGATTTGATGGATCAAACTATGATTGATCGCATAAGTGAGGCAGGTGCAGGAGTAGCACCTTTCTTCAGTAAGACCCTCCTTGCATTTTGTGGGTCGCCTCATCTTGCAAATGTAATTCATGAGGCTAAACTTCGGACCGGGCTTAGTGCTGTTCTCAGTGGGAACAAGCATCATCAAATGCATTCTATATCAGAGAGCTATGGACTCCGCAAAGATTTTGGAAGTGAAATTGCTAGTGATGTAACAGAAGAAGACGCGCTCATTGATTCTTTAGATTTTTCAGAGACATCATCGTCCTATGACAGTTGTATTTCCCATAAATGAAAAGATGATCTTTTTCCCAAAACAAATTCTTTGTATCACTCTTGTCGCAACTCAAGTAACCGCAATTCTCAGCTTTTGTTTATCCGCGTTTTAAGTGAATTAATTTTTTTCGGAATGGATAGAAAATAAATCTTATTCCGGTCCAGCGGATCCTCTTCATTTCATACTTCAACTTGGTTTATGATCTTTACTTACTGATTGATTTATGTGCTATTTCTCACCTCTTCGTTAATATAATACCCCATAAATATGCAAATAGATTATAAACACTTAATGTGAAAGGATCGTGTACGTGTGTACTTGGAATGGTGTTTTTTGAGGTTTTCTGAACGGTTATTCCAGAATAACTCAATTTCAGAATACCTCAAATTCTACGCAAATATATTCATTACAAATTTACAGATACTTCAACATCACTACAATAAGGAGTTTGGGGTACTTGGAATGGTTGTGAACATGTAGGCAGTTTGAAACTTGAAAGGTTTCGTGGTTTGTCCTGATATCCTGCTTCCAAATCCTACCAAGTATCAAGTATAATATTACGCGAACTTTGGTGGATGGTGTATCCATTCAACGATACAATGTTACCACTTGACTTTGCAGTCTCAGTCACGGGTCACGGGTCACATCGAAGAGATCGGAGGAAAGGTATTGTATCAAAAATCAAAACACTAACTAGAACCTCC
>Ga0209092_10005246_pt1 | contig 10531 bp, 8 predicted proteins | sample FraStrMetagenome_FD_187446 | JGI IMG/M metagenome (GOLD analysis project Ga0209092, IMG submission 187446) | Marine eukaryotic phytoplankton communities from Arctic Ocean - Fram Strait ARC3M Metagenome (SPAdes) (version 2) | ecosystem: Environmental > Aquatic > Marine > Oceanic | place: Fram... | reverse complement strand
GGGAAGTATGAGTATAAGTAGAAATCGCCCTTTAAAATATTTTTTAAAACTACTTCTTTTCTTGTTTTTGTTGTAATACTTAAAAAAGAAGAATCAACAAAAGAATTAAAAATTAACTTCTTTTGTTGATTTATATAATAAGATTCAAAATTAGTTGAGTCTTTATTTAATTTAATTTTTTCTAATGCATACTTTTTTAATAAAAGCATGTTTTTATTGAAGCTATTTTGACCAAATACCTGTGATGTAAATAAAATGAATAAAATTAGTATTTTTTTATTCAAAATTAAATTACATAAAACTTGCAAAACCTATTTCCAAAACTGACTTTTATACCAATAGTATCACTATCATCATTTGATGTTATTATTAGATTATTATTTTCTCCTTTAATATGCAAATCAATAATACAGTCCTTATTAATTATACCAGTTGGTGAATATGTGGCTGTTAAATACTTATTGTCATTAATTCTAGATTGGGGATCTTCTAAAGAGTAATCTTCATTTGTGATCTCAACAGACATTTCATGGCCATAATTATTATTATTTTCTACTCTTTTTGAAGGATAACGACCAATAACTTTATACTCTTTTCTCCCAAATGGAGAGGTAGACACTAGTTTCATGTCTGTAATGTTAAATTCGCAATGAGAAGTTTTTACAAACTTACAAGCTATCCCATAGGATCTAATCATATCTAAGTGGATAAATTGAAAACTTGAATTATTTAAATCAATTGGTAAGTAATTTTTCATTTATAGTTTTTTATTTAGTTAATAATGATCTAAATATCTAAAAATTTATAATACGAATAGATACCTAGATATAGGTAATTCATTATTTATAAATATAAGTAAAAATGTTATAAAGTGAAAATGGTTAAAAGTAACCCTAAAATAATGGCAGTGAATTTCTGAATATTAAATTTATGATTTTCAGAACTTTCAAATAAAATTACCGTGGAGATGTGTAAAAAAACACCAATTATTAGTGCTGTAATTGCTGTAGCATTGTTATTAAAAAAAGGGATTCTATCCGCAAACAGAACTCCTAAAGGACTCATTAATGCAAAAATTACAATAAGTAATAGTGTTTTGTTTTTAGGATATGAACAACCAATAAAAAATGACGTTAAAACAATAGCTACTGGAATTTTATGAATCATAATTGCCCATAATAAATTTTCGTTTGCATTGTGAATTGGTAATCCTTCTGAAAAAGCATGAATGCTAAGGCTTAAAAATAATAAAATTGGAAACTTTTTAGTCTTTGAATCGTTATGAATATGACCGTGTTCTGCGCCTTTCGAAAAAGATTCTAAAACAGACTGTAAGGTAATACCTAAAAGAATAAAGATACCAGAAACTGTTTTGTCTGAATCGTTTGTATATACTTCTGGCAATAAGTGAAGAATAGTTACAGATAAAAGGTAAGCTCCACTAAAAGCCAATAGCAAACGAACTATTTTAGTATTTGGTTTTGTAATTAAAACAATAACATATCCAAGTAATACAGATAATATAAGTAGTATATAACTCATTTTGCAATTATAATTAATCTATCTGATTTTTTTCTGTCAAAAGGAGTTAAGGTATAATCTCCAAAAATATTAGTAATTGTAAAACCAACTTTTTCAAAATATAATCTCATTTTTTCAATATCTAAATACTTTACTCGTTCTGTAAAAGAGTGATGTTTATTATCAGCTATAAAAGAAATATTTTTAATAATAAAACCATTTATAATCTGCCTTTCTATATTAAATGAGATTTCATCTACAATTTTAATTTCTTTTGCAACAAGATTAGCTTTTACTTTTTCAGCATTTAAAAAGTCGAAAACAAAAGAACCCTCTTTTTTTAATCCATTTTTAATATTTTCTAGAATACCAATATCTTCTTTGTCATCTTCAAAATAACCAAAGCTTGTAAAAAGATTAAAAACAGCGTCATATTTATTATTAAGGGCCTCACGCATATCATGCATTAGAAAATGTAAGTTCTCGTTCTCAAATTTTTTTGCATGTGTAATACTATTTTCTGATAAATCTCCCCCGGTAACTTTATACCCTAAAGAATTTAAGAAGACAGCATGTCGTCCTTTTCCACATGGGAGATCTAAAATATGTGCAGATTTTGGAAGCTCTAAATAATCAGTTATATTTTTCATAAATAACTGTGCATCTAAATCATTTCTATCTTTATATAGTATATGATAATAAGAGGTATTGAACCAATCTGTAAACCAATCTTTTATTTCCATAAATATTTAAAAAACCTTCCTCTAAGCTTAAGGCTTCGAGATAAGTATTGCTATTGTCGTTCTTGTGAAAACGGTTATCTAAATAAATAATTATGTTAAAATTTTTATTTGATTTTGTAAAAGTAACCAAATCTTCTGTTTCTAAAAATGAATTTCTTAATTAGTATAAAACCTATTTTTAAAATGTATTTTTGTGATCAATTATAGTGATATGGATAGAGATTTTAAAATGACAGCTACAACTCTTTTTGGTTTAGAAGGGGTATTATCAGATGAACTTACAAAGTTAGGGGCCCAAGACGTAAAAGAGGGTGTTAGAAGTGTCTCCTTTAGAGGTGATAAGGGGTTTTTATACAAAGCGAATATTGCTTTAAGAACAGCTGTAAGAATTTTAAAACCGATTAAAATATGTAAGATTTATGATGAAGAAGATTTGTATGAAGCTATTCAGAAAATTAAGTGGGAGAAATATCTAGACACAGAAGGAACTTTTGCAATCGGTGCTGTTGTTAACTCAAAGAATTTCACTACAAACTCACATTATATAGCCTTAAAGTCTAAAGACTCTATAGCGGATTACTTTAGACATAAATATAGTAAAAGGCCTAATGTAGATTTAGATTTTCCAGATTTAAAAATCCACATTCATATTCAGAAAGAGTGGTTAACTATTTCCTTAGATTCCTCTGGAGATTCTTTACACAAACGTGGTTATAGAACAGCAACTAATATTGCACCAATAAACGAGGTGTTGGCAGCAGGTATGGTTTTATTATCTGGTTATACTGGTGATGAAAACTTTATAGACCCTATGTGTGGTTCTGGTACAATTTTAATTGAAGCAGCCATGATTGCTAATAATATTCCTGCTAATATTAATAGAAAATTATTTGCGTTTGAAAACTGGAAAGATTACGATGAAGACCTTTATTTTACCATACAAGAATCGTTGTTAAAGAAAATTCGCTCTTCTCATTTTAAAATTATGGGATTTGATAAGGCGCCATCTGCTGTGCAAAAAGCACAAGCTAATATAGAAAATGCCAATTTAGACGAGTTTATAGGAGTTCACCATGTAAACTTTTTTAATTCTAAAAAAGAAGTTTTTGGCAATACTACTATTTTGTTTAATCCACCATATGGAGAGCGCTTAAATATTGATACAGAAGAGTTTTATAAGAAAATTGGTGACACGCTTAAAAACAATTATCCAGGTTCTATGGCCTGGTTAATTACTTCAGATACAGATGCTTTAAAAGCAGTAGGTTTAAGAACTTCTAAAAGAGTTGCACTAAAAAACGGTGATCTAAACTGTAAGTTTGTAAAGTATGAATTGTATGAAGGAACTCGTAAATTTAAAGAGCGTACTAAAGAAACGGATATTGAGACTGATGCTAATATAGATTCTGAAAATTAATTTTCTTTTGTCATTTTGGCGATATAAGATGTATTTGTTTTTTTGATTCATCAAAAAGAAATCAAACCAATACTTTGGTTTAAGGCATACTTTTTTATACCACAAATAACTAAGTACTTTTCTTTTCCTATAATGTGTTATATGATTTTATATAGCTATGTTTAGAGGAGTTGTTAGAATTTAACGATTAAAAAAATGAAGCTAGGTTCAAAAAAGTAGTTACTCCAAAACTAAAGCAACCCATTGTTCGGGTTTCTCCAACATTGGGAAATGTCCACAATTGTCAATCCAAAACAGGCTATTATTTTGTATTTCTGTGGCTAATAAATCTGCAATTGCAACAACAGCAACTGGATCGTTTTTTGCCCAAATAATTTTTGTAGGAATTTTTGTTTCTTTTAAAGCACCAATCCATCTATGCCAGAAGAAATAACGCTCATTTATATAATTAGATAATAAGTGGATTATTTTCCGTCCGTTATTTTGCTCTAATTGAAACCACATTTCTTTTAATTCATTTTCTGTGACTTTTGTTTTATCAAAATAAACATTGCGTAGATTTTTTCTAAAAATAGGATAGCTTGTTAATTTTGCAACCCATTTTCCTATGATTTTATTTTTTAATAATTTCTGAATGGTACGTAGTTGAGACAATTCTATATGTACAGAACCATTACAAAGAATTAGTTGATTTATCTGTAAGTCAATTTGTTTGTTGTTTTGCCTTGATAATATTTCTGAGCAGACACTTGTTCCATAATCATGAGCCAATAAAATAACTTTCTTCACCCCTAACTGTTTCCATAATTGCAAAGCAATATCTGCTTGTTCTATCAAAGAATAAGAGTAATTTAAAGGTTTGTTAGAAAACCCAAAGCCCAAATGGTCGTGGATTATAACTCTGTATTTTTTTGAAAGTTGATGTAAAACTTTGTGGTAATCGAAGGAGGAAGTTGGATAACCATGAAGAATTACTAATGTTTCTTTATGATTACCTTCATCAATAACAAAAATTTTTCTTTTAAAAACGGTAATAAAACTACCTTTATTTTTCCAATCTTCAGATGTCATATTCTTTATAAATTTCTTATTACAATGTAGTGATTTTTATGTAGTTTTGAATTAAAGCAAATTATAGAGAATGTCAGTTCGAGTGATTCCGGTTTTTCAACGGTATTGTATCGAGAACTTTTAATTATAAGACTTCTCGATACAATTTTTCTCATTTCAATCGAAAAATCACTCGAAGTGACAGGTAACTTTATAGACGTCATATTACCCATTCCAATTCAGAAAACGTTTACGTATGCTGTAACTGAAGACGAAGCAAATTTCTTACAAAAAGGAATGCGTGTTGCTGTTTCTTTTGGAAAAACAAAGATGTATTCTGCATTAGTTTTAGAGATTCATCAAACAAAACCAACCTTATATGAGGCGAAAGAAATTCATCAAATTTTAGATGAAACTCCTTTAGTAAATACCAAGCAATTACAACATTGGCAATGGATTTCTAGGTATTATATGTGTTCTTTGGGTGATGTGTATAGAGCCTCTTTGCCCTCTGCTTTTTTACTAGAAAGCGAGACAATTATTAACAAAAACGAAGCATTTTTAGATGCATCTATTTTAGCAGATGATGAGTTTTTAATTTTTGAGGCGTTACAACATCAATCACAATTAACCATTCATCAAGTTGCAGATATTTTAGGAAAGAAAAAAGTAATGCCAATTGTAAATCAGTTGATCAAAAAAGAGGCAATTACTATAAAAGAAGAAATTTATGAACAATACAAACCAAAATTGGTGAAATATGTTCGTTTAAATGCTGCCCATACTTCAGATGATTCTTTAGAAAAATTACTAGAAGAATTATCTAGAGCAAAAAAACAACGAGAAGCAGTTTTAGGATTTTTCCAATTATCAACGACTAAAAAACCAATAAAAGCAAAGGATTTAGAGAAACAGGCAAATGTTTCTTCAACCATATTAAAGTCTTTAGTAAATAAAGAGATCTTCGAGTTTTATCATATTCAAACTGATAGAATTCAGTTTAAAGGAGATACAAATGATTTAAAAGTATTGAATGAATATCAAGAAACAGCTCTATCTGAAATTAAAGAAACATTTAAATCAAAAGAGGTTACCCTTTTACACGGAATAACTAGTTCTGGGAAAACAGAAGTCTATACAAAGTTAATTCAAGAAGTTTTAGACCAAGGAAAACAAGTTTTATTCTTGTTGCCAGAAATTGCTTTAACGACTCAGATTATTTCAAGACTACAGGTTTATTTTGGCCAACAGATTTCAGTTTTTCATTCTAAATACTCTATGAATGAAAGGGTGGAAGTATGGAATAATGTTTTAGAGAACAAAACAAAAGCTAGTATTATTTTAGGCGCAAGATCTTCAATATTTTTACCTTTTTCTAATTTAGGTTTAATTGTAGTGGATGAAGAACACGAAACTTCATACAAACAATTTGAACCTGCACCAAGATACAATGCTCGAGATTCTGCAATAGTTTTAGCCACTATTCATAAAGCAAAAATATTATTAGGTTCTGCAACTCCATCTTTAGAAACTTACTTTAATGCGGAACAAAAAAAATATGGTTTTGTTGAATTAAACAGACGTCATGGAAATATGCAATTGCCAAAAATAGAACTTATTGATATTAAAGAAAAGTATAAAAAAAAGGAAATGAAAGGTCATTTTTCCGACAGTATACTTAAATCTATTCAAGAAGCTTTAGACTTAAAAGAACAAGTAATTTTATTTCAAAATAGACGTGGCTATTCTCCAGTGGTAGAGTGCAAAACCTGTGGAGTTTCTCCTGAATGTCCGAATTGTGATGTTACCTTAACGTATCACAAATTCAAGCATGAATTACGCTGTCATTATTGTAATTACTTGCGTGCAATGCCAAATAGTTGTGCGGCCTGTGGCAGCAATACTTTAGATACGAAAGGCTTTGGAACTGAGCAAATTGAGTTAGAGTTGAAAGGATTGTTTCCCGATTATAAAATCGGTAGAATGGATTTGGACACCACACGTGGAAAATATGGATATCAGAAAATAATAGGGGCTTTTGAAGCTAGAGAAATTGATGTTTTGGTAGGAACGCAAATGTTGTCTAAAGGCTTAGATTTTGACAATGTTTCTTTGGTAGGAATTCTAAATGCAGATACCATGTTAAATTACCCGGATTTTAGAGCACATGAAAGAGCATATCAAATGATGGTCCAAGTTTCTGGTAGGGCAGGAAGAAGTAACAAGCAAGGAAATGTTGTCATTCAAACTTATAATCCTTATCATAAAATTTTGCAACAAGTTTCTACAACAAGCTATACAGAAATGTATAAAGAGCAGTTGCAAGAACGCTGGCAGTATAAATATCCACCGTACTATCGATTGATTAAAATCACATTAAAACATCGAGATTATAACAAAGTTGATTCTGGTGTAAACTGGTTATTTAAAGCCCTATATAATTCTTTTGGAGAACATGTTTTAGGTCCAACTACGCCCGCCGTTTCAAGAATTAGGAATCAATATATTAAAAATATTATTATTAAAATCCCACCAAAACAAAGTCTAAAGAATACAAAAAATCAGCTTATTAAAATTAGAAATACCTTTGAAGCAGTGAAGGATTTTAGACCTATCCGATTTATTATTGATGTGGATGCTTATTAAATAAGTGGCCAGTATTTAGTAGATCAGTTTTTATTCTCTTTTTAGTGAATACACATTATAGTTCTCTTATCGTAATTCGAATCCAAAATATTTAACTCTATTTAATCTATGTATTTTATAACTTATACTAGTTATAAAGATTATTAGTATTAAGACTTAGTAGTTTTGCTTTTACATTTTTCAAAGTCAATTCGTGTACTTTAATTTCTTCTCTTTGATTGGGTTTTCCCCAATTGTAATAGGTAGTTGCTTTTAAAAATGTGGGTATATATTTTTTATTTCCTAAATATGTAAGATTTATTATCCAATCTCCGGTTCCAACTTTTTCAATTAAAAACTCTTTTGAGTTGTAACCTATTAATTTTTCATCTAATATTTGTTGGCTATTTTCAGATAATGTGTGGTTTACTTTAAAAGATTGCTTGTTTGGGTTTACAAATTCGAATATAAACTCTGCTTCAGATGTATTCCATTCAAAGACCATTCTAATATCATTTCCAATCAAAGAATCATTGTTTTTAAAAGCTAATTTTTCTTTAATATTATCTTTCTTTTTTCTTTGAACATAAATCGCTTGCATTTCAGTGTTAAAAATCTCTCCAATTCCATTTTCTTTGATCTTAAAACCTTTTTTTAGATAGTAAAGATATATTTTCCAGGCATTTTTATATTCATTTGCATGTGCAAATGCATTTGCTAGATCTCTAAAAGACTGTGCATGTTCAGGTCTAATTACCATTAATTTTTTATAAATAACAATAGCTTCTTGATGCAATTTTAATTCTTGATACTTATATGCTATGGCTTTTAATACTTCAGGGTTGTTGTTTGCATACGTTTCTAAGTCTAAAAGTATTTTTAGTCCGTATTCTTTGCTCTTAAGTGAGTTTATAAAATAATTGGCAGTATTAAAATGAAAATTGGAGTTAGTCTTATATGCTGGGTATATACTTTTATATTTTTCATAAGCTAGCCTTGGTGATTCAGCAGCTTCATAGAACTTGTAATAACTTGGTTCTCCAATTTTTATATCATTTATAGCAATAGCATCATTATCGTAATAATCTTTATTTGTATATTTATTATCTACAGACTTTATGTCTTTACTTGCAGTTGAAGCATAATAATTTGATTTAGTAGTCACAACAATTACGCCTCCGACAGCTTGAGAACCATACTTTACTGTTCCTGCTAGTCCTTTAATTATAGCAATATCTTTAATGTCATTTAAATCTATAATAGGAACCTGCGTATAAAGAGTTCCATCAACATCCCAAAGCGCATAGGAGACAGTACCTATAAAACTGGTTTCTCTTAATCGAACATATTCAAGACCATTTATATCGGTTATTAATTTATAGTTGGAAATTTTGCCTCTTAATGCTTGAGCAAGACTAGTAGCAGACTTATTTATGTCATCTCCTTGAATAATTGCAGCAGCAAAACCAGCTCTTCTGGTATTTATATTCATTCTTGCGGATGAAAATTTTCTTGGTGTTTTTATTCCTATTCCTTTTTTATTGTCTGATTTACTAGTAATAATAATTTCCTCTAAAAGGTTTTCAGAGGGACTCATTCTTAAATTTAAAATTGTTGTGACGTCTTCTACTAATATTTCTATTGGTTTCATGTTTAAATGAGAAAATTGGATTATTTCTCCAGCCCTAGCTTTAATTTTATAAAAACCTTTTTTATTCGAATCTGTACCTCTGTTAGAATTTTTAATAAGAATATTCACACCAGATAGAGGGGAATCTTCCAAAGTGATAATCCCTGTAATTTCTGTTAACTTTTTTACTACTTTGTCTGTGTTTTGCGCTATGAGAGTGAAAGATAAAAATAGAGTAAAAAGAAAAATTAACTTTTTCATTAGCTTTTTGTATACAATTTAATACAAAGCTATTTATTTTTTAATGATTCAAAATTTTTCCTTATTAAATTTATCATAAAATATTTTTCATATAAACGGATCAAAACATCATAGTTGTTGATCTGACATACTGGTAATTCAGGAAAAAGCAATAATATTGGATTTGTTACAAAATTTATTTTTTTTGTCTTGAATAGTAATTCTTCTTATTTTTTGAAAATATTGAAATAATTTAAGTATGCCTGTATTGTTAGCTATTGGTTAGGATATTTCATTAAATTAATTGCAATAAAATGATTTATTAGTAAAACAATTATTGGTTATTCTCTTCCCATTCTTTTCTTAAATCATCTGATAAAATACTAGTTCCGTCATGTCTCCATCCAGGTGGTTTTATTAAATATAGCAATCTATTTTTTAGAGAAATTTTTGATGTAGAAAAATCTTTAAACATTTCAAACCATTCTATAAATGCTATTTTAATAGGATTGTAAGTTTCAATATTTTTCACCAAACCGTAGACAGGTTTTTCAACTTCAGGCTCATATGTTTTAAATAGTTTGTCCCATATGATAAATATACCTGCATGATTTCTATCTAAATACTGTGGATTTGTTGCATGATGAACTCTGTGATGACTTGGAGTATTAAAAATTGCTTCAAACCAGTTAGGCATTTTATTGATTACTTCTGTATGAATCCAATATTGATAAATTAAGCTGATAGACATTTGTACCATAACCATAACCGGATGAAAACCTATTATAATGAGAGGTAACCAAAAGATAAAAGTGTAAAAACTTCCAGACCAAGTTTGTCTTAAAGCAGTACTTAAGTTGTATTTTTTTGATGAATGATGAACGACGTGGCTTGCCCAAAAGAACCTACTTTGATGGCTAATTCTATGAAACCAATAATAACAAAAATCTTCAGCAAATAAAAGAATTGCCCAGGACCACCATGCAAATGAGATTGTAAGAAGTTTATATTTATAAATGAACATAAATATTGCTAGAATCATAGCTTTAGTAACCAAACCAATAGTTACATTCCCTAAGCCCATTAAAATAGAGGTTCCAGCATCTTTAAATTCATACTCATCTAACTTTACTTTTACAGTTAAGATAACTTCTATAATAACAGTTATAGCAAAAAAAGGAATTGCATAATGAATTAGATTTGGTAGTTCAGGTATTTGCATATCAGTGTTTTATAGATTTTGTGTTTGAGTTGAATATTATGACTTATTTTTGTAAAAAAAACATACTTTTAAATATAAAAAGT
>Ga0209092_10005242_pt1 | contig 10539 bp, 8 predicted proteins | sample FraStrMetagenome_FD_187446 | JGI IMG/M metagenome (GOLD analysis project Ga0209092, IMG submission 187446) | Marine eukaryotic phytoplankton communities from Arctic Ocean - Fram Strait ARC3M Metagenome (SPAdes) (version 2) | ecosystem: Environmental > Aquatic > Marine > Oceanic | place: Fram... | reverse complement strand
AGAGCTAAATAAATCATCACACAGACAGAGACATAATATCATCATCTCAATCAATCAGTCAATCCTAAAAGGCGACGTCCACAAACCACAAACACATCATTGCTGCGCTGCGAGTACGTACGGTGTGCAATATAAAGTGCGGAACAAGTTGAAATCAAAAGAATTGGTCTGACAAAAAAAATTCACCTGTGATGCAATGTGACACTATGTTTCACCTCTCTCAATCCAAGGAAAAACAAATACCAATGTCACGCATCAGTAGTGGTTGGTACAGAACAATGATACTTCTTATTGTCGTGTTATGTACTTTGGAAGTAGTGCATGTAGTTGCTTTCACCCATGTCACTACTGTTCCACAAGCAAGATTTATGTCAGGCTGTGGTCGAGAGAGACGAAGATCTTGTTTGTTTTCAGGTGTTCCTGGTACAGTAGATCGTCGTTCCGGTATTTTGACTCCGAAACAAATTCAACACCCGGAATTTTACCTCAGTGAGGAGGAAGAGGAAGATCGTAGGTCATATAGGAATTCGGAGGGAAATGGCGTGCCACTTGGAATAGCACTGTCCGGATTAAAGAATTCCCTTCAAGATATAAAAGAATGTTATTCACAGAGAAAGGTCAATCCATTTTTGTTGGAGAAAGTGAAGAAATCGACGAAGGTTTTGGCTGATGGCTCGATTTTGCTTCGAATAGAACAGATAATTTCTTCCGAATTAGAGATGCAAGGGGGAGTCGATCCAATTCTTTGGCTTCGAAATCAATATGATGCACATAAATTTGCCGGTCGTGCAGTCTGCTATTTTTCAGACGCAGAGGTTCGTAACTTTCTGAAAATGTTGTAACTTGTTCTCAAATCATGCAATTGTTTCTGAAAAAAGTGGTGAAATTGTATAGGGATATACTGATGTTGCTGCAATTGGATCGGTGCATACGCTGACTGGAGATGGAGATATAACAGAAGAGGAATGGAAAATAATTAAAAGTATACCTGAAGGAGTTCGATATTACGGGGGATCTAGGTTTGATGCATGTTATCCAAAAGAAAGAAGAGATAAAATGTGGGATGCCTATGGTGGTCATTATTTTATTCTTCCAGCTATTGAATTAAGAAAAGAGTCTTCATGTACGAATACACACGGGCAAGAAAGTTTGTTCACTGATGCTAATGTTATGAACGATGCTGAAGACACATTACCAATAGTAGAAACGGCCTCATCTACATTCCAAAAGAATTGCTATGAAACACAAATCGCTATAAACTTGAGGTATGGTGAAGGTAGTAGACATCTCTCTATTTTTGATGCAGTTGATTCTGCGCTGGGAATCATTGATGACTGTCTTACAGGTGTGTCAAGTTCCGTAGCTCCTTTACTTCCACCGATTTTGAATATTGACGATTCTGAAAACGAAGAATACTGGGAAAATGGCGTGAATACCGCTTTATCAAGAATATGTGATGATAAAAACTTTGAAGTCTCGGACACCAACTTTCGACCCCCTCTGGATTCGTCTGGACAAAGTTTGTCGCCAACTCTGAGTAAGGTTGTCCTTGCCCGTAGGGCAGATTTGCACGTAAGTGATTCACTCCATCCATTAGATCCTTTGATGAGGTACAAATTGTCAGGGCATTTTGGACACTTTTTACTTTTTCAACCTGAAACATCATCGCCTATTTATGAAGACGTCCCTGTTCTAGTCAGTTGTACACCGGAGCGACTTTTTCGTGTTGACACATCAACGATTCAAACTGAGGCGTTAGCAGGTACTCGACCGCGCGGGTTAAATCCAACAGAGGATGCATTTTTATTAAAGGATTTAATGTCCTCGTCCAAAGATATATCAGAAAATCAAATAACTGCAGAATTTATCTCAGACACTTTCGAGCAATTAGCGCAGACAGGTTTTGTTGAAACTGAAAATTTCGATGATATCAAGGGTTATAGGTTTGTTCGTAGGCTACGTCATTTGCAGCACATATGTCAACAATTTAAGGCAAGGAAATGTGTTAATGCTAGCGTTATAGACACAGCCAAAGAGGTCATGAAACGATTACATCCAACCCCCGCCATGTGTGGTATGCCTGTGGACGCAGCTCGCAATTTCATCCGGTCGCATGAACCATTTGACCGAGGGTTTTATGCCGGACCTTTTGGATACTTAGGAATGAATTCGTGTGACATGGTTGTTTCTATACGTTCAGGGTTGCTAACTTTTCCTGAGAACCCTTCGTAAGTCTTCTATTATTATGAACCTTTGATTAACAGCATGATTGGGCTCATGGCTCCCGCTTTAGATCGTCTGTTGTGCTGTCAACTTTTGCCGGCGCTGGCATCGTGCCAGGATCTACGGCGCAGGATGAATGGAAGGAAACGCAGATTAAGCTTAATGTTATAAGATCGCTATTTCCTTCAGCACCGGTGACTCTAAGGGGGCTTCCAAATGCAAACTATGGCTGGGCGACAGCAATTGTTGAAGAACTAATTAGATGCGGGATAACGAGTAAGTTTTAACTCAGTTAACATTTAATCTTCTGATGTGACTGTACCTAAAAAGGTTATAAGACTTTATAGTATGCCCGGGAAGTAGATCTACTGCATTGACTGCAATGTTAGCAAAAGCGGCGAGGAAAAATGTTGGATCTATCCGCGTTGTCTCTGTTCATGATGAACGTGGTGCTGCATTTCGTTGCGTTGGTTCAGCGCGGGCTACAGGAAGACCAGCAGTTGTTGTGACGTCGAGTGGGACGGCAGTAGCAAATTTATATCCTGCAGTCATGGAGGCCAGCAATGATGGAGTACCTATGATTATCCTAACAGCTGATCGCCCGTACGAAGGTAAGCCTTTTGTTTAACTCTTCAACTTATGATAATGATTTTTTTATTTCTAAACCATAATTGTTCAAAAACAGCCCGAGGTACGGGGGCAAACCAAGCTGTTGATCAAGGTATGACGATGTTTTGACAATTGCATCTGCCGTTCATAGTCAGAAACTTACACTTTAGTTTTTCAGTAAAAGTTTTTGGGGACAGGGTACGTTGGTTTCGAGATATTCCGCCACCTTCGGATGATGTCCCTATATCTGTCGGTCTTTCTGATATCAGCCATGCTGTAGATACTGCGTCATCGCTAATGGGGCCAGTACATTTAAATATTCAATTTCGAGAAAATTTAGCACCCGACAGTGGGCAAGTTCGTGGAGATGATAGAGTGGACTCAGTTGAAAGTTTTAACGTACAAAGATTTACAGATGCGCCTGGATTCAAGAGATGGTCATTTGGGGCATCCCGTTGGCAAGAATCCTATTTAAATGGTGCTTTAGCACCGGCTGTTGATTCACGAAGTTTACGAAGCATCGCAAATATTTTGTCTACTTCGAGACGATGCATAATTGTTGTCGGCAATATCAGGGGAATGGATTATGATGCAATATCAATGATTAGCCATGCTGCGAAAGTATGGGGGATTCCAATATTGGCAGACATTCAAGCTTCATCACTTCGAAATAGTGACAATGTCGTCCCGTTCATCGATTTTTTGTTGAAGCACCCTAAAGTGGTGGATAACCTGTCTCCAGATGTTATATTGCAGATAGGACATCCAATTATATCCGTGGAAGTCCAGAAATTAATTAAATCTTCTCTTCGAAATACACAGTCCCAGAGCTCGTTTTGGCCTGCACATATTCTGCTTCACCCTCATTATGGAAACGAGCGCGCCGATCCATCATTTACAGTCACTCACCGTGTGTCATGCAATGTAGGATATTTTCTAAATAAGCTGGTCGAGTATATTGATAATACCTCAACTCACATTCACAGTGAGCTATTGCCTCTGGTCCAACTTGGAACTTCTCTCGGAGAGTCAATGTCGAATCTCATTCACAAAGCGTCGAGAGACGTATGCGAACGCTCAGGGATCGTCGGTGCGGAGGGTATATTACCGCTAACGGAACCTCAAGTTATTCTGGCAGTTAATAACGTAATATCGAAACTTTCTGGAAATGCTATGTTCCTTTCTAACTCAATGCCAGTGCGGGATGCAGATGCGTTTATGTTTCCAATTGGCAAGGACCATCAACATCCCACAAGAGTTGCTGTAAACAGAGGTGAGATGCATGTTTGCTCCGAATTGCATAAGTCATAGGTTTATTTCGATATTCTATCAAACAGGGGCAAGTGGCATCGACGGTATTCTATCAACAGCAGCGGAATATTCTTCATCTCTTCAAACTCCCACAACACTTATTGTCGGAGACGTTGCAACTTTACACGATCTCAATGCTATGCATACTATTTCGGCGGATACCTTCCCAACGTCTCCATCAATAACAACAATTATTGTAAATAATAATGGCGGGGGGATTTTCAGCTTTTTGCCAATTAGTAAGCATGGCGATGACGTTGGGTTTGATCAATATTTTGGCACACCGACAGATTCGTTTTCATTTAAAAAGGCCGCAGAGGCTGCCAATTTGTCTTACCGCTCAAGTAATTCGTTTGACAACCTACAAAGGAATTATTACGACGCTTTACAAGAAAATAACCACTCTATAATAGAGGCAAATGTTGTTGGACGAGACATAAATGTTGCTGTTCATGCTGAAATATCAAAACTTGCTGTAGAGAAAATTGATGAAATTATGTACTCAAGTGAGAGTGAAATAAACGAAGAACTAATCGATTTGAATATGAAAGAAACCACAAATAATTTCGAGAAAGACAAAACAATGCTACTTCTGCACGGCTGGCTAGGCTCAGGCGAAGAGTGGGATTCGACCGTACTCGCTCTCTCTGCCAGTTTGCCAGAATGGCGAATTTTGACTATTGATTTGCCTGGACATGGTAAAGCGAAACCTTCCTTAATCAATCATTCGATTGACTCGTTATTGAAACCCAATGACTCGTCTCTTTTCAAACGAGACTATTCAATTGATGGGCTTGCAGAAAAAATCTCGGAATTTCTTCATTTGAGAGGTATATCAAAACTGGATGCAGTATGTGGGTATAGTCTGGGAGGAAGAGTTGGGCTTGCAATGCTTAGACAGAGTTTAACAGGTCAATCAAAACTCTTGTCAGAAGATACAACAATGGTTTTGATAAGTAGCAATCCTGGTGATTTTAACACTGATTTCGGAAATGGATCGAGTAATATTGGCGACGATGAAAGAACAAAGAAAGACGACATGCTAGCATCGAAAATAAATGATATCTTCATTAGGGGCTATCAAGAAAGACAAAGTCATATATGGTCTGCATTTCTCAACAAATGGTATTCAGCTGACTTATGGGGAGACATAAAACAATCCCCATCTTATGCGAACATGATCATGCGCCGTGCGCGACATTTGAGTAATCGAGGAAGTGAACTTTCGACGGTAAATACACTGTGATATTTTCTTCTTTATACATTTCTATGAATTGCTCATTTGTTCCCTTGCAGATTTTGAAATACTGTTCGCCCTCGCGCAATTCCCAAGAAGATTGGAAATTTATTTCTCCGGAATCAACGCTTTTTATTTCTGGGACAAAGGATAAAAAGTACACATTAATCGGGGAGAAATGGCGTGATCGTGTACCCCTGCAAACCGAAAAAGTTAGTGAAGCTGGGCATGCGCTCTTGGTCGAGGCTCCTTTGCGTGTTGCAAATATTATTTCTGAATTTGTCAAGGACGTTGAAAAGAAGTCATCGGAGAGCTCAAGTGCGATTGAACGTTTATCTATTCCACCTTCATCTTACATTCCTGATCAGTCTTCTAATAATATGATATCGTTATCCCAAATGGATTTTGAGTTGTTTTCAGTGTCCTTGGGCGAACAGGGCACGGCCAATCAGAGTGTTTTCGGATTAGGATGGAAAGGTTATAGCCGCCCGACTGAAAAAATATCAACACGACGAGGTATTCTTTTGAGCATCACATCAAGTGGGACCGTTGGTATTGGGGAAGTCTCACCTTTGAAAGGACTACATCCAGAATCTTTGGATGTCGCTACGGAGCAACTGAAAATTATTAAAGACTTTGTGAATAATGAATCGAACAATTTACCAAAGATGGATAGCGTATCGATTCTTCGTATGAATGGAAGTTTGAGAAAATTTACTGACAATATTATCAAATCTTGCGGAATAAAGCCGCACGATTTGTGTCTCTCTGTTCGCTCCGGTTTAGAAATGTCTCTAATCTCGTTAGCTTCACAAAACGAATCTCTCACTATTCCCGAAGCTATTGCAAAATATTCGATTTCTTCAAAGAAAGATGAGGAATATTTTAGTTCGGGTGTAATCTCTCTAAATGGAATAAGTACTCGGATGCCAAAAGGTTCTATTCAATTTTACTCCCAGTCAGCGGGAATTACCTTTGAGTCGGTTAAAGTAAAGGTGGGTCACCGCTCCTTATTAGAAGATGCAAGTTTCGTCGCTGCAACTTCCCTTCAAGCATCCAACAAAATCCGGCCTGACGCAAATAGGTCCTGGTCTAAGGAAGAAGCGTCTCGTTTTTCAAATTCAGTAAAAAGCTTTGGTGGTGACGTAAATAGAATTGAGTTCATTGAGGAACCTCTCGAAGTGCAAGGTACTATAGATCATCATATTGAGGAACTCGAAGGTTTCTACCTATCCTCAGGCCTTACGTACGCCTTAGATGAGTCAATTGCGCAGGTTGTCGAAGAAGAAGAATACGATTTGGCTTTAATCGAACAAAGATTGAAAGCCTTGTTATTGAATAAGAAAGGATGTGCTGCATTTGTGTTGAAACCTGCGCTTATTGGTATCGAAATGTCACTGAATCTGTGCAATGTTGCGAGTGATTTAAGTTTAGCTTCTGTGATATCATCATCGTTTGATTCTGGTGTAGGTCTTTCCTACGCTTCTTACATTGCTCTGGCTTCTGATTCCATATCGAAATCGCGAGACATTCCAACTTTCGCGCATGGCTTGGGAACCTTTACAATGTTGCGAACAGATACCATAACTCCAAACTTTTCGACGTTTGTATCGATAACAGGGAAACTGGATGTCCTTGGGCTTGCCGAATCTCTTCAATCTCTTTCTTTGGACGAGACCGCAATCAAGAAACGTGGTATAGAAACGACAATACAGGCATCAATATCGCTTCCATTTTCAAGCGAAGTCGCATGTGCGCGGTTTGCTGATTGGCCACAGCAGCCGCGTTGGTCTCCGTGGCTGAGCTCAGTTTCTTACGTAAATGGTTCTGAAGATGATTCTGAAACGGAATGGACATTGAATGTTCGAGGAATACGACTTCAGTGGAGAGCTGTAAGTGTCATTCAATCTAAACCTTCGAGGGTTATCTGGGAATCTATTTCAGGCCTTAGGAATAAAGGGACTGTCGACTTTGTCCCTACGTCCAAAACAAGCTGTACGATGATTGCCTCCATAACGTTTGTACCTCCACGGCCTATCGCAATCGTTTTCAAGAATAATGAATTTCTGAAATCTTTTCTCGTTGACAAACTATTGAACTGGTCACTCGAAATGTTTAGAGATGTGGTACGAAGTGATTTTGCTTTAGAAAGAGGAGACACTGAACTTGGTGACGCTCTTTTTGACGCAGTAGAAGGAAAGGCATCAGTCGCAGCCCTTCTTCTTCGAGGAGAAGGTGAAGCCGATTCCGAATGGCAATAGAAATCGGGCTTCATGGCTTTCTTTTATCATGAATGAACTTTTTAGGAAGCTTTGTACAATATATATTAGACAAACCACATTGACTTACAGAGCAGCCTCAGTATTTGCAGGCTGTCACTTTCTCACTTACGATCTACCAAGTTTATATTCGATTTCATCACCGCGCACAGGTTCACAGCGAAACCCTTCACTATAAGGATATCACGTGAATGATGCTTACAACTTGTACACAAGACCATGCCATGAGAAATCACACAACTATCTTTAAATGTTAATAGCTAATTTTTATGTAGCGTTGTTATTGCTGGCAGACAAGAAGTCGAAGTCCGCTACCAATAAATAAAGCGGAGAAAATGCATAGCAGAAGAACGAGTGCAGCCTCAATACCAAAAACAATGTAGTTCGCCTCAAAAAATTTGCTCTTCCAGAACCCTAGGAGAAACATTACGAGAATGAGGAGAGACATCGTGAGAGTTGTAGGATGTATACCTTCATTTGCGTAGTCAACATTCTCTCCATCATATAACGCATTGAGATACAATGGAACAAATATATGAATTAACGCAGGGATGATAGATGCGAAACAAAAAGCAATTGACATAACAAGGCCTTCGTTGATGGATTCCGCGATGAAACCACACGTACTCTTGGCATCGTCTGCATAATCACTGTCACTGAAAGCGTTAAAGCGCCCCATTCCGGAATTTACCCTCTTGTGAGGCAAGTCATGTTCAACTGATGAGTCACTCGCATACATATTATCATCTCCAGCAATACCCAATGGTCCGGTACCATTAATATCTCCTAACGATGCTGAGACAAAAATATCAGGATAACCCTCAAGAATGTCTACTATCTTAATTGCATCAAGTTTCATCATTCCTCGTGCCATCAACATATCTAGTAGATTTGCTTTACTATGCATTCGTTGTGTTTGGTACAAAAGGGCTACATCTTGCCTTTCCTTATTTGCACCATCATGCAGAACATATGAACTCCACACGTGGCCCACACCCATACATAATCCATCAGCACAACATGCAGCGAAAGTAAGAATGACCAGCGCCCATGCTTGTTGGGTGAAAGTTCCACTAGCAAAAACTCCATCCATTCGATAATCGTTGTTAAGGTCTTTCATTGTCGGGCTATAATCAGACGACATCATTGAGAAGTATAAATGTGGAAATAATCGAAAGCCGACGCTTGCTGAAACAACGCCCGAACCAGTCAATATTCCATCAATAGCTCCGAAACAGATGGCTCGTCGCAAACTTTCATACTTTGGTTTACAAAATATTCCACCAAGTGAACATAAACACGTCGCAATAATTTGACAGCAAAAAAATATGCAATAAACATCGCAATCATCATTTTGAACATCTTCCATGTGATAAAAATCTTCTTGCCACGGCTCGTTTCTCTCACCATAGTCACGAACCAGATTACTTTCATACGTGTGCCCCATCCTTCCATCATCATCACCAGCTGCAGCAGCAACCTGATAAGCTGGGTATTGAGAATATAAATTTGATCCATGAATGGAAGATTGATCCCTTTTCCGTTGTTCATTAATCATTATATTTCGCCCCAAAGTCGTTTGATACCCATTTGGATTATTGTTATTATTATTACTACTAATCGGCATGTGCGAGTTCGTAGCAGCCATCGATGCAGATTCATAATTATAATGTTCCTGCCGCCGCCGATCTGGATCATACGCTTCACTTCTGCTCATTTTATATTCCAATAATCGCAGCACAGACTTTCACTCGAGTCGATTTTCGGACTTGTTTATATACGAAAGGCGCGATTGTTAAATTTTCTTCATCCCCTCACGATCGCAGGAACAAATGTATATATTAATACATGTATTAATTTATCTGTATACATACAATGATAGGATAGGAAGCAGAGAGATAATGAGAATGAGCAGGAAGCAGGAGTGGACGTGAATGTTAATGATGATATATACACAAGAAAAATGATGGAGAAGAATCGAGTATGGAGGAACTATTGAAGAGAGGATATTCATGTAAGGAGTAAGGATGTTGGTGGCCATCGCAAGAAGCAAGTGAAACGAAAAAGGGTGTCAGTGTTCAGCGTAGAGAAAAAGAGAGAGAGATTCTCAGTCAGTTGACTTTCGTTAGTACCGAGTATGCTTACGTTGATGATAGATGTATATAGCATAGCTATGTACATGTAGACTTAACCTTTCAATACTAATATAGTTATTCATGAGACTGTTATTAATACACATACGACGCGTATGTGCACTCAAAGGTGAAATAAGATCGATTGCAAATTGCACATGAATATGAAGTTTGAATTTTTTTTTGCCAATCGCCCGTACTTGGAAAACTTGAGAAAGAAGATTTCCGATTATATCTTAACTTTCACGCCACCGATTTTCTATAACCTAGATCAAAAATTTGATTCAAACCTTTCGACATGGATTAGGCTTGTGACCTTGATATTGCACCTCAATTGACCTCTTCAGCTATCTTGTGACGTAATTCTTAAACTACAACTTCAAAGTTGGATCGAGTCGTTGACAGCAATTAATGAAGTATTCGTACATTCTTTGGAACTTAGTTTCATTTTCTCCGAAATTATTGCTTATGACGTATGCAAGAGACACTTTCCGTAGGATCTCATTACCGTTCAGCATTGGTTTCAAAATTTCTCCGTAGGCTTATCTATATTATTATACACGTTTCCTAGGTATTGCGTCATCAAATATAAAGTAAAAGTAACTTTGGGGTTTTACTTTGCAAAAAAAAAACACAGTGGCATGACACCTTTATTTATTTGGTTTATAGACAATCACCCATCATTTGTATTGTCTTCCGTTGAACTCTCGACACCACTCTCGTTAGCAGCATTCATCTCATCTAATAA
>Ga0209092_10005241_pt1 | contig 10539 bp, 4 predicted proteins | sample FraStrMetagenome_FD_187446 | JGI IMG/M metagenome (GOLD analysis project Ga0209092, IMG submission 187446) | Marine eukaryotic phytoplankton communities from Arctic Ocean - Fram Strait ARC3M Metagenome (SPAdes) (version 2) | ecosystem: Environmental > Aquatic > Marine > Oceanic | place: Fram... | reverse complement strand
AGGTCCGGCGTTCTTATTTACACACATTACTCAACCAGTTTTGTGTGTACACGACTCTCGCGAGTATGCTCATGCCGAGCCAGAGGATTGCCGCGGGCCTCTCCTTCCAGTAGCAGTACCCTGCTCCCGCTGCACCCTGGACTCTCTTGGTTGACTCATACTGGACGTAACTTGACCTCTGCCGAAGCCAGCCCGAAGCCCGTGAGGCGCCGTGACTGCTGGTGCGTGCTGGGTGAGCCTGGGTGGTGCGCTTGTGCAAGCCGAACAAAGCCGCGGGGCGCGTACCCTTTTATCCCGCACGCATGCCGCGAGCTGAGGTGTGGCGCGTCGTCCAGCAGCCCTTCGTTCCGCTCACACCGCTTCCCACCGCTTTCCCCTCTCTTCGTGTACGAACGTTTCGAGCCCAGCCTCGGTGTCGGACGGCGGTGGCGCAGCGGAGAGCGATATGCGGAGCAATCGGTGCTGGTCAAACTCGGCCACGAAGAGGGCGTCCGAGCACGCCGACGTGCAGAGGCCCGTGGGGGCACCAGGGAGTGGCAGCACCTGGAGCGGCGCACCGCGGAGTGTCAGCACCTGGATGCGCCGACCCTCAAACTCGGAGACAAACAGTCGTCCACGCGCGACTGCAGTGTCGTAAGGGCCTCGAAACCGGCCGGGCGCCTGCCCCTCACCACCGATAATCCTCGAGGGTAACCGCAGCACTGCAGTGCAGGGGATTAGCACAGAATAGATGGTCTCCTCTCCGCGATCTTCGCTGCTGGTCTCGCCCTCTCCAATGTCAAAGCACTGAAGCCGGTTATTTCCGCGGTCGGCCACGATCAGCTCGTTTCCGTGGATGGTGAGGCCGCGTGGGTGATCGAGCTCTCCTGCCTCTGCGCCGTGCCAGCCCCAGGTGCGAATAGTCCGACCCTCGCCAGTGGTGTAGTTGGAACCTCTTGTGCGCTTGGCCGCAACCTCGACAATGCGATGCAGCCTGGAATCACTCAGAAAGAGCCTGCTTCCGTCCGAAGAAAAGGCGAGCCCGAAAGGCGCCCTGATGCTGCCGCCACGTCCCTCGAGCCGCTCAAGCCGCCGCCGGCTGGGACCTTGGTGTGCGAGCAGGTCGAGGCGAGCGATTCTACCGGAGCCGCAGTCGGCAACAAGCAGTTCGCCCTCGGGTGAGATGGCCACGCCCGTTGGTCTGCAAAAGCGCCCTCCCAACGGGCCGCCCTCCGAGCCAAGGCAGCACACGTGCCGGAGAGAATCTGGCTCAAAGACACTCAGCCGCCCATTGCCGTGCTCTGAGACGATTATGTCCCCGCCGGCTGCGCTATTGCGCTCGTCACCGGGCGTGTCCCCACCAGCTGCGCTTTTGAGCTCGTCACCGGGCGTCTCCCCACCAGCTGCGCTTTTGAGCTCGTCACCGGGCGTCTCCCCACCAGCTGCGCTTTTAAGCTCGTCAGCTGCGCTGTTGCGCTCGTCGCCAGCAACCTCGCCAGTCGAAGCGTCACCCTGCAAAAGTGGTGGCACAGTGACAATAAAGCACGGCCAGCGGAGGGCGCCTGGAGCGTCCCCCAGCGGCCTTGAATACCACCCCTCGTCAGCAGCTGGCCTCCCGCTGCGCCACTCAGAGCCGACGGTCTTTTGGGAGGCAGCAAGCGCTGCCCATACGCGCAGAACACTTTGCGAAGCGTCCTTCCAGCCGCGGCTGACACCCGATGCAATTACCAGTTGGCGCATCCCAAGCCTCCCTAGAAGGAGCAGCAGCAGGTCAGCAGGCAGCGCATTAATGTCGGTTGACACCTCGAGTGCCTTCTGCATCAACGCGGTCGCATCAACCAGACGCCGGGCGGCCGGACAACTTTGGGCGAACAGACAAATGTGAAACCGGGGTGTGAAAGAACCCCAGCCTCCCAACCTTTGAGAGCTGCTAGTGTACTGGTAGTATAATAGTATAGGATTATAAAAATCGGGCGGTTGCCAGCTAGTACACTCGGCCGCTTGGTTTTGCTATGCCGGGCAAGAAGGGAGGGAAGTTGTGGCACCATTTCAGAGGTTGGTTGGTAGTTGTAGCTGACCGCAGGTTGGTGTTGCCACGCATCGATGCAGCCGGAGCAGCCGTTAATCGCGCCGACGTTGATGGGGAGAGGCGGAGACACGGCGCTGGGAATGGAGCAGCGGTCGCCGGAGCAGCGGCCGCCGCCTGCTGCCTCGCCGAGAGCAGCGGTACAGGTGGTGCTAGAGTTAATTGCCGTTAGAGGGTGCAAGCTTACGCGGCCGTCCAACAGCCGCTCGGCGCTCTCGGCAGGGCACAAGCATCGACGCTGCCGCTAACCAACGTCCTTCACTCTCAGCCTACGTTCGTTGCTTGTTGCTCGACGAGATCATCCTCCGATGGCAGCCGTCTCCATCCTGTCCAGCTATGCGCCGGCCATCGTAAATCAGCGCTTTGCCAACGACCCTGAGCCGCTCACGGAGCCCTCAACGTTCAGCTTTGACGCGGCCGTTGTCTTTGTCGACGTCTCCGGCTTCACCAAGCTCGGTGAGAAGCTATCTGCGCAATACGGCGAGCGGGGCTCAGAGCTGCTGAATGACTATGTGAATGGCTATTTTGACAGCCTCGTACAAGAGACGCTCAACCATGGCGGAGACATCCTCAAGTTTGCCGGCGACGCAATGCTCGTCATCTGGAAGCCACAGCTTGGTGCAGAAGAGGAGCTACCCAAGCTTGTGCTCCGGGCAACCGCCTGCTGCCTCGCGCTGGTCCAAAAGTATGACAACTATGCGCCGACCGAAGGGGTGAGCCTCACACTGCACACTGGCGTTGGTGCGGGAAGCCTCGACGCATTCTACGTCGGTGGAACCTTCGACGCACGTGTGGATCGACGCAAGTGGGAGTTCTTTGTCGCCGGCGAGCCCATTCAGCAGATGTCCGACGCGTGTGAGGAGGCAACCAGCGGCGAGATCATGCTCTCAGCTGCAGCGTTCGAGCTGCTACTGTCCATCGACGCAACGGCCAAGGGCACCCCTCGCCCTGCGGGCATGGTGCACGTCTCCGAGTGCAACGCTCCGGCGCCGGCCCCGATCGAGATCGACGTTAATCCGATGATGCAGGAGGGGTTGGCGGGCTTTGTGCCGGCAATGGTCGAGCAGAAGACCGCCTCCCGCCAGTCCGACGGGTGGCTCTCAGAGCACCGCAAGGTGGTGACCGTCTTTCTCAAGCTGTTGGGTCTGGGCGACAAGACGTGCGAGGTCGCGGGCCTTGCGCCGTGCCAAGCGGCCGTCTCGCTTGTGCAGCGAGTCGTCTTTGAGCACGGGGGCTCAATCACACGACTCATCTGCGACGACAAGGGGACACGCTTTCTCATCGCCTTTGGGCTGGCCGGGAACGCCCACGAAGATGACGAGTGGCGAGGGGTCCACGCCGCCATGCAGATTTGCGATGGGCTGCAACGCGACCCGCCCGACGGTCGGGCAGTGCAAGTGTCGATAGGCATCACGACGGGTCGGGTGTTTTGCGGCGAGGCAGGCTGTCGTCTACGACGCGAGTACTCCATCAATGGCTCACGCGTCAATCTGGCCGCGCGGCTCATGCAGAGCAAGGCGGCACTTGTGCTCTGCGACGAGCCGACGTACAGGGCTGTCGAGGCAGGCGCATTCAAAGTCGGGTTCAAGGGTCTCGACTCGCTCAAGGTGAAGGGCTTCGCAGAGCTCGTCGCAGTCTTTGAGCCATTCACCGAGGGCAACATGTCGCTCCGACTGGCGAGCGAGCTGGGCAACTCTGGCAGCGAGCTGCTCCTGGGCAGAGACAAGGAGACGAAGCGCTTGGACGGCATCTTGCTGGACCTCGCCGCCGGCTACGGGGGATGCCTCCTCATTGACGGCTTCCCGGGGATGGGCAAGTCGCGGTTGCTGCAGTACCTCGTTGCACAATGTGCTTCGAGCGACGCGCCGCGCACGGGCCTGCTGTACAGCAAGGCGGAAGCGGTCGAGCAGAAGGTGCCGTGGAGTGGACTAACGGGGCTGCTCGCGCCACTAGTGAGCTCCAAGCTGCGCCAAAAGCTGGAGGCTATCGAGAAGCTGGAGGAACCGACACGCGACAGCACGCAGCAGGCGTTGGAGTTCTTTCAAGAGTCTCTTGAGGTACACCACTCGACGGTTGCGGGGGCGGAGACTCGAGATGAGGAGCTCTCCGATACGCGCGACCGGGGCAGTGACGCTCTGCCGGCGGCCAAGATCATGACAGGGGATGCGAGTGGCGGCGACCCCGAGGACCTGGACTCCACTGCCGCTGCAGCCAGCCTGAAGCGGCCACAACGGCTACAAGAGGCGCTGCTGCATAATCTGAAGCTGGCTGACATCACAAAGGACGAGCTGATTGCCAAGCACCTGCCCTTGCTCTCTTCGGTGCTTCCGCTGCACCTGCCGGACAACGAGGCGACGCTTCACCTCAAGGGCGAGGAGCGCAACGTCGCCACCTTCAAGGTGATCCTCCGACTGCTATCCAACCTGGTTCGTGGCGTGCCGACGCTCCTTGTCATCGATAACGCACAGTGGATGGACTCGATGTCGCTCGCGCTGGTTCACGAGGCGTTTCGAGGGCTGAGCGCCGAGGGGGGCGCGCTTTGGGTCGTTTTGGCTGCCCGCGCTGCCGATGCAGACAGTCTCGCAAGCACGTTTGAGAAGAAGGACGTCACGGTGGACAGGCTGAGCGTGCCGCCGCTCTCACCCGAGGATTTGCTCCAGCTGGCAAGCAATAAGCTAGGGGTCTCTTCACTGCCGACGCAGCTGGCTGAGCTACTAACTTCCAAGTGCCAAGGTAACCCGTCGTGGGCAGAGCAAATGGCCCTCGCCATGAAGGATTCGGGAACGCTCATCATCGACGCGGACGGCGGCTGTCGCATTAACCCGGAGAGGCCACTCAGCGAGGTTCAGTTTCCGGACTCGCTGGAGAAGGCGGTGCTCAGTCGCATCGACCAGACGCCGCCTCAAGCCGCGCTCACCCTCAAGATTGCTGCGTTGACAGGGCGCGACTTCGACCTCGACTCACTAATCGAGATGCACCCGACAGCGACGGCTGAGGAGCGCCAGTCGCGCGCGGCGCACAGCGAGGCGCTCGAGGATCTGCGCCTACTGTGCAAGCGCGATTTTGTCCTGCTCAAGGACCAAGGCCCCCCTGAGGTGCTCTATTTCAAGTCCCAGATCGTGCAGGACGTAGCGTACAACCTCCTGCCGTTTGCGCAGCGCACGGCGCTTCATGAGCAGGCGGCTCTGCTGTACGAGGCGCGCTATGCCAAAGCTACGCGGCGGGCGGCACGCGAGGCACTCGTGCCCGTGCTTGCTCATCACTGGGTGCGCGCCGAGCATCCAGAGAAGGCAGTGCACTACCTGTGCGAGTGCGGGCGGCAGGCGCGCAAGGCATTCGCTCTGAGCGAGGCCTTGCACTTTTTTGAGAAGGCGATCGACCTTTGCAAGAAGGGAGGGAGCGGGTGGAATCCAGAGGACGCGAGGGCACAGCACGCCAAAGTGACTCTCGAGTACGGCAAGGCGCTTGTCGATTTTGGGGAGTACGAGGACGCGAAGCAGCCGCTCGAGGAGAGCCTCGCCGCTCGAGGAGAGGAGTGGCCGAGCGTACTCGATACTGCGCTGGCGGTTGAGGCGGCGTACCAGGCGCTGCGGCACCTGGCTGGTGGCGTGAAGGCTGTGGCACCCGCCAAGCCGGACCGCTCGCCCGAAGAGCAGCGGACATTGGAGGCGGCGAGTGTGATGGGGCGGCTGTGCGAAGTCAACCGAACTGCCGGCGCACTGCGTGATGCGAGATACTGTGCGCTGCGCGCCGCCAACCTGGCATCGCGCGTGGGTCAGTCGCCCGAGCTGGCGCGTGCCTACGTTTGTATTGCGGCGGTGATCACCTCCTCGCCCGCGCTCCACGGGCTGTTCGAGGTGTACGAGAAACGTGCGCGTGCCGTCTGCGAGACGCTTGGCGAGAAGGGACTGCCCATCCGAATGGACCTGATTGCGGGAACCGACTTTGCCGCGCACGGCCTATGGGACAAGGCGACGGCGGCGCTCGAGAAGGCAAAGGCAGCCGCGTGTGAGCTTGGCGCGGCTCGGCATCAAGAGGAGGCGATCCGGCACCTTGCCCTGGTCAAGCACCTGTGCGGCCAGTTCGACTCGTCGCGGAAGCTCTTCCGTGACGCTGAGCTTTCGGCCATCGAGCACGGTGACGACCCAATGGTGGCGATGGTGCGAGCAGCCAGCGCAATCAATGAGATGATGCAGCTGCCCAGAGACGTCGGCGGAAGGGACACCTCCGACGCTGACAGCCCAGCACCTCTCAGCTTGCCGGAAGTGGTGGCGTCGCTGAAGACGATCGAGGATCCGCCAACCGCCGCGCTTGCCCTCGCTTTTCTGCGCTCCGGCGACAGGGCAGGCGCTCTGGCAGCAGGTGAGGCTTGTCGCTCGTTCATGTCGGGTTCAAAGTCGGACGTCGAGGGCCTGAGCGTCGGAGGTGGGCACGAGTACTCCACCCTGCTTGGCCACTCCGCGCTTGCTGAGCTGTACTTGATCTTGTGGGACGAGCAGCGTGCGGACGGCATCAGGCCGGGCGAATGTCTCCCGCCTGACGAGTACTCGTCCGTCAAGAGGGCCGCGGCGCTGGCGGTGTCGGCGCTCGTTCAGACAGGCGGCAAGTTCGCATGCGCGGCTCCCCGCGCAAAGGCCTTTGCGGCTTGGCTCAAGTGGCTGCTTGGCAGCACCGCGCGGGCAGAGGCTGAGTGGCATGAGTGTGCTGTCATGGCCAAGAAGCTAAACATGCCCTACGAGGAGGCACTGGCTGCGTTTTGCCTGGGCACCCACAAGCGCGAGCCCAAGGAGAGGGAGGCACACCTCACGCACGCGGCAGAACTCTTCACGTCGATGGGGGCATGGTGGTACGTCGAGCGGTGCGCTCATGAGCGGGCGAATCCTCTGCACGCTTTAAGCTGAAGGTTAAAGCCCAAGCGCGCACCACCTGGTTCCCGGGGGGCCCGTGGTCCGTGGAGGTCGCGAGCGGGCAGAGTCCACAGAGAGAGGCCGGGGCGGGCCGAGCCCGGCGAGCGCGCGGCGGGCGGCGCGCCGGCATATGCAGTCCGCCCAGCGATGAGAAAAATATGATGAGATCGACGCACCCCCCAAACTGCTACTACACGCTCAAAACATCTCGTTTTGCTCGTTGGCCGCAGCCCGGTCGCGGTCCCGACCGCCACCCTTGGGCTTGTTGCCAAGGGCAAGCGACTCGCCCCGCGATTTTTTCGCTGCGCGCTCCTCCATCAGCTTCTCGATCTGCACCAGCTCGCGGTCCATCCGGGCCTCCGCCTTTTGCGCCTCCATCTTCTCCTTGTCGTGGCGGCCCCGCTTGCCGCCCTTGCCGCCCTTGCCGCCCGCGTCGGCGTCCGGCTCCTACGTGATGAATACGCCAACCTCAGGGAGGGGATACGGTATTGTGCAGTGTATTCAGAGCACCGCGTGACTACGAGGGAGGCGAATACGGCTGAATACGGCTGAATACGGCTGAATAGAATCCGTGTCCTCTCGAGCGCTGGTTGGGGAACAAGAACACGCAATTCCGCTTCTAGGGCCCGGCTCCTCCTCCTCCTTTTTGCCACGCACGATGCCAGCCTCATCGTCCGAGTCGGGACCAAGCTCGTACCCGGTGACGTTGACCCGGCCCAGCGTGTCCGGAAAGTACTCGCCGTACGCGTCGTCGTCGCCCCCGCCGCTCATCGCCATCCCCTTCGGCTTAGCCTCTTTGCTCTTGCCCTTGCCCTTTTTCGGGTCCGACGCGTCGGCAGGGGCGGAGGCTGTCGATGCAGCGCACGCGGCGCGGCTGCGCGCCAAGACGCTCTCGAGCAGGGAGGACGCGCCGCCGCCCCCGGCCTCCTCCTCCTCCTCCTCCTCCAGCGGCAACGGCACGCCCGCGCCCAGCTCGCCTCCCGCCTCCTCCATCTGCTCCACCTCGTCCAAAAACGCTGACGACGGCGCCGCGAGCCGCCGCTCGCGCTCCGCCTCGACCGCCTGCCGCTTGTTGGGCTCGCACACGTAGTCTGAGCCGACGCCGTCGCCGAAGATGTCGTCCACGTCCTCGGCGCGCGCAGCCGGCGCGGGTGCAGGCGCCGCAAGCTTTTGCTGCTGCCGCTGCTGCTGCGATGGCGGCGCCTCCGCCTCCGCCTCCGGTCCCCAGCGCGAGGGCCTGCGCCCCGCGCCGCCCATGCTTGGCGCCTCCGCCGGCCGCAGCCCCATCAGGGGCGCCTCGGCCGGGCGCAGCCCCACCTCCTCCGCCTTTGAGGGCAGCGGTAGGGGCGTCATCGAGAGCGATCCGGCGAGGTGGAGGCCGAGCGGGTCCTTCTCCTTCTTCGACTTGCGCGCGCGCTCGCCCGAGGGGCGGGCGCAGTACGCCAGCACCTTGGACAGCTTGGAGAGCAGCCCGGCCGACGTCGCCGCCTGCAGCACCTTCTCGCGCCTCCGCGGGATCGTCAGGTCATCCTCGGCGCGCACCAGGCTGTTTGGCGTGTCGGCGGCGAGCGCGTCGAGGGAGTAGACGTAGAGCAGCCGGCCGGAGGTGAGAGAGCGGTTCGGCCGCGCCGGCGGCGCCCCCGACAGCGACAGCTCCAGCACGGCCCGCGCCATCTCGCTCTCCGGCGCTGCCGGCGGCTCAGCCGCCGCCGCCGCCGCCGCCGCCGCCGCCACGGGCCGCGTGGCCTTTGCGCCGCCGCCGCCGGACGCCTTGCCGGCCGAGGGGAGCGTGCTGCCCGCCGCCCGTCCCGGTCTGCCGGCCGCCTCGCCGCCGCCGCCCGCTGCCGCCGCCGATGCGACGGCGAGCTCTGCGCGCCGCTTTTGGAGGAGCGCAAAGTCGAGGCCCTTGACGAGGTGGGTGTGCTCGATGTCGCCGCCGAGGAACTTGGACTGGTCGATGCTCAGGCGGTGCTGCTGCTGCGACAGGTCCTCCCGCGCGCCCGCCTGCGCAAAGGTCGGCGCGACGGGCACCTCGGCCACCGGGTGCTCCGGCCTCCCCTCTGCCGCCGCGAGCAGCGGCTCGATGCCGGCGAGTGGCGGCGCCTCATCCTTGTGGCCCGACTTCGCGAGCTCCTTGCGGCGCAGCGATGCCCGGTCCACGTACTTGGACTCCTCCGCCAGCTTCTCCTGCCGCTTGGCCTGCAGCTCCATCCGCTTGTCATACGCCGCCTTGCGCGCAGCCGCCTTGGCCGCCTTGGCCGCTTTCGCCTCCTCGGAGTTGGCCGCCGACTTGGGCGCCGGCGTGGCGCCGCCCTCCTTGACCAGGTTCCGGAAGGCGGAGTTGTCCATGCTTATAGGAGTGTCGACTGGGACCCGCGCGCCGGGGTCTTAGTCGCGCCACCGGCACCAACACGGAATCGCGGGCTCCCTCCACGAGCTACGAATCACAGGCGTCCTGGCCAGCGAGGAAGAGGACCGCCGCAAGCGGCGTGGCGTGGAGCGGTTGAGCATCCCTCCGGGGGCCCCTCTGCGCCGGGAAGGCGTTGTTGGAGGCTAGGACGCAAGCGTCCGTCGCCCTTTTCAAACTCGGGGCCCACTCAATTTGAAAGTCTGCACTAGGGCAAAGTCCTGCGGGCAGCCAGACAGACACTATTCCTAGGTCAATGGAGACGACCGTCGCTATGGCAACATCGCGTCCACGTTCGGAAAGAGCATCCCTCGGAGACACAGAGAGCTGACACGGTGACAGTGCTAAATGACGTTGCGTGTCACTGACACTGTATGGGTGGAACATACGCTCGTGTTTTTATGATGTGTATTTTGAATAGAGCATGAATATGGGAGATGCCCACTATTAATGCTCTATTCATTCCATTCACACACGAGCTTGAGTACTTACTATCATACTAATAAATATGGATGTACTACAAATATATTTAGATATACGTGTACGGAGACTGTAGACCCGTGAGAGGGGACCTGAATGCCAGGGACGGCCGACCGGAACGGAGCGGAAAATGGAATTCCGGAACGCGGAACGGAAGTTTAACCTTGGTAGTACACCGGTACACTGTAGCCGTGTGTGTGTTTAAGTTCTTAGGCACAAAACGGCACAAAAACACGTGAACAGGGCTCCAGGCCCCAAATGACGTGTGAGTGTTAGAGTTGTTTGGTATTGCTAAATCTCTCTCTCTCTCTCTCTCAAAACGGCTACGCCTAGGCGACCTGGCTGGCTGTAGCCGTTGTGCCGCCCCCATCAGCGCAGGGCTTCCCACGGCCGTTTCCTAGCGACTGGCCCTACGTGGTAGGTAGAAAGGTGAAGAACAGCCAGGCTCGGACTGGACACCAACGCGGTATGGCCCTCGGGCCCACGCAACATGAAATCTTTTTTGGCTACTCGAGTAGGGGTGAACCTTCTTTTCTAGACCGGAAGGATTGAGAGCAGCCTCGCTCTCAATCCTAGAAGTCGAAGGATTGTGAGCAGCACTCCTCGCAATCGTAGCATCTCTGTGCGATTGCGAGCGCCGGCGCTCGCAATCCTACATCTTCTAGGACTAAGAGCAGCTC
>Ga0209092_10005240_pt1 | contig 10540 bp, 5 predicted proteins | sample FraStrMetagenome_FD_187446 | JGI IMG/M metagenome (GOLD analysis project Ga0209092, IMG submission 187446) | Marine eukaryotic phytoplankton communities from Arctic Ocean - Fram Strait ARC3M Metagenome (SPAdes) (version 2) | ecosystem: Environmental > Aquatic > Marine > Oceanic | place: Fram... | reverse complement strand
AAAGCAGCGAAACTCAAAAACGAAATGAAAAAACGCGGCGGGAGTGGCGAGCGCGAGTCATACAACGCGACATTAGTGGCAAGCAACCGAGCCGGCGCGCGAAACACGCGGTCAGCGTGCAAACTGGAGAGAGACCACGCGAGAGTCCCGTCAGTGCAACAGTGGACGAAATCATTTTAATATTACAAGCCACCGCACGCGCTCGTCATCTTTTATAGCGCCCTCTATCGCCTTAGCCTATCTGCGAGATGGTGTCGCGCATGATTGTGTAGAGAGCGTCCCCACCTCCGCCGCCGCCGCCACTGCTGCTGCGCCCGCCTCGCAGGCCCTCGCGTATCTGCTCGATCTCGCGGAAGACATGGCCAAGGTCGGCCGTGTCGAGCGCCTGCTGCACCGCCTTGTTCATCGAGAGCTCGAGTACGTAGTCCCGCACGTGCTCGATCTGCGACCCGTCGATGAACTGCTTGTCCGGCAGCGGGAACTCGTGCGGAATGGGCGTGTTTGCAAAGTCGGAGTTGTCGAGCGCTGCGGAGGTTGCCTCGTTCTCCTCGACCGCCTCGGTGATGTCGAGGTAGCGGTTGAGGAAAACGAATGCGGAGTTGAGATCAGCTGCGGCCTTGCAGGCCATACCCGCCTCGTAGAAGGCCATGTCGGCGGGAACAGCGGCAACGTGCCGAAGCAGCCCGATCGCCAGCTTGCGCTGCACGTCCATCGCGCCGCGCTCGGCAGCCAAGACCTTCGCCGCGGCCATGTGGCTAGCCCAGAGCAGCGTCTCGAACCGCTGCAGTGCCGGCTCGTCGCCCGCGTCGCGCAGGGCCCCCACCGCTTTATGCAGCATCGAGCGTGTGCCCACGAGCGGCTGCTTGCCCATGCCGCCGCCGTCCGGCTCCCCCGACGCTAGCAGCTCCCGCGCCACGCGCTCATACATCGCGAGGGGGGCAGGCTGTGCGGAAGCGCCGTACTTGCCAATCAGCGTAGCCGCGCGGACGAACTCGTGCTGCCCAATGAGCGCGGCGCCGTGCAGCGTCGCGTACTTGACCAGCATCGGTGGGCCCTGCTGCTTCGCGAGCTCGAGCGCGCGCTCCCACTCGCCGCGCTGCGCGTACGCCTCGAGGCCCTCGGAGACGTTGCCGCCCTGCACCAGGTCGACCGCTGCGCCCGCCCCTTTGAGGTGCTCCCTGTACCGCACCTCGACCTCCTTTGCATACTGCGGCGTCGCAGAGCGCGCCAGCGAGCGGGCCTGGTCCCAGAGGTTGCCCGCCATGTAAATGTCGACCGCCTCGCGGTGCTGGTCGATACCTTCGTACAGCTCCGCCGCCTGCGGGTGCCGGCCGATGCCCATCAGGCGCTTCGAGACCGTGTTGACGACCTCGGCGATGCGCGCCGGCACGTGGTTCATCGCTAGCTGCACCGCCTTCTCCCACGCCTCCTCGCAGATATCGTGGGAGCGCGCCCGCTCGCTCGTCACCTTGAGGTAGGCGTCGATCGCTCGCGCAAAGTCGCGCCCCTCCTCGAGAGAACGGGCCGGGCCGAGGAGCGCCTCCTCGGACGCGTGCACGCCGTCGCCCCGCATGTAGGCCGCGTGCTCGGCGGTCAAGTCGGCCACTTTGTGGGGAAGGAACTCCTTTGCGAGCCGCTGGGCGTCCCCCCAGCGCGCCGCGTGCTTGTACGCCTCGACAGCGAGCTCGGGCTTCTTGGCGCGGACGAAGAGCGCCTCCGCCTTGGTGAAGTCGCCCTTCTCCACGAGCGCCTTGGCCTGCGCGCACAGCACGTCCGGCACCGACGACGGCTCGGACGTCTCCGCCACGCGGAGGGCGGCGGCCCAGTCTTGCTGGTGCGTGTACATGTCGATGGCCTCCTTGGGCTTCTCCGCTTTGAGGAACTCCTTCTCAGCCGACTCGAACTGGCCCTCGTCCTCGAGGAACATGGCGTACTTAAGGTGCACCTCCGGCACCTTATCTTGCTTCGAGGCCTGCGCCAGCGCGAAGGCGTGGTCGAAGTTGCCGGACTCGGTCGCGTACTCGATGGCTTGGTCAATGAGCCCGAACTTGGCGAGGAGCTTGGCGCCCGCCTCGCCACCAAGCGAGACGGCCCACGCGTAGGCCACCTTTTTGGATGCGTGGACGCCGCCGTGCTGCTTGGCGACGCGAACCGCCTCGTCCCACAGCTCGTTTGCGCGGTACATGTTGACAGCCGCGCCCCAGTCGGTGGCCTCCACAAAGTGCCGTTCGGCGAGCTTGAAGGAGCCCTCCGCCTCGAGCTGCTGCGCCAGGTGGAGGTGCGTCTCGTGGAGGAGGTCCTTGCGGAAGGACGTGACGAGCCGGATCATGTCGTCGTACCGGCGCGCCTTCTTGTACATGTTGATTGCGAGGTCAGGCTCGTGCACCATCACGTAGAGTCGCTCCGCCTCGCGCAGCTTGCCCGCCGCCTCGAGCCGGTGCGCCTGCGTCATGTAGAACATCGCCACCTCGGCCTGCGTCATGTGCTCCGTCGCAATGCGGTGGGCGACCTCCCACTTGCCCGCCTTGGAATACATCTCGACGGCGTCCTGCGGCGTCCCTGCCCTCAGGTAGAAGCGCTCCGCCTCCTCGCACGAGCGCGTCGCCTCGAAGTGCTTGGCGATCTTGTGCAGGTATGGCTTGGCGTCCACTGGCGGCAACGTCTCGACGATCTGCGCCGCCTTCGCCCACTGGCGGCAGTCGATGGCCGCGTCGATCGCCTTGAGGTAGGCTCCCGCCTCGGTGAAATGATTGACCGCCGCATCGGGGTTCTTGCGCGCCACGAGGTAGTCGCCCCAGAGCTCCTCGAGCTCGACGACGTCGCGCCCGCGGAAGGCGCGGCGCGACAGCTCGACCGCTCGCGCAAAGGCCGAGCCTTTGCGGTAGGCCTCCATCGCGCGGCTCATGTCGTTGAGTTTCTCGTAAAAGAGCCCCGCCTTCTCAAACATGCCAAACTCGAAGAGCGCCGTCGCCACCGTTTCGAGTAACGCCGGCTGAAAGTGCTCCCGGTCCTCGTACCGCTGCACGACAGCCGCAGCGCGGGCGGGGAGGCCTCCCTTGAGAAAGAGGCGCACCGCAAAGACGTGGTCGCCCTCACGCTCCTTGAGCTCGGCGGCCTTCTCCTCCTGTCCCGTCTCGGTGAGCCACTGCAAATAATTTGCCTTGAGCGTCTGCACCTCGGGGTGCTGGCGCGCCTCAGCCACCGCAATGGACTGCTCCCACTTGTGCAACTCCTGGTACATTTCCATCGTCTCCTCGACAAGGCCCTGCTGCAGCAGCAGCTGCTCCGCGCGCGCGAGCTGCCCGTTGAGGACCGCCATCTTAGACTGGACCGAAAAGTGCGCGTAGCCAGTGCCGGGCACCCGCGTCTCCGCCTCGATGGACTTGGACAGCTTATTGACCTTGCGGCGGCGGAGCGGTTCGGGTGGGACAGGGTCGGCGGGTTTGACACGCACTCGCTGCGCGGGAAGGGCGAGCACGGGCGAGCGGGCGCATGGAGGGCTCGAACCTTGCGCAGGTAGCGCGCCTTGGCGACGTTGCCGACGGCGCCAAAGCATCGCTCGGCGGTGACGATGTCTTCTCTCTCTAGCGCAAGCTGTGAGAGCTTTTCCCACATGGCCTCCGTTTCTGCGGTCAGCTCGAGCCGCTCGAGCATCGCGCCGGCGCCCTTGAGGTCGCCTTCATCGACGGCGGTCGAGAAGGAGATGAGCGCCTACCCGCAGCTGTGCGTGTGAAGCTGAGTGAGGTGAGTGAGGTCGAGGTCGCGACGGGAGGAGCGCCTCGTTGAGCTCATACGAGACGGTGTTCATCCCCTCGTCCACGACCACCTCGGTCTTCCCCGCGGTGCGCTCGATATCCTCGACGTCGCCCTTGATCGGCACGACCGTCACGCGCTCCGGCGCCTCGATGTGGTACCACACGCATAGGTTGCCGCGGTTCTGCCCAACGACGACGTCCGAGCCGGGCACCCAGTTGACGTACGAGCAAAAAGAGAGGAGCGTCGAACGCGACTGCGTCGCCACGTCATAGAGGTGGAGGGCGCGCCGCTTGTCTCGGAAGAGCAGCTTCGTCGCTCGGCCGTTCAGGTCGAGCCAGTCGACCTTGCAGTCGTGCGAGATGGTTGCCACGGTGGCGCCCGACGCCAGGTCGGTCACGCAGATGGTCTGCAGGTCGAGCAGGTACGCCACGATTTTCACCTCCGGCGCGCCCTCGTGCGGTGGCTCATGCACCCGCACGGAGATCAGATGGGGAGACGTGTGCTCCGTGCGGCACGAGCCAAGGACGTCGTTGCGGCCGTACTCGACCAGCGTGAGCTCGCCCGCATTGAAGACCATGCACACCTTGTCGCTCTCAAAGACGAACTTCTCATTGCCCGAGCCCGACCAGGGCACCTCCGACAGCCTGCACGTCTCGAGGTCGCCCATCATCAGCGTCTGGTGCGTCGATGCGACAAGGAAGCGGTCCTCGTGGATGTTGATCCGCTCCACCTCATGCCCAAAGTGAGACTTGAGCACGATCCGTGCGCCCGTCGAGAGACGCTTCACGATAACCGACGATGCGGAGACGTAGGTGAACTCAAAGCGGCCCTTATACCTCACGCGCCGAATACACGCGTCGTACATGTCCACCGCGCCGCAGAGCGAGCCGATCATCAGCCGCGATCCGTCACACTTCCACCCGAGCGCAGTCACAGTGTACAGGTTCTCAATCTGCTTGAGCCCGGCGTCACGCCAGCTTCCGTCCGGCGCGAGCGCGAAGATGCGGAAGCGGTTGAAGGAGCCGACGACAACCGTCTCCCCCGACGGATTGAAGGCCGCACACGTGAACTCCTTCTCCGTCTCGTCGCGGGAGTAGTCAAAGCGCTGAAGCACCGACCCATCCTTGTCGTAAAAGCAGACGGTTTGGTCGGTCCCCGCTGCGCAGACCGCCTCGCCCCACGAGAGAGCGTAGGGCACGCATGAGTGGCGGCACAGCTCCCAGTGCGCGACGCCACGCGAGGCGTCGTCGAATGCGAATCGGTAGATGCGGTGGTCGATGTGGCCAGAGATGACAGCTGTGCCTTCACGGTTGGCTGCGCATGACACCACGTAGGAGTCCGTGGCGTAGAGCGTGGCGGGCTTGTTGGAGCGGAGCTGGCCAACCTTGACCTTGCCCTCGTGCAGCCCAAACACGATCTCGTTGGGCCGCTGCTCTGGCCAGCAAATGCACGTCACCGAGGACGACTGCGGGAATTTGTTGCAGATCGACTTCTTGTCGCCCCACTCGGTGCCGAGCTTGTAGACAAAGACGATGTTGTCGGACTGTGCAATCGCAAGCTTCGTGCTGTCGGGCGACCAGCACATGCCTCGCACTACGTACGTCTTTGCGCCCTTGGAATCGGCGGGCTTGGTTGAGAACTTGTCGCGCCGGTCACCATTCTCGTCGCAGAGGTGCACGACGCGGTCGGTGGTGACGATGGCAAGGCGCCGGTTGTTCTGCGACCAGCATATGGCGGTCACCTTGGCTATTGTCTCCTGGGGAGCGTAAATCGTTCTCAGGTGACGGATCTGCATGAGAGCAGCCGCCGCCCCTCCCAGTGCGCGCTGCGTAGTAGGCGGACGTTGGTATCGGTTTCAAGCTCCGATCATGGCGACCCACCACACAATTCACAGCCTTGTTATTGAGAAGAAAATACTTCCTATGGCGCTGCGCGCTGGTCTGTGAGAGGTTGAGGTGCGAGCCCTGGAGGCCCTGGGGATGTTATTAAGAAGAAAATACGCCGTTTGGCGCTGCGCGCTAATTAATCTATGAGAGTTGAGGTGCGAGCCCTGGCTGGAGGCCCTGGGGATCGAGGGAGACTACTCGCGGGCCTAGAAGGCCCGCGCGCAGGGGGGTGGGGGGGGGGGGGAGAGAGAGAGAGAGTTGTGTTGTGTTTTTGGGGTGGGAGAACGGCACAGACCGCCACCAACCACACGAAAGGAGTTTTCCACTACGGCCGTCTCTCGAGGCCGTCTCCTATACGTTCGTCCTTCGGGCGTGTCTGCTCCTCCCCCGACCGATCGGCCCGCGCCGGGGCGCAAGTCTCTCGCGCTCGCGCCTAACTCTCTCTCTCGCTCCTCGGCGAGCTCGACGCTCTCGCGCGCCATCCATTCATCGGCCAGATATCGGCCAACACCTAGGCCAACACTCGCGGCCGTCTCTCTCCCGGACGTGCCACGCCCGTCTAGATTCCTCTCAGAATGCACTGTGGGTGCAAATGAAAGAGAAAAGAAATCTCGAAACAGTGAAAAAAGAAAGAAACAACCCATCAACCGCGTCTCGCGCCGAACGTCTATAGGGGGGCCTCGCTCCATTCTACATATGCACATCAATCAGTCCCGCGCTCGCTCACCCCTCGAGGAGCCCTCCTTGGGCGGCGGGCAACTTCACGAGGGCTGACAACAGCGGCAGCGTCGACCGCGCGCTGCTCACAAAGACGCGCACCGAGCCCGGCCCAGCCGCCGGCTGCAAGCAATCGACATCGCCTAGGGATGTCATAGCTAGCTCAGAGCTCGGCTACGAGGCCAGCCGTCAGGCAAGAGCGGTGGTGCCGTCGAGCTGCACCGGCACGCCCGGCACCAGGGCTGGCAACTTGAGCAGCGGCTGGCGCACGCGGTAGACGGCGGGGTTGAGGCTAAATGCCACGACTACGTCCGCGACTGGCTCCTCGCCGGTGTTGTGCAGCGATAGCCTATTACAACCACCACTGTAAAGGGCAAGGCCGAGTAGAGCTCCTGGGCGTGCGCAGCTGAGGGCTGAGAGCCGAATCCGAAATAGCGGCCCCATGCCCCGCACCTGGGCGGCGAGTCTCAGCTTGGCGCCCGGCGCGGAGGAGAGGGGGCCCCGCCCGGACCGCGCTAGCTTGACGTAGGCGCGTGCCTATGGCGGGCACAGCATGTGCGTCTCATTAAACTACCACGGACGTGGCGCGCAGCTTGGTGCAGAGGCGCCGTGGACAGCCTCAACTGGCAGAGGTCCCTCTGGAAGGCGCGGTGCATCTCTACCGCCTATTCACGATGCAGCGAGGTGACGACACTAGCATCACTGCAAGAGAGCGCCATCGTGTCCATCTCTCCTGCTCCCTCTCTCGCTGCGTCTGCTCAATGTAGAGCCGCGTCTTCTTCGGCACGGAGAGAGGCACGTCTTGCTCGGGCGGCGCCTCCCTGCTCTCCCCTGCCTCGAGACGGGCCTTGCGCTGCAGCATCTTGACGGTCAAAGCACCTGCTCACGCCCAAGGCCGTGTGAGAAGACGCAATCCGCTCCGCGCGCAGTATCCTTGCCGTCGCGCCCGAGGCTGAGACGGCGAGCAGCGAGCCCTCTTCGCGGCCGTACGAGCCGAACCGCATCGCCGTGATCGGCTCACCGAGGCGCAGCGTCGCCACGAGGTGCCGCTCGCTGTAGAGGCGGAGCTCACCCGAGGCGAGGCCGAGGAGCAGTGCCTGCGAAGGCTACGGAGGTGTCAAAGGGGTAGAGGTCGGGGGGGTGGGGGGGTAGAAGTCAAAAGGGGCACAGAGATAGCGCTGGACCGGGGCGGGGTCGCGGGGGGCGCGCCTTTGCGGAGCGCGTGCGCCGCAGCTCGAGTGCCTCGAGGCAGGTGGCAGGCTCGGGCAAGCGGATGGAGTAGGAGCGCTTGCCCTTGGGCTGGTAGGCGTGCACGGTTGACGCGAGGGTAGAGACGACGAGCTGGCTGCGGGGCGGCGGGATGCAGGGGCGCCTCGACCTCGCTTCTCCACCACAGTGTTGATCTGTCGCAGCTACACCTCGGTGAGACTGGGCCTAAATCTGGGGGAACTCTTGGCGGAGTCTTGGCCGGGCTTTGCCATTCCGCGGCGCCGCATGTCTATGTCTCTCCCCGGCGACCGCACCTGTCAAGCCCTCCGCCCAGCCGCAGCATCCCGCACGGGGTCGCCCCCGCCTCGATCGCGCCAGGAAGGACAGCGCCGTCCTTGACAGTGTAGATCCTGCCATCGCGGCAGGCGGCGGCGATACGGTACTCGACCGCCTAGAGAAGCGGAGTGAGCGAAACCTCTACACACATCGAGCCGAATCTGTGAGAGCGATACTCGGCCACCTTGAGGCCGGCGGTCGCCAGAAAGGCTGGCGTCGAGGGCAGCGTATGCGTCTCAGCGACCGCCTTGCCCGACGGGTCGAGGATGTGGACCTGAGGCAGGGCGAGAGGCGAGAGCACGGGTGGTATCGTGAAAGTAGCTGACGGCCAGGTAATCGGCTATTCGGGGCGTCCCTTTGCCTGCCCGCCCTCGGTGCCAACCACCAGCATCGAGCACGCGTCCGGCTCGTCGAGGTTCTTCTTCAGCACCTGAATGAGATCGGCGGGGCGGGGTCCTGTTTGGGCCTCGCTACTGCGCCTAGGTACTATGGCCAGGCGGCCCGAGGTGGCGGCCCGCGTGCAGCGCGCGCCTCCATGCAGGTTACCAGGTCGTGCCGCACCAGCGGCACCCCTTCGCTCAACGCCACCATCTCGTCCGCCGCCGTATCGTCGACTGCTGCAAGGAGCTCGCGGGAGCGGCGACTGAGGGCGATTCCCGCGTCGCGCGCCTCGGCGAGCGCCGAGCGCAGGCCTGAGGCGTCGGAGCGCACCTCCTCCCACGCCTCGCTCTCGCGCCGGTCGATTGGGAGGTCGGGCAAGACAAACTTGTAGTAGGGCCGCAGGCTGCGGTAGAGGAAGAGGTGACGGCCAGCGGCGACGGCGGTGAGCGGCGGGGCGCCTCGTCGCGCCTGCAATCGTGCTGCGTGGGCGTGTCTGCCGCCTTGCTTTTAGGCTGAGTAACGATTGCTCTGTGCTGTGCTGCGTGTGTGTGTCATTGCTTGCGGACGCGCCTCGGGATAGAAGACGGCGATTGCGGTCGGTGCGTCAAGCAGAAGATTCTCCGAGAGAAGGTTCGTCCCCTTGTACACGCGCAGCTTCCTGTCCTGCCCGGCCACCAGAAGCTTGTGGTCGCCTGTAGCGGCCGAGAGGCGGAGGTGAGTGTCTGCCAGGCTTCGCACTGCATCAAGCGGGCTCGCCGCGTCTTGCTGACAGGCTCAGTGGCCACGTCTAGGGCTGCCCGTGACTCCATCTACCAGTACACTACCGTCGCCGTTCAGGTCAGCGAGCCGCACGCACGGGGAGAAGGCGCGCAGCGAGGCGACGGGGTCGTGCCACGCGTGGAGCCAGACCTTGCGGCTCCGCGCCTCCTCGTTGGTTCGGTGCGCCTCCAGCGCCTGGGCGCCGGCCAGCTCAGCCATGTGTGTGTGATCGGAGCTTCGCGCGGGATTTGTGAACGCACAACGTCCGGCGCGGGACGGCCGCGGGCCGAGTCGTTACACTCCCGTGTTCATTTCTTTCTTTCACTTGGTAAGTGCCGGTTCTGCAGACAAGCACCGAGAATTTACATGAGTATATCACACCCCGCGGCGCAGAGATTGCACCTGTCGTTGCCCCTCTCCATCCGCCCGCGCTACTACTCTACCTTGACCGCTCCATAGATGGCGTGGACAAAAAGGAAGCAGGCGAGGAAGCCGACGGCGCCGGTGAGCATGAAGAAGGAGTAGGAGGCGATGAGCATGTAGCCGACGTAGAGGAGGATCGAGACGCCCCGCGTCATCACCATCTTGGTCGACATGTAGACGATAGAGTAGACGAAGAGGTAGAGGCCGGAGGAGCCAGAGGTGAGGAAGGCGCGCCACCACCAGTGGTAGTCCTCCGCGCAGAGCTGGAAGTAGCACATCACGATCGAGATCTCGGCGCAGGTGATGATGAGGATGAGGAAGACGAGGAGGAGGAAGCCAAAGACGTAGTAGTACTGGTGCAGCCAGATGGAGGAGAGGATGAAGAAGAGCTCGATGAAGACGGCGCCGAAGGGCAGGAGCCCGCCAATCAGGACCGAGAAGACGGGCTGCGTGTACCACGCGTGCTCCGGCACCGTGCGCGGGATCATGTTCGTCTTTGTGGGCGGCTCGATCTTTGGCCTGCGGTAGCCGAAGAAGGCCCCGAGGTAGACGAGGGGCACCTGGCGGGGGGGAGGGGCGGGGCGCACTCGGGCGGGCTGTCGGAAGGGGGCCGCGCCGCCGCGAGGAGGAGGAGGCGCGCCGAGATCCCGAACCAGAGGACGAGGAGGGCGAAGAAGGTGCCGAAGGGGACGGCGCCGCTCGACTTTTGGCCCCAGATGAACATGTTGAGCGAGAAGAAGACGATGAAGATGATCCCTGCCGGGGAGGAGTGGGTCGGCGCTCCGTGAGTTGAAGGCGGAGCGATCCCGGTGCGGCGGTGCGCGAGTGTCTCGGGGCAGCGGCGCGGACGAGGGGCGGCGTGCCAGGGAACATGACTGCCGTCTTGAGCGTTGTCATGCGCCAATCGCTGCCGGAGAGGGCCTTGTACAGGCGGGCGGAGACGAAGCCGGCGAGTACGCCCATCGCGGTGAAGAGGAGGAGGAGGGCCGTCATGAGCGCGCCGCGGTTGGCGGGAGAGAGGAACCCTACAGCCGCACCGGGCAGTCTAGGGGCGTGGAGCCGCTGGCGGCGGC